>Ga0364920_10262_pt2 | contig 13586 bp, 11 predicted proteins | sample SorcelJu500001C8_FD_206961 | JGI IMG/M metagenome (GOLD analysis project Ga0364920, IMG submission 206961) | Enriched cells from Trout Bog Lake Hypolimnion, Wisconsin, USA - BchlTB.June20.5000.01.C8 | ecosystem: Environmental > Aquatic > Freshwater > Lake > Hypolimnion/Profundal zone | place: USA...
TTCATTTTCCTGCCACTCCGGTGTCTTGGGAATCCCGTCGCTGGTCCCGAGGACGTAGTCCTTCCATTCATCGAATCCAATCGTTCTTTTTACTACAAATTCTTTGTCGTACAGGTCTTCGGTAATCCAAACATAGACGATGGCCAGAGCCATGGCATTTTCCGTGTCCGGCCGGGGCGCAATCCATTTGCCGGGAAACAGGGCCGCAGTGTGGTTGTAGTATGGGTCGATATGGACGAATTTGACGCCCAGTTCCTTGAGCCACTGGCGTCGAACAGTCCCTTCAAAAGCACCGTAGACTCCGCCAGTGGCCTCCGGATCGCTGGACCAAAACACGACCATTTCACAATGTTTCAGGCAATCCTCAATGGTGCCGTAGCTTTCGGGCGCACCGAACCGCATGGAATGCCCCCAATGATGCATGGCCCCCCAGTACCACCCCTCCCAAGAGTCGGGATTCATGACTGCCTGAGTGTGACCTATTAGGTTCATGAAGCGGGCCCGGGCGCTAATAAAATATCCAACAAAGCCGAAGGTATGATGAGACGGATGGGTGTTGAGGATCGCACCAGGTCCATGCTGGGTTTTCATGCGTTTGATTTCGCTGGCGACAAGGCCGTAGGCCTCGTCCCAGCTGATGCGCTCATATCCGGAAACGCCCCGGTTCTGGGGGTTGCGCTCACCATTGGGATCGAAGTCGACCCGCTTCATGGGATAGAGCATCCGGTTGGACGAGTACACCATTGATTTCCATGTCTGGGCATAGGGCGTCAGGGTGGACTTGCGCGGCGGCGTGAAGCTTTTCCCCCGGGCCTGAATGGTCCATGACGCTGGGTCCGTTTTATCGAACTCTATAGGAGTAATGCGTATGATCTTGCCGTCCATCACATAGACAAAGCACGGGCCGCCGCTGGTATTGCTGGTGTAGCGCTTGACCCCGCCTCCCATCTCGGTTCCGTATGTTCCATAAAACATCTGGTTCATCATGACGGAGAGCATCTCGAAAAACCACGATCCCAAAAGGTCAGATCCTTCGTAGGTAATTCGGAAGTTCTTCAACGCGTCCTGCATTTCCAACTGGGCCGTGTTGAGCCCAACGATTCTTCCCGGAAGGCTGTTTTCCTTCAACCCAATGAAACCAAAAAGATAAATTAGCGCTCTTTTGGCAAACAGCATAACGGCGACATTTTCATCCCATAACTTGATGGTGTAATCCGCATGCGGATCGATGCCGCGCCGGGATCGAATCTGGCCGTTCTTGAATTGGAAACACCTTCCCACAGAACGATCCCGTAGCTGGATCTGGATGTTCGCATTCTTTTCTTTAAGCCGCTCTCCAAACGCCGGGAACCGGGCGGCCATGAACCGCATGATGGGCGACAGACCAACAAGCATCATCGAAAAGAGCATTTTTTTGAACATAAGCAACAGATCCTCTTGTGATTCACCAGTTCACCAAAAGACTAATAATGGTTAATATATTAACTATCCAGTTAAATTACTGGAGACTTCTTATGCTGAAATTAGTTAACATATTAACATATATAGTTAATGTATTAACCAAATTCTTAAATTTTTTTACCCGTGTGTATTGCTGATAATTTTCTGGACAACGGATTTGGCTGTATCCATGTCCGCCTCGGATATACCATCTAACGCCTGAATCATGTTATCCGATGCCAGAGCCACCAATTCCGACTGGATTTTTCGCCCCTTCGGAGTCAAATAAATCAGGTTTGACCTTCCGTCCCCTGGGTCGGTGCTGCGACGCACCAGGCCCTGTTTCTCAAGCCTGCTGATCAGTTGAAAGGCCGATACCTTGCTCCGGTGGAACCGGTTCGCCAAGGCTTGTTGGGAAAGGCCATCCTGTTGCCACAGATGGGCCAAAAGCGCCCATTGTTCGGGCGTGATCTGATATCCAGCATTACTAAAACGCAGAAGCAGCTTCTCGCGCAACAGCTTGGAGCATGTGGCCATCAACCACGATAGCGCATCCGTCGGAAACGCATCCGTGATGATATCTCTTGCTCCAGTTTTAGTCATTCCGACCTGCCCGATCTTGTGTATCAGCGGAATATTCAGTTTAGCGCAATGCGGAGGATACAGTCTCTGGTTACCGACTTCCGTAATTAGGGCTCAAATGATATGTACTAAATATATCTAGCTGTATGTTGGATCTTTACTTGGCATTTCATGCATGGGCGTATGGATAGATTCATACGCCCATGCTGATTTCCAACCCGAAATTCAATCTTTTTTGAACTGGGATCGAGTTCCCTCGAAATCAGCAGCAATTTTGTCAAAATTGTGCCGGGTGCTTGTTAACTGAACGGAATACATTTCCGAGAGGACATGCACGCGCTCATCATCCTGCAGAGCGCGCTTCCAGGGACGGTTAGCAATCTCGTGCGTTAGGCGGCGAACCGAACGTTCGGTCTTCATGATATGGTGAGCGATTTGCCAGGCGCGATCGATGATCTTGTCGTGCTCGACGATCTCATGAACCAAACCCCACTCGAGTGCGGTCTGGGCGCTGATCTTAGGTTCCATGTATGCCAGATAGGTCGCGCGCTTGACGCCGAGGCAGGTGCGGAACGAGAAGTTCATGCCGTCACCGGGAACGATGTTGTGGGAGAAGTGCGCGTCGGAGAAGTAAAACTCCGGTACGCAAAGGGTAATATCCGACATCAGGGCAAATTCGTAGTGCTGACCGATTCCGTTGATTGCAGCAATCGTTGGGATCTCGATATCGTTGATGAAATTCTCCACAAAATTCATCGTGTCCGGAATATTGCAATCATATTTGATATCCGGGGTAGGGGAATCTTCGACCTCATCGAAGGAAGCAGGATCACTCTTTTGACATAGCCAATAAGGATCCTGGCAGGTAAGAATCATGACCTCATTTTTCTTGTCGTGCCCAATCGCTGTCCAAAGCTGGCCATAAGCATCTTGCGTCTGATAGCTCCAAACGACCGGACCGCCTTTCCAGTGAAGACGCACCAAAAGAATGCCATTCTCGGTGCGTTCCATGTGAGCGAAATCCTTGAATCGTTCGCTATATTCCTCAAAGGTTTCTACGTGGACCCAGGGTTGCAAGGCCATTGTTACTTCCTCCTTAAAAACAGTTGAAAAGCAAAGCGATTTGTCTTTTACCGGTATTTCAAAAAATCGGCAAATGTTGCAGGATACTTCACGCATCCATAAATTTCCTATGAAGCATAAGTATATGGATTTGTGCCGGATTAATAACAACTACGGCAAAAAGCGACATCCTGCAATGAGGGAGACCCTCCCAATTGCAATCATGGTTATACGAAGATTCTACTCCGTTTTACGAAACTCGCGAACATGAATGGATTGCCTTGTTTCGCTAATCATGAGGCAGTTCCTCTCTTTGACAGCTCCTTCAATTGCTCAATCTTTCTATTTAGCTGCTCCTTCAACTGCTCAATCTTCTTGAACGCATCATCGTCCTGCAGGCCCATGTAACGAACTTCTCCACTTACCTTATCCACTGTCGTTTTGCATCTGGCCCCGCACTGCGGACAATGTTCTATTTTGCTCACTTATGATCCTCCTTGATTGTGATCTGCCCCGATAACATAATCGTTGTTCAATCGTTCTTGAAACTATATCTTCTCATTAACAGAACGTGCATCTTGGCGCATGTATATAAAATATTGGCTTGGACAGTAAAAGCAAATCGCCAAAGAAATTTTCCGTGAGTGGTTTCGAGCAGGCGCAACCTGATGCAAGCTTGAACACGGCTTCATGGTTTGAAACTCATAGGGACTGTTCGCCCGGCCTTGGATGCAGAGCCAGATGACTTCGGCGATGAGCCGAATCAGGCCCTCAAGAAATTCCTAACTTCAGGATTCGGCCCAAAATCGGTCAGTTACTTCTTCCAGAAGCAGGCCTATACAAACTGATGGCCCGCATCGTTTTGGCTTCACGACTTAACCCGTGAAAACGAAAAAAAACGATAACCCCGAATCATTCCGTTGAGGTTGTTCTGCTTCTGGCCCCCATGGAGGAGCCAGAAGCAAGTGGTTAGGCCGGTTACAGCTCAGCGAACTGGATGTAAACCGGGTTTTGAACCGGGAGTTCCGTCAGCGGCGCCAGGGCGCCGGTCTCGGGATTAGCGGCATAGGTGCGGATCACATCCGCCGGACGATCCGGAACCATAAGGAACGATCCGTCGGGCGAGAGCGTCATGCAACGTGTTGCGTTGGCAGGATCGTTCGGGCACTTGCTGACCTCAACATATCCGAGTTTCTTGAGATGACCAGTCGGAGAGATGCTGAACCAGACGACCGTATCTTCGCCACGGTTGTTCATGTACACAAAGCGGCCGTTCGGGTGAATCTGCAGGGTCGCAGTTTCGTTGCGTCCCGTGTAGCCCGAAAGGGTCGACTGCTTGTCGATAAACTTCAGCACACCGCTTTCGGTGTCAAAGTCGAACGACCAGAGTTCAGAAGAGAACTCGCAGGTCATGAACATGCGGCCCGTGTTCTTGTCGAAGGCGGCGTGGCGTGGACCGGTGCCCAGCGGGCACTGATAGACAGAGGCTAGCACCAGTTTGTCGCCGCCGAGGCGATAGACATAGATACGCTCACCGGCCTTTTCACACACCACGAGGAATTTCCCCGAAGGGTCCACCACGACGATGTGCGCGTGAGGGCTGGCCTGCGCGTGTCCGCCGCCCTGTGGAGAGCCATTCGGATCAAGGCCATGGCCTACAAGCCTGTCCACGTCCGTAGCTACGCCAATCGTGCCGTCCGCGTTCAGCGGGTACTGCACAACGGTAGAATCGTCGTAGACAAACGAGTTCACCCACTTGCCGTCCTCGGTTTCGACAACCTTGATTACGTGATCGAAGAAGCCGTGGTTCGCGGTAAACAGGTACTTCTCTTCAGGACCGACACAAACAGAAGCCGGGTTGGCGCCGATCGACTGCTGCTTGTTCAGCAGTGTCAGCGCACCGGTCTTCTTGTCCACGCGGAAAGCTGAAATGGTTGAGGTCGGTTTTTTCGGGCCGCGTCCGTCAGTCTTCCGCTCATCAACCGCATAGAGCGTTCCCGACTTGGGGGCGTAGGCTAAAAAACCCGCGCGTTTCGGCATACCTTCAGAACCGCCTTCCAGCGGCGTGATCTTGGTTCCGTCTTTGCTTACTTCGAAGACGGAGATCCCGCCACCAGAAAAGTCGGCGATGTGGTTACGCCCTACATAGGCAATCAATTTACTCATTTCATAATCTCCTGTCGACATCCGTTACTTTACGCGAGCCGGGATTCCAGGCAGCTCGGGGTACTTGGCGGCAATCTCGGCAAGACGCGGGTCGTCCAGGCAGCAGAGGTAGCCGTTCTCCCAAACCGTCGTGGCACCGACAACCATCGTCGGGTTGCGGATGTCGCCTGTGATGTGCGGATAGTAGTTGTATTTTTCGTTGCCCGGCGCCGAACCGATGTGCCAGTGAATATTGCGGGTGTGCGAGTGGTCGACGATGCGGCGGTAATCCGCGTTCGGGCACTCGTCTTCGGTCACACTAGCGTTGGGGTGGATGCCGAAGTGGAAGGTGTCGAACTTCCACATGCCATCGCCTACCTTGCTCTCCATGACCTTCAGGAAGCGAACCAGAGCATCGGCCTCGGCGCCGCCACTGATCTTGACCATGCGGCTATCCTTGACGTCGATGCGGATAGGTGTCTGCCACGACGACTTGATACCAATGTAGCGCGCCCACCACGGGAGCATACAGTCAAAGAAGAAGACGCCGTTGACGTCCTGGGTATTGATGGGGGGATGGACCCACTCGGGGTACGGAATGTAGTGGCTGGCATCGCGGCGCCAGGAGTTGTAAGGCATACCGGGGATGCCTGCGCGCTTCTTCGGTTCCAGAGCGATACCTTCGAGGTCCGTACCGTTCGGGTCGGTAAGCTTGAACTTCTGCGGGGGATTCATGAAAGGATCGGAACTGATGTGACGAACCATGCAAACCAGCTCGTGCGGCGTCTGTGCCCACTTGCTCATTAGCAAGTTCGAGGTGACCGGGAACAGGCGAACATACCAGGTCTTGCAAACTTCGAGGTAATTGCGGAACTCGGCCACTTCTTCGACAACCAGATCGGTGGACAGGTTGATGAGTACATCTGCGTCGGTCATAGCGCCCTTGACAACGGGGGAGAAACGCCATGCGTGCGCCGTTGCCTGATAGTCGACCCAAAGAATCGAAACGTTGGCGCCGCGCGAAGTACAAACTGTCTTGATCCAGCCTACTGCCGTCTCATCGCAAAAGTTGTCGCTGCCATAGAGGCCGTCGCTGTTGGCCAGAATGACAACTTCCATGCCCGGCTTGACCTGAATGTCGTGGTCTACGAGCTGAATAAGCGAGTTCATCGCTGACTTGGGAATTCCTAGTTGACTCATGATTGCTGTGTCCTTTTCTGAGGTGATGGTATGTCCGAGAAATAGACCGGGTTTCGATCTTCAGGGAGAGCCATACCTCGATGACGTCCCCGAAACCCTTGGTGTAAATCAACGCCGTTTTGGCGACATTCTTGCTGACTAGGGCATGGGTGGCCGCTGTTGTGCGTGGATGATCAAATCCGTCTTGTCCAGGAACTCCTGGTCCGCAGGTTCAGTTCGGTCGCCCCTACGTGCGGCGAATTCACAACCCTGGCGGAAAAATCTTTCTTGGTAATTGGCGACTTGAACTCTTGGTTGCGCCCCTGATCATCCTTAACCACGCAATCGGTGATTTTTCACCCGGTATCGATGCAGACTTTACGCCTCGATTCCGTTCCCTTTACAGTTTGAGCTTGAAGAGACGGATAGCATTCTCACTCATGATGAGCTTGCGATCCTGCTCTGTGATATCCAGCGTTTTCATAAATTCGACACCGTCTGACATCCAGTTGTAGAAAACCGGGAACGTTGTTCCAAACAGGATGTGGTCGGCGCCGCAAACCTTGATCGCACACTCGACCTGATCCTTGCCCCAGGAAGCCGGGTGTGTCATATCGAAGAAAATATTGTTCTTCAGATATTTTGTGATCCTCTCGCCTTCGCTCATATCCAGGCGAAGCATAGCTTCCTTCTTTTTGCCCTGCTTTGGCGTAGTCAGCTTTTGGTTCGCAAACCAATTGCCGCCAAACATAGTGTGGATGAACTTAAGGTTAGGGAATTCTTCAAACAAGCCGCTGAACAGTTCCCGGCCTACGGCCGTTGCCTGGTCCATGATGCGGCCGAGTTCTCGGCGCAAATTTGTGTACTCATAGATGGACTGCCAGTGAACTGGTAACGGAGTGTGATGGATAATGACCGGAACGTCCGTTTCGTTGAGAACCTTCAAAAATGGCTTGAAAGCCTCATCGTCGAGGTAAAGCTGACCGTAATGGCAGGCCAACTGGACGCCAACCATGCCAAGATCCTTGATGCAGCGCTCTAGCTCGTAAAGGTTTTCCTTGCCACCCCAGGGCGGAAGACAGGCGTTGGCAAACAGACGGCCTTTGGACCTCTTGCACATGTCAGCCGCGTTGTCGTTAACGATTTTACAGGTATCCAAGCGCAGCCATTCCTGCCAAACAGGAACGCGAAGGATGGCCTTATCCACTCCGGCATCATCCATCGCCTTCAGCTTGGCTTCGAGGCTATAGTCGCCCTCAACGTAGTTGAGATTCTGAAACCCCTTTGGTTTTTCAAGAATGAGCTGCCTCTTGCCGCTCTCAACTGTGCCCAGCGAAGCAATTTCTCCAAAACCGCGAGGCGCCGTACTCAAGAAACCGTCCAGAACCTTCTCGTTGGTAAATAGATCTTCGGGAAGGTGATGCATGTTGATGTCAATAATCATTGGATAACTCCCTTTGTTTCTCTGGCATGCCCTATCTCTTCGGAACCAATCAAAACACCCGAGAGATGATCATGCTGTACTGGATGAACCCCAGAGCTGGGCTGGTAAGCCATGCCTTCCAACCCGGCTCCAACGGCGGATGAGACACCACGTAGGAGGGGGTCATTCCGTTGACCTCCTGCATGGTTTATATTGCGCAGATGAGAAGAAGCCCGCCGGCCCAAAACACCGGCGGCTTCAGTGCGACTGAAAAGTCCTTGGCCACTGATCCGCTGACACAAGGCAAACTGTTACTTGGCGCGTTTAACAGTGAAGGTATCCGGTGGAAATGGTCCAAAAGTGCGAGTAAGCTTGATCGTATCGCCCTGGATTACGCCTGTGTATGTGACCGTGATCGCTTGCCCGTTGTATTTGGCGGGTTCGGTAAAGGAAATGTTGTTGCCGTTGATCTTGCCGTTCTGAACCACGGATTTGCCGGTGTCTGAACTATTGGTGTCGCCGGTAAGCACATTGCCTTGGACCTGGAAATTGTAGACGTAGTTGTTGATGCCGACCGGTGTGATGAACTTGCCAGTCCATTTGCCGGAGATATCGGCTGCATGAGCGCAGACGCATCCCATAGTCAGAGCAAGCACCGCTAAACCAAGTTTGCGAATCATTGAATGTTCCTCCTTGATAGTTTTGGCGAGCCAGGCTCGTCGTTGTCGTGATGTTTATATGTTACAGTGCGGGCGCAAGCCTTGCTGGCTGCGCCCGCAACGAGTTTCAGTGTTTGCTCGCGGACGCCGCTAATGCTTGCGCCGTCTCTTTTCTCCAGGATGCGAATGCTTTCACCGGATTCAGGAAAACGGCCGAAATAATGCATGCGAACACGCCAACCGCAAGGACGAGAATGTATACGCTCTTGTAGCTGTTTGTCCAGTTCAGAAGCATTCCTGCAAGTCCCGAGAAGAACGCACCCAATAAAATTGAGACGCCGCCGGACATCCCGAAGACCCTGCCGAGAATGTACGGAGGATAGTTTTGGGTGATGAAGGTGGTTACGATCGGGAACATTTGGTTCGCGAAGAAGCCTACGATAATGAAGGATATCTCCATATGAACCAGTGAACCCTTTGCGTAGGTCATGGTCAGGAAGTAAGCAAACAGACCGGCTGCCAGGAAGTTAAACGCCGCATACCACTTGAGTTTGCCGCGGAAGATGAAATACAGCATAGTGCTCATCAGGAATGCCCCGGCGACCATGCCATATTGGATGAACGCCATGGCTGGACCGGCCTTAAACGGCAGCCAGTTCAGCCCGCCCTGATCTACGGACATTAGATAAGAGGCGGTAAGGCCGTTGATCGTCTCCATGACGCCCTGAGCGCAGCCGAGAAGAATACCACCAACCCAGAAGACTGGCAGCAAGCGGGCAATGGAAAAGTCCCTCTTCACAAACGCATCGTATTCCTCGTGCCGAATCGCCACGGGTTCCTTGCCAAAGAAGTAGGTTATTCCCAGCAGAATGAACGCAACCGCCGCTGGCGCCGCGGAAAAGGCGGCTACATCGCGCCATTCGCCGTCGAAGTACTTCATCAGAGGGAAATAAACCACGTACATCACTGCCATGCCGATAGCGAAGCCGGCCTGCCATATGCCCAGCCACGTGCCTTGCTCTTTGTGTGGGAACCAGCGCTGAGCCATGGCCGAATTGCCGGCGAATACAGGTCCTTGGGTTATCAGCCCAGTTAAAATGCGTAAAATCGAAATTTCAATTATGTTGTGGGTGATGTAGGGGATCATCAGGTTGAGGATGACACAGAGAATAGTAGAAACGAACAGCACTTTTCTGGGGCCGTATTTGTCAATCAGCGGACCGCAGAGCATGATGCCAAAGCCACCGGCGAGGCTGCTCAGAGGAAAGACGCAGAGCATCACAGTGCCGACTGGGATGTGGAGTTCGTCGGAGATGAACGGCAAGAGCGGTGCAAAGCCAACGATGATCCAGCCAATGTTGATCCAAGCCATCAACGCGGCGATGCCAACAAACAATCTAAGCACCGGGGATACATGAAACTTCGGGCTTACAGCTTCATAGGCCATTAAAAACACTCCTTTGTCTTGGAGCCAGCGGAATTCCATTCCGCTGGCTTAAGAACCTTCGGTTCGAAGCCACCTTCCAAGCGGCTAAATGACGTTGCCGGTCATCATGAATTCAATTTTCCAGGGTGCGCTGCCGGAAACGCACCCTGTTAGCATCAGCCTTACAGGTGAATATTGATGGTTGCAAACGGCGCACTCTCGATGCATGAGTTGCATAGGGAGTTGGCTGGTACACCGTTGACGGATTTACTAAATTGAGGAACGCCGAACTCGTTATGCCAATACTCATAGCCGACGCCAATCTGCCAATTGTGAGAACCCTTGAAGAACCGTCCGGCGTTATACACCAACATGCCGTGGATCAGCGCTTCGGGCCTCGTGCCCTGATAAAACATGTAATAGGAGCCGGAGGCATAATTGGGGTTCGGGGACTGAGGGTTATTGTAGAGCAAGTTCCCAGCGCCGTACCCCTTGGCGCTGTTTAAGACGCCAAAGCCCTGAAACGTAAAGAGGTTCTTCCCAAAGCCGAAAGGGACACCCCATGCGGTCTGGAGAGAGGCTTCCTGCGCATATACGATTGGTTTGCCCCAGGCAACGGGCTTGTACGGCACATTTGGATCGTATGCCGTTACATCCGTGCCTTCGTTGTTCCACTCCCTGGTCCACAAGGCGACAAGTTTCCAATAGCCGCCGTTGGGAACCTTGAAGTTGACGCCTGGTCCGACCATAGGCGAACGCCTCTGGTTGCCGAAGTCGTCGTTCTTGCCTCCATAATCGGCGCCCACGGTGACGACAAAGTTCTTGATCGGACCGATGGAAAGATCCCTGTTAATGATCCGGTCAATGACGATGTCGTGGCGGAAAGTGATGTAAATATCCTTCGAGCCAACTAGAGTGCTGTCATGGAAATACGGCACGCTGACAGGATTCGTGGTGTTGTCCGACAGATATTGCACGTCATAAGTGTTATCGCCCAGCTTGTTGCCCAAGTCCACGTGGACGAACTCGATCACGTTTTTGGCGATGTTCTGCGCTTTGCCGGTGCCCGGGTTCGTAATGTAGGGATCGCGCATCCAGGAGCTGTACCAGTAACGAAATTCGTTGTCCTGAATTAAGAACTGAGCAGGTCTTTTGACCTGTTTGCCTTGCGGCCCCTGAGCAAAAGCCACAGAGGTAGTCAGCATGGCACAAATCACAACAATAGTTGCAATCAGAGATTTAAACATTGATGCCTCCAACAGGATCCTTGGTATTGAAACACTATGCATACGGCGCTGAGATATGCGCGGCATGCTCTTCAGCCGAGGTACATTCCATGCGAGGGCAGCGCGAAAGCCTGCTTCGCAATCCTCGACAGCCATTAGGCGGTCACACTGGCTAACGAAATCAACCATTAGTAAGCGCCTTTCTGCAGCCAGCTACCCTGAGGTGCCCACACGCCAAGGCATCCGACGCCCGCGCCCGCGGATGTGTTTGCCGTCCAGGATTGGCAAAGTGGATCGCCCATCGGCAGCGGAACAAGGATCGCTCCGGTAACAGGATCGGTGGATACCGAGTGCGCTGCGCCCGCAACGTACTGACTTGTTGCAAGCGTATCCGTGGGGATGGTCTGCAGGAGCCCGGCCCCTGACAGCCCGGTGCCGGCATCAATCACCGCAACCAGGGAATTGTTATATGCGAATTGGCAGGCCACCACGTAAACGTTTGTCGTCGGGTTGTATGCTGCCTCGTCGCACATGTTTCCAGCACCACTGTTGTAAATGGCGAGCGACGCACTGTCGGTTGGTTTTGGAACCGCGCCGGCAAAGCTGTTGATCGTCGCTCCGGTTTGCAGGTTGATGAGCTGCGGTCCTGTGGTCGAGTTGCACGCTACCAGGACTTCCTTCCCGTCCGGTCCGAGCGCCATGCCGTCAGGACTGCAGTTGGTCAGATTGATCTTGCTGACGGCAAAGGTAGTCGGGTTAATGACCGCGATCGCGCCATTGCTTGAGTTCGCTTGCGTCGCATCGAAGGGGACAGCAACATAAATCCGTCCCATAGCGGCGCTATAGACCGGCTGTTCGATGCCGCCCTCATTGCCCGGGAAGCCTTCAGCCAGAAACGTAATGGGAGACCACCGCGCGTCCGGCGTGCCGTTGGTTCCGTCAAAGGCGATCTGCTTGACGACCTGGTAATAGTTCCCCGCGCCATCCGGAGTGGACGGAACGGTCGAGATCAGGCTGACAAAGGGCGCCGTCGGAACACCATGGGTCGGGCCTGAAGCTACCCACTGCGTTGGGAACGGAAAAGAGTTCGGATTCGTGACTAGGTTGGGATCTTCTTCGGGGTTGGAAATGATCACCAGCTTATCGACGGTATCAACGGCGATTTCGTCGGTCTTGAAGCATCCGTTAGTATATGCCCTGTGCCACTCGCCGTTGGTTGTATCGTAGATCTGGACGGAACTGTTGCACATCCACTGACCTGTTGAGGTGTATGCGGCAGCATAGGCATCCTGGTGCGGCCAACCAGAGGAACTTGCTCCAGTAGCTGCAGTTCTGCGAGCATCATCCCCCGGTAATGCAATTGGCGCCTGATCGACGAAGTTTGCACCGTCGCCAGTCCACACTTCCTCCGCGCCAAGAGCATCTGAAAGGGTGGGAGCTTTGGGGTTGAAGAATGATAAGACTCCATTCGGCCCGCCCTCGTATGCATGCGCTGTATCGAGAATCACGTAGCCGGGGTTCAAAGCCCCTACAAAATTGGTCTTGCCGCCACCGAGGATTGTCGGCTCGGTAAAGCTGGTCATCTGGGCTGTATTGATTTCCAGAATTCCTGTTGTGTACCCCGTTGAGGCCAAATAATAATTGCCGTTGGAGTCTACATAGCTGATGTCAAAACCCACAAGCGGTGAAAACCCCGGGGGGTTGAGTGATTCTACAAAAACATATGGCGCCTCAACCGCTCCGGGAATGGGGCCAGTGGTGAAGTTATTATTCGCGCACCCCGTGAGGCTAATCGCCATCAAGAGAGTGGCAAAACCAAACCATGCGATTCTTCGATTCATGTCACGTCCTCCTCAGAAACTGTGCAAAATCTACTTGAGCATTCCCTGCTGCGTGAAAAACTACCCGAGTGTCCCCTGCGTCTCAAGTGCAGCTGAGCGCGAGGCCAGAGGGGCAGTGACAAATGCACAAATTACGCCGATAGCTGCCAACGATCCTATGAACATTGGCGCCTCCCAAGTCTTTTTCTATTCCGGAATATCCGGCATAAAAGATCAAGGATTTCGCGTTGTTTATCTCGATTCCCAAAATCTTATCTTTGGGAGGCCTTAAAGCGCACAAATGCGCCCACAAGAATTGGACGATAGCCTCGCAATCTGAAGTTCTTCTGAAGATTTTGAAGATTTAAATTAAAAAAAATTGGGGGCTGCGATTGCGGTGTAAGTCTAATGAAACAGAGGTACAAAGGCAGGCCCGCTTGGATAAGGAGCTGATCAAGACCGGCCCAGTCTAATGCATGTAACACATATTTAATATGACCGCCGCGCATCGTACGAGTGGAAGTAAGCGGAATTATGTTTTCTGTGGGCAGGCCGTTTTAGAAACGCGAAGAATATGCCGAAAATCCAACTCGAGACGTCAAATCGGTTCTCCATGGCTAATGC
>Ga0364920_10300_pt1 | contig 13572 bp, 13 predicted proteins | sample SorcelJu500001C8_FD_206961 | JGI IMG/M metagenome (GOLD analysis project Ga0364920, IMG submission 206961) | Enriched cells from Trout Bog Lake Hypolimnion, Wisconsin, USA - BchlTB.June20.5000.01.C8 | ecosystem: Environmental > Aquatic > Freshwater > Lake > Hypolimnion/Profundal zone | place: USA...
TATTGTTGCTAAAGAAGTTACCTTGTATCGCGATGTACAACAGCCAACAGTCATTGCAGCCTGGGTAGTACCCGGAGCCAAAGAGAAAGTTGATCAGATACTTGACATTATCACCTGGATTATTGGTTCTGGTAAAGGCTCGCGTTTGTATAAAAAATTGGTTGATGGTAGCCAACTAGTAAACTCGCTTGAAGCGTTTACCTTTACCTTATTTGACCATGGGTTATTTTTTATTGCATATGAGCCAAAAAAAATGGCTGATAATAATAAAATCCTCACCATTATTAATGAAGAGATTACCGATCTTGCCCAACATGGCCCAACCAAATTAGAACTGGTGCGAGCAATAAAAAAAGCACAAATGAACTATTATGGCATTTTAGAAGACATTGAGTCTCAAGCGTCTGAAATTGGTAAATATTATTTAGCATTACATGATGAAAATTATATATTCAATTATCTCAAAGAACCAACTCCTGATCTAGCAGAGCAGGTGCAAGAGCTATTCGCCCATTATCTACGTCCTGCCGTTACTCATAAGGGGTATGTGTTACCACTGCCTGAATCTGAACATGCCCACTGGCTTGCGTTGCAAGAAGCATCAGACAAAGAAGATACAGAGTTTCTTACTGCGCGTGTGCGTACTACACCGATTGAGCCACCTCTGTATGCAAAACAAGTTAAAGTAAAAGAAGCACAGATCTTTAATTTTCCCAAAGCACAGACCTTTACTTTATCAAATGGCCTGAAAGTATTGTATTACAATAATGAAAATACTCCCAAAATTGATATTATTCTCGAATTTAAGGCTAAAAGTTATTACGATCCAGAAAATAGACAAGGATTGAATACCTTTTTAAGTCAGGTATTGTCAGAAGGCACACAAAAATACACGGCATCACAATTGGCTGATGAACTTGAATCGCGTGGCATGGCCTTTGGTGCTGCTCCTGGCAAAATGATGATAAGTATGCTTAGTACCGATTTTGAAAAAGGACTCGAGCTTCTTAAAGAAATCGTTTTACACCCGCGTTTTGATGACAAAGAAATTGAAAAGGTGCGTGAGCAGTTACTAGCTGGGATCAAAAATTTTTGGGATGAGCCAAAATTAATTGCAGGCCAGCTGGTCAGTGAGCATATTTATAAAGGGCATCCTTATAGTAAAAATGCCTTAGGCACAGAAAAATCTATTACTGTCATTGATAAAAAAGAATTGCAACAAGCGTACAAAGACTTTATCACTCCCGATGGTGCCAAAATGGCTATTGTGGGTGATGTGCATGCCTATGATGTTCCAGCGCTCATTAAAAAGGTGTTTGGTGATTGGAAAGGAACGCCTGCCAAATCACTATTATTTCCGGTGGTATCAAAACCGGTACCAACCCAAGTGTCTTACCCTATGAATCGTGATCAAGTAGTGCTGGTGTTCGCAGGCCTTTCTGTTGATCGCAAAAATCCTGATTATGATAAATTGTTACTTTTTGACCAAATTTTTTCAGGGGGTGCACTTGGCTCAATGCATTCACGTTTGTTCCAACTACGTGAAGCATCTGGTTTATTTTACACTATTGGTGGCTCGTTGGTGTCACAGGCAGATGAACAACCGGGTATGGTGTTGATTAAAACCATTGTTTCAGTAGATCGTTTGAATGAGGCTGAAAAAGCGATTAAACAAACGGTAAAAACGGTTCTTGATACGTTGACTCTACAAGAGTTTACTGAAGCGCGTCATGCGATAATAAGCTCATTAATTTCCTTGTTTGAGTCTAATCAATCAATTGCATCAGTATTTCTCTGGCAAGATCGTTATGATTTTCCAGTACATTTTTTTGACAAACGTGCTGAGCAGTTAGGAAAAATAACTTTTGATCAAATGAAAGAAGCAGTTAAAAAGGTATTACGCGCTGATGATTTTGTAATATTCAAGGTTGGCCGTGTTGAGAATAACAATGCTGACAAATAAATTGTTAGCATTGTTATTAATACAAAATTATAGAAATTTTGCACAACCCTCATCTAGGCTCTAGTTCAAGCACTGCATCCCAGGCCTTCGTTGCTGTTCTATTTGCTCGCATATTTTGTAACTTTCCCGTTGCAAAAACCATTTCTTCTCTCAATTGTTGGATCTTTTCCTGTATTTTAGGATCTTTTGTTTCAATTTTATTAAGTGCTTGTAAAAGCTCATTGAATCTATCGATTAATCTTTGTAAGCCATATTCTTGTAAAATAATTCCTGATTTATTTCTCCATAAAGTTTTATATTCTGTCTTGATGTCTTTATATGAGTCTAACTTTGGCTTTCTTCTTTCTAAGAAAGCATTCACTGTTGAACATGCAATGAGTGATACTGCTATTAACGTGCCTAACAAAAAATTGTTCCTCATACATTTTCCTTATATTGAGATATTGTTGGTTGGGAGCACTATTACAATGCTCCCATTTTTTTATATCTGTTCTGATTTTTCGCGTGACTCTTTTCGCAAAAATGCTGGTACGTCAAGATCGTCATGGTCGACGGTTATCTGTTCTTCTTGCGCAGCCAAAGACTGACGGGCTGGTGATATTTTATGAGTTTCTTTTACCGGAGCAGCAGCAACTGCTACTTCTTCCACGACTTCTTGGGCTTGAACAGGGACACTGATTTCATGGCTGGATGCAAATCCCGTTGCAATAATAGTCACTTGCACTTCATCTTCTAACGCATCATCAATAACAGAACCAAGAATTATTTGCGCATCTTGATCGGCAAGTTCATAAATGATGGACGCTGCTTTGCTAATTTCATGCAAACTCAAATTTTTACTGCCAGTTATATTAAGCAGCACCCCATGGGCTCCTTTAATACTCATATTTTCGAGTAGCGGAGAAGATATCGCTTCTAATACTGCTTCTTCAGCTCTGCGTGGCCCGCTTGCGCGTGCCGTGCCCATCAGTGCCAGACCGCGATCTTTCATAATGGTGCGCACGTCAGCAAAATCAACATTGATGTGTCCTGGTTTTGCGATGATATCAGCAATACCTTTAACTGATTGGCCCAGCAAATTATTAATCATATTAAATGCATCGATCATGGACACATTTTGATCAACAACTTCAAGTAATTTTTGGTTAGGAAGCACAATGAGGGTGTCCACTTGAGTTTTTAATTGTTCAAGGACTTGTTGTGCAATTTGTGCACGCCGTTTGCCTTCAAATACGAATGGCTTTGTTACCACGGCGATACATAAAATGCCTTTTTCTTTGAGCGCGCGTGCGATGACGGGTAATGCACCTGAGCCAGTACCACCACCCATGCCTGCGGTTAAAAAGACAATGTCAGCATCTTTAAGGGTATTCATTATTTTGTCGAGATCTTCTTCTGCTGCTCGCTTGCCTAGCTCGGGATTAGCGCCGGTACCAAGTCCTTTTGTAGATTTGACACCTAAATGAATTTTTATATCGGCAGGAGAAATTTCAAGTGCTTGTGTATCGGTATTAGCAACAATAAATTCTACCCCTTGATAGCCTGATTGAATGATACTATTAATAGTATTACCGCCCGCGCCGCCTATGCCAACAACTTTGATGGCAGCGCCAAGCATTTTGTTTTTTTCAAGTTCTAATTCGATCATGTACTTTCTCCTTTATGGTATTAAAAAAAGTCTGATACCCAAGATTTCATACGCAAAAATACGCGTTTTACTAAAGGTCCTGAATCAAAGCTGGTCAGAAGATCATTATTTTGTACAAGTGCATTGAGCAATAGTCCGTAGCTTGTTGCATAAATTGGTGTCTCGAGTGCCTCAGGTAAAAAATGCATCATGCGAGGATTGCCAATGCGCACTGGTAATTTGAAAATATCATGAGCCAGTTCTTGCATACCTTTTAATAAAGAGCCACCACCTGTTAATACAAGACCAGCTGGCATAAATGGTAACAAATTCTTTTTAATGATCTCATCATGCACCAGTGTCAGAACTTCTTGTGAACGTGAATGCAAAATATTAAATAAATCTGATGAATGAATTAACTGTCGCTGTATACCATCAACGCATGCCAGTTCAATAATAGTGTCTTTTTCTAATAAGCTGTGATGGGTAATTCCGTACTCTTTTTTTATACGTTCGGCATCTTTTAATGTGGTATGCAATCCAACAGCCACATCATTGGTAAAATGATTGCCAGCAACGGGCAATACCATGGTATGTCGAATATTACCTTGTTGATAGAGTGCTAAATCGGAAGTGCCACCACCAATATCAAGCACTGCAACACCCAATTCACGTTCATCATGCGTGAGTACGGCAGCGGCAGATGCTAACTGCTCAAGAACAATATCATGCACTTTAACGCCAGCCATTTGACAGCATTTAATCAAATTTTGCACTGAAGCAATCGCCCCCATAATAATATGTGCTTGCACTTCCAAACGAATGCCATGCATATCCAAAGGGTTGTGAACTTTTTCCCGTGAATCAATAATAAAATAATGAGGAAGCACATGCAAAATTTGTAGTCCTTCAGGAATAGGAACTGCTTTTGCAGCAGCCATTACATTTTCAATGTCAGATGATTTTACTTGGCCATGTTTAATAGGCACAACGCCATGGGAATTTGTTGATTTAATATGACCACCAGAAATGCCAATGTAGGCAGATTCAATATTAAGACCAGCCATTAACTCAGCTTCTTTTACAGCAGTTTTAATTGATTGAATTGTTTTTGCAACATCAACTACAACACCTTTTTTTAATCCATCTGAGGGTGCCTTGCCAATCCCGACAATTTCAAGACGATCTTTATCAAGGATCTGTGCAACCAAAACGCAAATTTTGGTGGTACCAACGTCAATGGATACTATTGTTTTATGAGAGAATACATGAGCCATGGCTCGTCCTCCGTTTTATTTCTTGAACAATAATTTGGTTTTCAAAGCGAATGTCTGCTACCCAGGTGCATCGGTTATTGTAACGACCTGAAGTAGCGCTAACCAATTGTTGTTTAATAGTGTCAAGCCAGGCAATATGTTGCGTGGTTGGAACTATGCTGGTTGTGTAGCGTATGCACCAATTAGCATCATTCTTATCAGTGAGTGTTATTGAAAAATCATTGTCATAATGAATAGCATATCTTTGAAAAACTTCGGCTGATAATAAATCAAGCCAGTTAATGAACGGTACTGATGGTATGACTGCTGGGCTTGTTGTAATGCATGCCAGTCGCTGAATTATATAAGGTTGAAACAAGGCAGCATCTAAAACGGTGCCTGATGTAGTAATGATTTTGTCATTGTTCAATAAGCAGAGTGGTTCATCAGCACAGATTTCCAACTCTAGCACTGAGCGATTAGTAAAGCGACACTCACAGGCACCAATGCCTGTTAACTGCTTTACTTGTTTGAGTAATTTATGAGGATTGTCGACGGGTGCTTTTTTTAGCTCGCTGACAATGGTGTGATAATAAGCATCAGAAAAACGATAGTCGATCTGATAATCACATCCATATGATTCATAACGAATAAATGAGTGTAAAGTAACGCACGCGACAACGACCGGTACTGCTGTTATCGTCATTGATAGAAAGATTCGCGAGCGAGCGAACCGTATTTTCATGTGCCCCCTTTATCCCCACAATTGTTGAAAGACAATCTTTATTTATTTTTATTATTTTTATGTTTTAATAGTCAACACTTTCCAGGTTTTTATGCACAACTCGAGCATTCTACTTGCGTTAAGAGATTGTATTTCTTACCCGGTACCTTATTCTGGAAAAAGAGTTGAGAATAAGGATTTATATGAATATTAAATTGCTAATGGGGATTACTGTTTTTTTCTTTGGTGCTGTAGATGCAATGGGCAAAAGCACACTACTTATAGAAAAAATAAATCAGCTATTTAATAATGAAGATAACATGATTTTAGTGCTTACCAAAAGACAAAGTATCGACATTAAAAATAACGATCAGTGCATTGTTATGGTAGCACGTGGGCTACCACAGTTTGGCGTACAATGGGGACCTATTAACGCGCAGTATGCAGGTAAAAAACAAAACTCAGATCGCTAAAAAAATAAATTTTTTAAGATTTTTGTTGTGTGGCGATAAAAAGCAAAATGCCCGCAGCGACTGAAGCATTGTAAGAAATATCTGGCCGACATTGTGGTAAAGTAACTGATGTTCCATATTTAGTAATACCCGGTGTTACTCCTTCCCCTTCTCCGCCAATAATAATAGCAAATGGTGTTTTGTAAGTTACCCTCAGAGCATTTTGACCATCAAAAGTAGCAACATATATAGAATAGCCCGCTGCCTTTAATTCTTGTGCGGCAGAAAGTGCTGAAGGTGCTAACATAATTTCCAAATGTTCCGCAAGTCCGGCAGATGCTTTTATAGCGGCACCATTTAAAGGAGCACTGTGTTTTTTTGTCATTACTATGCCTTGTACGCCGGTACAATAGGCTGAACGTAGAATGGCACCTAAATTGCGACTATCTTGAATACCATCAAGCAACAGTAGAGATGATTGTTTTTGCGGGTCAAAAGGCTTTGAACGGAAAATAAAAGGAGACACAAGTGCAACAATGCCTTGATGATCAGTGGTAGATACCATTTTTTCAAGTACCGCGCGGTCAACATATTGGATTTGAACTTTTTTTTGAGCAAGCAAAGGAGTAATAAGGTGCCAGACTTTTGGCTCGGGGCGGGTAGTATACAGGGTAATTATTTTGCGCTTTTTTGCCTTTAGCAGTTCAATAATAGGATGAATGCCATAAATAAATTCGCCTGTTTTTTGTTTTTTTTCCATATTTTTGTGCTCAAAAATTTATGATCAATAAGTATTAATTCAGCATGCCAGAAAAAGTGGTAAAAACAAGATAATCTACCAAAAAAAGGCATTTTTTGTTCTCATTTTAATTGAGTAATTGGTCGAATATTTATTCTTCAAAATGAATAATTCATCTAACCAATTAATATTGCTTAATTGAAACAATTTATATTATAATTATTAATAATAATGTATTGTTTGTAATCTTTAAATTAAGGAGAATGCGATGAAGAAGGGCTTATTAGCATTAGCTTCATTAGCAATGCTGCAATTTGTGTCTTACTCAGTTGCTGCAGATGTTAGATTAAATGATATAAATTTTGGTTATACTCATACCATTAAAAATAATACAGCAGTTCCAGTTGACGTTAAGATGCGTTTAATTGGCTGGCATACCCAAGTTGGTAAAAAGCCATTACAACCAGGTGAAACAGGTACATTTCAAACAGGTGGTTGGGCTCCTTCTGCTGTGATCATAAATACTACTGGTCGTGAAGGGGAAAACCGTGAAGGACATGCTTACCTTGGTGCTGCAAAAGAATGGAATATTACGGTAAACGAAGATTCAAAAACCGGACGTATTATTGTAGACCGTCAATAATCAACTGTAATGGTTGGACATAAAGTCCAACCATTATTCTTTGATAGCGGTATTAAAGGTATATCATGAAAAAGAGTTTGTTAACATTAGCTACATTGGCTCTGTTACAAATTGCATCTACCCCAAGTGCTACAGATTTTAAACTAAATGATTCGGTCTTGCCATTTGTATCTAACTCAGAAGCAAAAGCGCGGGTAAAATTAAATGATATTAACTTTGGTTATACACAGACAATTCAAAATAAGACAAATGTATCTATTACTATTACTATGCGTTTAATTGGCTGGTATACCCAATACAGTAAAAAAATATTACAACCAGGACAAATAGGCATAATACGAACGGGTGGCTGGGTCCCATCTGATGTTATTATAACTACGCAAGGCAAACTAGGAAATAATCCACAAGAAGTGCAAAAGTCCCTTGGTTCCCCGAAAAATTATACCATTGTTGTAACAGAATCAGCTGGCATACTTACGGTGAACATAGATAAGGCAGATAAGGATGGTTCCGGTGGTGGCGCCTGGTAATTGTAGATAGTATATATATATAATGAATGGTTGGGCGTTATTGTCCAACCGTTGTTTCTGTCGAGGTAATAAAGGAGAATAGTAATGAAGCGTTTAATCCTGATTATAATCTCAACAGTTTTTTGTGCAGTATCAGCTGCTTATGCTGATTTTATTAACTTTGAGCTGTGGAATAAACACGTGCAACCGCTCTATTATACTGTTGGTAATAGCATGTCCCAGACAATGACTAAAAAGCCCCTATTATTACGTGCGGGAAAATGGGATTCAGCAACTATTGATACGAGTCGGCCAACATTTATTTTAATAAGTATGAACCATGAGCCAAAAAAAGGTCAAAAAGTTGATGTGTTTGAAATTAAACCTGGTGGTACTATTTACGCGCGGGTTGGGCTCTTACCTGAAACAAAATTTACCGAGTTTCTCAAGTGGCTGGGCCGAAAAAAATCGATATATACTCAGCATTATATCTTTGGTCCACAAACGGGTCCTTTGTTAGGAACTCGTAATATTACTGAACGTGGTCATGACTTGAAACATAATTTCAAATTTGATGATATTAAATATCATACGGTGTTTTACCAGTAATAAAATGGCGGGTAAAATATTTCACCCTTAGTGCCTCTTGAAAAAAAGAAAAAAATTTGATTATATTTATGCCAAAAGGGCAGTATATAACTAATATAACTATCTTTTTCAGTGGGAGGTCATTCTATATGAATAATCAACAAAAATATTTTTCTCTTGCCATGCTTCTTGCTACTGCTTGTTGTATACAAAAACTACAGGCAGATATTTTTAGTGACATGATCGCAGAGATGGAAGAGATGCATGAAACAACCATGCGTCATATGAAGCAAATGCGAGAATCATTTACGAGTAATTTTGACAATAGTTTTGCACCAGAGCTTGTAGCACGTATTGATGAAAATAAAGATAACAATACTATTACCGTACATGTTGTTGGTCTTGAGGGTAAAGATAAAACATTTGATGCCTCAATGGACTCTGATGAGAATAAACTTACTATAACTACACCAGCAGCTACAATTGCAATAAAAGCACAAGATAGATTCATGGTTGTTGATATGTACCACGAAGTTACCCAAGAACAAGAAAAAGATACATACAAAATGCAGCATATGATGGCAGGACACAATCAACTAGCACAATCATTGAGTGCTGAACCAAAATTAAATGAAGCAATTATAGAATATGATGCTGATCCCAAAACTCTTGCTATTATTATTCCACTTACCAAGAAAGTGGCAACAAAAATACCAATAACTATTAAAGCGGGAAATGCTAAAGCTCGCAAAGAAGAAAAATAATTTCTTGCCTCAGATATAAAAAATAGGCCTCAGTGCGCGATTGATTTCGTCTGAGACCTATTTTTTTGTTAACTCTTGTTTATACTAAAACAGTATTTTATTCAAAAAATTTTTTTATTTTTTCGTAGTGAATGTATATGAGTCAAATCAGATCATTGGTTGAGCTTAATGCAAGCGCATTTAATGCGAATATTGCTTGGTACAAAAAAGCAATTCAGCAAAAATTACTTGGCATTGTTATAAAAAGTAATGCGTATGGTCATGGTTTGTCTCAAATTGCTCAATTAGTGCAATACAATAAAGATGTTGATTGGATCTGCGTTGCGGGACTTGGCGAAGCAGTTCTTGCTCGTTCATATGGTGTACAAAAACCAATCTTGGTTTTATATCATCTTGATGAAGATCCAGCACTTGCTGCACAACAACAGATTGATCTAATGGTTACCGATATCGATACTTTGCATGCATTAAACAGTGTTGGTCAAGAGGTAACGCGTCCTATACATGTTCATATAAAAGTTGATACCGGGTTATCACGGTTTGGATTTGCTCCTGATGCAGTACTGCCAGTAGTTGAATTAATCACGCAATTACCGCACTTAAAATTGAGAGGCATCTACACTCATTTGGCAGAAGCTGCCAATGCCGATCAATATTTTACGCATCAGCAGCTGCAACTATTTAATGCGCTTGTACAGGAATTACATAAACAACATAGTTCAATTCCTTTTGTGCATGTTGCCAATAGTGCTGCGGCTACATTGTATTCTGATACTACTAGTAATTTAGTACGAGTAGGACTTGGTGTGTATGGCCTTTGGCCATCTGTGTTCACTAAGGAGAACACACAACTGCAATGTCGTGGTTTTGAACTAACGCCAATACTTTCGTGGAAGACGCGCATAGAGTTTATTAAAACAATAGAAGCAGGACAGGCTGTTGGCTATGATCGCACTTTTAAAGCAGAACGAACAATGCGAGTAGCTGTGCTACCAGTAGGCTACGTTGATGGGTATGATCGGCGTTTGAGTAACAAAGGGTGGGTACGCGTTAATAATTGTTATGCACCAGTGATTGGTCGCATTGCCATGACCACTATGATGATTGACATTACGCACGCGAATGCGCACATTGGCGATGAAGTATTACTTGTTGGTCCCCATGAGCGTGTGCATCCAGTAGATATTGCGGTGCTAATGGAAAGTTACAATCCACGCGAATTCCTTACTGGAATTCATGAAAGGATACTACGTGTTGTTACACCATGAACAGCGTACAGTAGAATTACAACGCTCTTGTTGCCAGCAGCCACATCATGTTTGTGAGCATGCGGTGACGTGGGTTGAAATTAGTACGAGTGCATTGATGTATAACATTGCGCATTATAAAGCAATCGTTGGTTCTGTGGTATTAGCACCTGTTATAAAAGGTAATGCCTACGGACATGGCATGGAACATGTTGCACAGATCTGCCAGAACATGCACGAGGTGGGTATGCTGTGTGTGGTACGTCTTACTGAAGCGATACAGCTGCGCCGCGCGGGAATTACCAAACCACTGTTGGTGTTGAGTATTATTGATGCAGATCTTTTGTTTGCTGGATTGTACGACATTGATATTGTGCTCTTTGATATACAGACTGCGCAAAAAGTAGAAGCAGTTGGTAAAGAATTAGGAAAAAAAATCAGAGTACATATAAAAGTTGATACCGGCTTATCTCGGCTGGGTCTAGTTATCGAGCATGCATTAACATTTGTTATAGCAACGAGCTTTTTTGAACATATTTTTATTGCCGGCATTTTTACTCATTTTGCCGAATCAGAAAAAGCTGATCAAGCATTTACCGATTATCAACTGACCTATTTTAATACGCTTATTAAGCAGTTAGAAAAAAAAGAAATTTATATTCCACTCAAACACAGTTCATGCTCAGCAGCTATTACCGCCAACAAGAATTGTCATTTTACTATGGTGCGTACGGGCATTGGCATGTACGGCCTGTGGCCATCGTCAGATAATGTTTATCTTACACAAAAAGAGTATCCAACCTTTCATTTAAAACCGGTCATGACCTGGAAAACAAAAATTATTCAAATTAAAAAAATTCCCGCAGGTAGCTCTGTTGGCTATGATAGAACTCATCTGGTTGACAAAGACACTACTATTGCGATTCTACCTACAGGCTATTGGGACGGTTATGACCGCAGATTTTCAAATACAGGATGCGTTATTGTTAATGACCAGAAGGCTCTTGTGATCGGGCGTGTTGCCATGAACATGACTATGATTGATGTGTCCACAATTGCTGATGCTCATGTGGGGAATGAAGTAATTTTGCTGGGTGATTATGATGGTGTGCGGGCTGATGACTTAGCACAGCTGGCCGGTACCATAAATTATGAAATAGTAACGCGTATTAATCCTGCAATTGTGCGTATTACCATCTAACAATTGTTATTTTATTTTATCTTATAAATTTTATGTTTGCCGGCCTTAATAATAAGTCCTGGTTTCCACGTGATCTCTGTCTTAAAGTCAGTTACTAGGCGATGATCAACATGAACAGCGCCTGACTCAATGAGTCGTTTTGCATCTGATGAACTGCTCACTGCACCAAGCAACTTAAGCAGATCAACAATCCAAATAGGTGCCGGAGTACCTGTAGGCATGACAACTTCTTGTGCCTGGGAATAATCTTTTTGCTGGAATAATGCTTCAAAATTTTGACGTGCTTTTTCTGCATCAGCTGCAGACCAAAAGCGTGCTACAATTGCTTGAGCCATATTTTTTTTGATATCCATAGGATGGACTACCGATTGTATAACTTGTTGCTGCAGTTTTTTTATTTCTTGGTCATTTGTATGTAATAACACGTGCATATAGTGCCACATCAACGTATCAGAAATAGACATCAGTTTGCCAAATGCCTGATCAGCTGGCTCAGAAAGTCCTATCGCATTGCCCAATGATTTTGACATTTTTGGTCCGCCATCTAACCCTTCAAGCAGTGGCGTTGTGATAATTACTTGGGGATGTTGGCTAAAATGTTCTTGCAGATGTCTGCCCATGAGCAGATTAAATGTTTGATCAGTACCGCCCAGCTCTACGTCAGCTTTGAGTACCACAGAATCATAACCTTGAAAGAGTGGATACAATAGTTCATGAAAACTAATGGGTTGACTTGCCTTAATACGTTTTTCAAAGTCATCACGCTCGGTGAGTCGATTAAGGGTAACTTTGGCACAGAGGCCTATCATTTCTTTGATAGTAAGTTTATCAAGCCATTCAGAGTTGTAACGTACGGTTAATTTTGAGGTATCAAGAATTTTACCAACTTGATCAAAATAGGTTTGTGTATTTTTTTTAATATCTTCTGGTGAAAGTGGCGGGCGTGTTTTTGACTTGCCTGTAGGATCACCAATCCGGGCAGTAAAATCACCTATGATAAAAATAACTGTATGTCCAAGATCTTGAAATTGTTTTAATTTTGAAAGTACTACGGCATGACCCAAATGCAAATCAGGCGCGGTAGGATCCATGCCCAGCTTGATATGTAGGGGAACATTTTTTTGTAATTTTTTTATTAATTCAGCTTCGGGAATGATTGCACTAGTTCCGGCTTTTATAAGTTCAAGAGTCTTTTCAAGGCTGCTCATAACGTAATAACTCCAAAAAGATATGCCAAAAAAGTGCCCGTATACATAATTACATACATTATTAAGGGTCGTAGGAATAAGCCAAAAAACAAGATGAATAATAGTGGTATGAGCATAAACAGTAGTGAGGCATTTTTCCAATAGTGCGGATATTTTTCAAGAAAGAGCATAATGCTCAGACCACACAAGCTAACAATGGTAGAAATAATGGCCAACATTGCATTTAAATATATTGCTGCAATGCCAATCAGTCCGATTGAAAGCAGCCACGAGGCCGAGGTGGGAAATAAACGCGCAATAAGTGCATGGGATAACGTGTCATAATTCAAAACGGGAATGATTACTGCAAAAATTCTGCCGCCAAACGCTGCCAATAAACCAAATAATCCTATAATGGCGATGCCAAGATAGGCGAAGGTATTAGAAAAATAAGCAACGATAAGTTTTATTATGCGTGCGCGTCCGTGAATATTATGGGGATTGATCGGCACAGTACGTCCCCAGCCAAAACGAAAAATAATAAGAAATACAAGACCAAACGGGTCTATGTGCGCAATAGGATTTAGAGTTAATAAACCAGCCTTTACTGAGGTATCATCACCCATTTTGTCAGCGACCCAGGCTCTAAAAAAACCGGCAATGGTTACTGAA
>Ga0364920_10302_pt1 | contig 13523 bp, 8 predicted proteins | sample SorcelJu500001C8_FD_206961 | JGI IMG/M metagenome (GOLD analysis project Ga0364920, IMG submission 206961) | Enriched cells from Trout Bog Lake Hypolimnion, Wisconsin, USA - BchlTB.June20.5000.01.C8 | ecosystem: Environmental > Aquatic > Freshwater > Lake > Hypolimnion/Profundal zone | place: USA...
GAAGCAGTAAAGTTTTTCCACCTCAACGCGCTATCTTCACCGATCCTGATCAAGGTTCATTTTGATGTGGTGATGACCATGATCGCGGATACGTTATTCTCACGACTCGCGATGCATCTACGAGGATTTGAAAGTTGTGACGCCCCAAAACTCTATCGTGAGTTCGTAAAGGGAAAAGGAAATATAGAGGTCAAGAACGGGGAAATCATAGTGACTTACCCCAAACGCGCACATAATCCAGTTCTACGATCAGTGGACTGGCCTCAGCTACCACAAGTATTGCCATGGCTTAACAATGCCAAATTAACCCTCCGGTTTCAGTAAAAGATGAAGCCTGAAATGTTATCCAAAATTGACGGTTATACCCTCCGCGAAAATCGGTGTTAAACGAATATACCAAGGAAGCGACGAGATCAATCAGGAGCCAGTTGTTTTTCGTTGGCAAAACAAAATTGATGAAGTCACTCCCACATAGCCGGCTTTTAAACGTTATTGACGGAACGCACTACTAGTAGCTCGTTCCGTAAAAAACATTTAAAACGTTCTGCTATTGTGCTAAACTCCTCGTGGAAGCGACAAATTCACGAGGAGGTGGCATATGGCAAAGCGTTCAGCATTGACTCTATCGCCCGAAACGCTTCAAGAGCTTACGCGAATCAGCCAAAGTAGAACAGAATCAATGGCAAAGGTTCAACGTTCAAAGATTCTGCTGCTCTATGGTGAAGGAAAAAACATAACTAATATAACACGAGAAATTGGTACAAGCAGACCGTTGGTTGAACGCTGCATAGATAAGGCCATAGCTTTTGGCCCGATTCAAGCATTAAAAGATTTGCCACGACCAGGTGCTCCCACACTTATTACAGATGATTCAAAAGCGTGGGTTTTGTCAATCGCATGTCAAAAGCCCACGGATCTTGGCTATGCTTCTGAAACATGGACATATAGTTTACTGATTAAACATATCCGAAAACACTGCCAGGAACAGGGTTATTTATGTTTAACAAAAATTGGTAAGGGCAGATTGTATGCCATCTTATCCAAAGACAAAATCAAACCTCACAAGATAAGCTATTATCTGGAACGCAAAGATCCAGAATTCGAAGAAAAAATGGCTAATATCTTATGTGTCTACAAAGAAGTCGAATTATTAAATGCTACTGCCGGGGAAAATCGTTCCGTAGTGACCGTGTCATATGATGAAAAACCTGGGATTCAGGCTATAAAAAACATCGCAGCCGAACTCATGCCGGTTCCGAATAATTTTCCTTCAAGGAGTAGGGATTATGAGTATAAGCGCCTCGGGACAGTATCTTTACTTGCTGGCATAGACTTGCATACTGGCAATGTTATTCCGTTGGTCAAGGACCGACACCGCAGCCGCGAGTTTACTGAATTTCTTGATAAGGTTGATGATAGTTATCCAAACGACTGGAAGATTAGACTAGTTTTGGATAACCATTCTGCACATATATCCAAAGAAACTCAAGCGTATCTACTAAAGAAGCCAGGACGATTTGAGTTTGTATTCACTCCAAAGCACGGTTCTTGGCTCAATTTGACAGCAATTCCCGGCGGCATTGTAATATGCCTGAAAATATAGCTTTTCCAAAACTCGTTTCGTAATACTGGTCTCATAATCGACCATTTAGGAGCCTCAGAAGGCCTCAGCCCAGCCAAGCTCCTTTTTTCAACTAAGAAGACGTAACCTGTTGATAGTATAGATGAAAATAATTTTTGGCCGTGCTTTTCCGCTTGACAATCAGCCGGGAAGGTGGCGGCGGTTTTCCTCATTAGCCCATATCAACTTTTGAGGAGACCACCGATGCCCGCAAGACGAGTCAATCCACCCAAGGTCAAAGCGCCAACCATGAAAACAGTCAAAAAGTGCCTCAGCAAGGACGCACAACTCGACGCGCTGCGAAGCGGTTTCAAGCGGATTCCGGATCGCCGTCGTAACGGAGGCAAGATAGCTCTGGTCGATGTCCTGATGTCCGGCTATGCCGTATTCGACTTGAAGGATCCTTCGCTGTTGGCCTTTGACAACCGCCGCCTTGATGATGCCGATAATCTCCAACGTATCTACGGCATCGGCCAGGTCGCCTGCGACACCCAGTTGAGAACCGTGCTCGATCCAGTCGACCCCGAGCTGCTGCGGCCCAACTTCCGTTCCGTCATCGCCCAGCTTCAGCGGGGCAACGCGCTCCAGCGATTGGCCTACTACCAAGGGCATTATCTGCTCAGCCTGGACGGGACCGGCTCCTACGGCTCGCGAAACCTCAGTTCTGCCTCCTGCCTTATCAAGAAGAACCGCGACGGCAGTGAGCTGTACTATCAGCAGGTACTCGGGGCCGCGCTGGTCAATCCCGACCACCGGACGGTCATCCCCTTGGCGCCTGAGATGATCATCCCCCAGGATGGAGCAACCAAGAACGACTGCGAACGCAATGCCGCCAAAAGATTCCTGCCCAAGTTCCGGTCCGATTTTCCGCGACTGCCGGTGATCGTCGTCGAGGACGGCTTGAGCTCAAACGGGCCGCACATACGGGATTTGCAGCAACACAACATGCGTTTCATTCTGGGTGCCAAGCCAGGCGATCACCCGCTATTGTTCGAGAACCTGGACAAGGCCATGAAGAATGGCGCCAGCACCACTTTCGCCGAACCAGACCCGAACAACCCGGAGATAATGCACTGCTACTGTTTCCTCAACGACACGCCGCTGAACCAGGCCAACCCGGATCTGAAAGTGAATCTCCTGGTTTACGAGGAACACAATGCCAAGACCGGAAAGACGCAGCGCTTCTCCTGGGTGACCGACTTTTCGATTACCGAGGAGAATGCCTATATCCTGATGCGGGGTGGCCGCAGCCGCTGGAAGATCGAGAACGAAACATTCAATACCCTGAAAAATCAGGGATACAACCTGGAACACAACTACGGTCTCGGCAAAGAGCACCTCAGCGAAAACTTCGTGATGCTGATGATGCTGGCATTTCTAGTCGATCAGGCCCAGCAACTCTGTTCGCCCCTTTTCCAGGCAGCCCTGGAGAAGAAGGGAAGCAAGCGGGCGCTGTGGGAGGAGCAGCGTAACCTCTTTCGCTGCTACTCGCTGAAATCAATGGCCGAGATATATACCATGATCGTCAACGGATTCGTAAAGGCGTGCCCGGACATCATCTATGACGAGTAACGCCCGGCGGTAAGCTTTACCTCCCGAACCACCGACCACCGCCGGCGCAAGGCCCCCCCTTGGATCGAACGGGAGGAGTGCGTCCGTTTTCTGCCGAAGAACCGCAGCGGTGCGGTGCCGCCGCGCTCAAGTTGCTTGATGGATGCTAAAAAGGGCTCCGGTTGCCTATATTTTGATTAGAAAGTTAGCCTTCAAGCAAAGTTGACCAATTCACACGGAATTGGCGTTTACTAACCGGGAGTGGCTGTCAATTTGATAGAAGTATTTTTCAGTAAAATTTCACGTTCATTCCTTAGACACATTCGAGTCGAGTCTAAAGCAGAATTGGTTAAACGAATATATCAAGGAATCGAGGAAATCAACCAGGAACCAGTTGTTTTCCGCTGGAAATACAAAATGGATGAAATCGCGACTGCCTAGCCATCTTACACGTTATTAACGGAACGGACTACTAGGTGACTGGCTTGGATTTCGGGACTGGTCTGGGGGCAGAGGAAAGAACTCATCGTGAGTTTACGACAGATTTGGACACTTCATAAGAAGGTCCGCTCTCACCATGAGGGCTACGGGTTGTAACCGCAAAGAAGTAAGTTCCGCAGGCAAGATTCCGAATTGTTCCTGCTGTGGTATATTTACCTGCAACAATACTGGAAGAAGTGTAGATACCGGGTGATTTCCCAAGGTAGATTTTATATCCAGAGACATTAGAATTTGAGCTGTCTGCATCCCAACTGACCACGACCGATGAACCTGAAGGTACAACATGAATATTGAATGGCGGTAACAGAGAAGCCCCTAAATATCCCCAAATATACTTTGTTAATGTTTGCAGTGAACCGTCTATGGATGTTTTGGCACAAAACCCTCTTGCCCCGATGATCTTGCCATTACCATGGGAATATGCTGACAATTTTGTTTTTATAAGCTCTTCATGCGGAAACGGCCACATGGGGATTGTCCCTTCAGTATCATACCCCTTTTCACCCCATAATGTTCCAGAACTCCCACGCATGAACATAATGTTTGCACCGACTCTGGCGCCAGATTTCCCCGCTTTCCACAAAGGGCAACCAGGTTCGATACGTGGTAGATACCTAATACAGGCGGGAATGGGGTTGGTTGTTATAGTATGAGTACTTCTGGTACTGTTGAAATCTATCTTGCCGGTTTTGCAAATATTGTTGTAGTCAACGGTCTCCCATCCGAAAAAAAGGTTTCCCGCTTTACCATTGTAATCTTGCACATCATAAATGACAGAATTGAGCAGAGACTGAGTGTATTCCCAGCCATTTATGAAACAATTAAACGCCGTGCGGGCTAGCGGCGACCTCCATTTCCCGAAGGTCGCCTGGTTTATCTGCATACTGCCAGGTGCGGTAATGACGGCATAACTTCTGGTATCCAAGCGGGTTGTCATTCCTCCCATCGTTTTAATATCCCAGCCAATGACATTATTCAGTATGGTCGGTTCACTTCCGTTATCCTGTTGAACATTCACAGTGAATGCGTTGTAGACGTTAAGTGCGATACAATTGACAGTCTGAACATCAATCATTTTTGACCAGGGTTCATAACGGGCTCCGCCCACTGAATCGTTAAAAGCACCTGCAAGGTACCGGTAGGAGTAGTCTTTGTATTGATCCATGTCGATCACGATGGAGTTTTGCGTACGCGAGTAGGTATTGGCATAATTCACTATCCCACCGAATGGTTCAACAGAGTTGTCACTATCAATCCGAACCAGATTCCTTCTCATTATCGTATGATCGCAAATATAGGTAGTTATCCCTTCTCTTCCGTTTCCCCATACGTAATCGCCTTCCAAAAGCACGTAGTTGCTTCTCTGAACATTAAGGATAGCGCCGTTATCGTTTATTGACTGATCGTAACCGCCGACATCAATGATCTTCACATGATCGACATGGTTCATGTAAAGGACACTACCGTTGGATGAAGGTAGCGCATGCCCTCTCCCGACGATAAATCCTTTAATCGCGATGAAAGATGTGCTGTACGCATTGTGGGGATGGCGGTCTCTCGAATTGTAGTTGCCCTGCCATGAGATCGGTTGATTTACTCCTTCGCCATCGATTAATGCTCCTCCCGGATGCTCAGCCATTATAGTTGTGTAAATACCCGGAGTGCCAGACGGCGGAATGGTGCCCCTGTCGGCTCCGATATTATTCATCATGTTCATTATGCCGCTATAACACCCATCCCTTACGACGATGGTGTCACCGGAGGAAGCAGCGACTGTTCCTGAGCTTATCGTCTTGTGCCTATCGGAAGGTCCGACATAAATGTAGCGTCCCCCCCCTACTTTGACTATCCATGTCTTATACACGGACCCGTCAGAGTTGGTCGCCCGGACCCCGAGGTGGAACGCCTCTCGCGCCAGCCCGGAGGGAATAGCCCAGGAAACCTCACCACTGTCAGGGTCGACGGTCATGTCATCGGGACCGAACTCCTTGTTCCACCGAACCTTAGTTCCCGCAACCAATTTCGGTTTTCTGGTATAAGTTGCGCCCTGGACTGCGCTGTCATTGGTCATCTTGGCGATCACGGGCACGGCTGCTGTGGCCTTTGTGGCAGATGCAACAAGGAATACTGCCATAGTTACCACTAAAATACCTATATTTGGCAGGCCAATTCGCATCAGGTCCCTCTCATTTTAACGCAGGAAAAATACCAGAGATCATTTCACCAAGCTGATCGCAAATCTGAACTTACCAGACTCTGGAGTTGGAATGGCATCAATTTCATTAAAATTTAAGTGGATATCATCACCAAGTATTGCATTAAATTTATCCAATATATCCGATTTATCCTCTGATCTCAGCTGATCATTTGCAACAATGTTTATGTCGATCTCGTTGATGGTTCTTTGAACTATCTGGTAGCGGCTAATTCCGCTGATACCATAAAAAACGTGGGAAAAAAATTCGCCATGGATCCGCTTTCCGTCAGGATGAACAATAAAATCACTTGTTCTGCCGGTTATACTGCCAATCATGGGAAAACCTCTGCCACATCCACATTTAGAGAGGACAGGGAAAGACATGTCTCCCATGTTGTACCGGATAAATGGCATGACATGATTATTGAAATCCGTGACTATTACTTCACTGCCATTTTCATCGTTGCTCGCCTTATTAATCGGCATTAGTTCTACAAAGACGTCGTTTGCATTTATATGCAGTCCATGCTCGGCTTCACATTCGGATGCAACCAATCCGACCTCCCGAGACCCATAACGGTTCAGCACCCGACAGTTGAAAGTACCTTTTATGACTGTTCGTTTTTCCTCGGTCAATGTCTCAGCAGAGCAGATTATTCCTTTCGGCGAAATGCCCGACAGGGAACGTCCACGTACATAATTGGCAAATTCAAATGCAGCATTGGCATAAGCGATGATAAGGGACGGTTTATGTTTCAACATCTGCTGCGCAAAGGCTTCCATTTTCTCATCTGTAATTTCGAAGGCATTGAGCAACTCGTGCCTGTATACATATTTCTGGACTGCCTTTTCCTTGAAATCCCTCATTTTATTAACTTCTCTGTCGGCCCCCCACAAATAGAAGCTTTTCTGACCGATATCCCATCCACTCCATTTATTCGCCATTAGTAAAGCCGCGTGCTTTTTGTACACGGAATGCCAGTCACCTAAAAAATTAGTGGGCTGACCTGTTGATCCACCCGATGCATCCTTGTATCCCTGCGACTTTTCGCAGATATCCGACATCATGAATTCGTAGTTGGACTGAATGTCCATTTTGGTAATTATAGGGAGTTTTTTGATATCATGGATTGACTTTATATCGTCAGGCGACACCTGGAACCTAGTATAAAGTTTGTTATAAAAAGGAACGTGTTTGTAAGAATATCTGAGTATTTTGACAAAGGATTGGAACTGGTAATGTATTACTTCATCTTCACTAAGCCACTGACGCTGCTCAATCTCCTTCAGCCGCCTCAATCTGTTGTCCTTATTCCAAAGCATGTAAGCCGGGAAGATAATATTCTTATTGAAAATCTCAGTTACCATAGAATACTCCTGAGCTTGGTGAGGACACCCTTATCACGGGAAAGGCATCCGGCTATGAATTTATTTTTCCGTTACCTGCTTATATACCCTGGCTATGCTTTGCAACCTGGATTCATGCGAATACCTGGCGAGAACGGAAGCGCGAGCTTTGACTACCATGTCATGCCTCGCATCGGCGTTGTTTAACAGGTTTACCACGGATTTGGCCAGAGCCACCGAGTCGCGCTCTTTAACCAGGCAGCCAACGCCCCCGTTTTCGAGGACCTCCGGTACCTCGCCCACGGAGGAAGCAATCACGGGAACCCCTTGGATCATGGCCTCCAGCAATACATACGGGAGCCCTTCCGCGAGCGATGGCAACACCATCACATCAAAAATGCTGAAGAACCTCCGTCCGTCAGGGCGAAAACCGGTAAATATGACAGAATCCTGCAGAGAAAGGTCATTAACCTCCTGCTGCAGCAGCTTCATGCAGGGCCCGTCACCAACGATAACCAGTCTAGCGCAAGGTACTTTCTGGTGGATTTGCCGCCACGCCTTGATCAGGAAGGTGTGTCCTTTTTCAGGGCTTAGGCGCCCTATGGCGCCGACGATGACGCTCTCAGGTTCCAAACCCAGTTGTTCCCTGAGTTCCCCCGGGCGGCTGTCACCTGAAAATTCCGCAGCACCAACGGCGTTACCGACTATCTCGATCTTGGTCCGCTCCACCCCATTTTCCGCCATGACCTCTGCGAAAGGCTTCGAGACACAGACAACCCGGTCCGAGAATCTGTGCAGATACCTTTCCATCCTGTTGAACATGCGGATCTTGAGGTTCTCTTGGGTAAAGCCGTGCACCCATGAAACAAGCGGAACCCGCTTTTGCAACATGCTGCGCGCAAAGAGTGCCAGGGCCAGTGGTTTGTAGGTCTGGGCGTCTAGAATCTCGATATTATGCTCTTTGATCAGTTTCACAAGCCCGGGAAAGACCCTAGGGTCATAGGGGAATCTCTCGTGAAGGGTTTCCACCTGCAGCCCCAGCCGGCGCCCCTCCAGCACCAGAGGATTAACCTTTTCCGGATGCCTGGTCATGGCAATGATCAGCGGCTTGATGCCGCAAGGTGAAGCTTGGGCAAGCTTGCAGAACTGGAGAACTCCGTGGTTGAACCCGATCGGTTCAGGATAGGCGGTAATTATGCCAACCTTCATAGTTCGATCGCCCCTTCCCAGCCATCGGCCGGCCGGAAGGAGAAATATTTTTCGGTATGGGAAAACATCTCGGCGTAACCTCGATCGTTCGATAGCACCTCAATGAGGGCCGGATCTGGACAACCTATCCGGTAACGATCGATGTTGCCGACGTTCGCATAGGTAGGTATACGCGTCCAATCAAACCCCATCATCCGGATGCACACCTGGTCCACCGCCACAGGATCATCCCCGGCGACCAGGCAACCGCAGTTGACCGGGGAGGGGTTCAGTGGCCCGTTCCATTCGCCGGCCACTATGCCGTCCACCAGGGAAAAAAACCGGCGCCGCGGCGTATCGTGAAGGTTCCCGTCGGCGTCACCATAGAGAAGCACCTTGTTCAGATCCAGAGTGGTCCGCCAGATCGAGTCGTTGCCAAACCACTCGCCGCGGTCGCGCTGGTCGGCCCTGCCGTACACCCCGCGCTTGCGCATCTGGCTGTAGATGGGCCTGATCAGTTTGTACGCAGCAAGACCGTGCTGCGAGGATATGACGTTGTCAATGAGAAAGGACTTAAACCTCACGGCCAACGAAGCGGCATCGGGGACCTCGTCCCCTCCACGCGACGGCCGTCCTACCCGGTGGTGGGGGAGGGTATCCTTGGCATCGGTGACTCCGACGATGTTTTTTAAGCTGAGTGTCACACCCGACTTCTTGTGAGTCTTCATTTTGGGGATGTTGATAAAAACATCGGACTCCATGACCGTTTTGGAAAAGGAGTACAGGTTATGCTCGAGGTCATGCCAGGTCCCGATCCTGCGCTTCTCGAAATAGGAGGCGGTGGAGCGATAACCGCCGACCAGCCCGGGGTCGACACCGCGCAGCAGTTCACTGTCGGTCAAAAGGTCGCTGATAACATAACCGCGAGGATCACCAGGCAGGTCGAACCGGCGCACGTCGGTTTCCACCCAGTAGGTTTTCCAGCGTCGCAGATCGTGCAGGCTGACGTCGAGCCCCTTGTTCTGGCGCAGGTCGTCAAGCATTCTTTTCGCGCCGGTGATGAGGGTGACGTTGTCGAAATCCGCCATATCGAGCGGCCCGTCCACGACATCCACCCTCCCTTCCGGGCCGGCCGCTATGAAGGCGTAATCTATTATTGCCCGCAGCACCGACGGGTGGGTGACGGTCGCCTCCAGCCCGGCAGCACCGGCGGGATGCCGGTCCGTAACAAAGTTGGGCTTGATCGCCACCTTTTCGCCCCGCTTGATGTAACGGCCCAAGGGGTTCCAGGCGGCAGTACCGTAGTTGGACTCATCAAGATGCATCTGCCTGAAAATATGGCGTACTGCACGGTATACCCCGTTTTCTGGATTAACGCCCTGGTCACCATAGGGGTACTCGGGGTAACATTCGGGCGGGTCGAAGCTCCCCGAAGGATAGGTCAGGTCTTGGGCGACGTACAGCCCCACGGCGGCTTTTTTCAACATGCATCTTCTCCCGTTCTCAGGCCAGTTCCCCTGACCCGAAATGCTTGTGAATTATTCCAAAGGTGAGCAGGCTGTCGATGGAAAAGCCCAAGGGCAGCTCCCCGGCGCGGTAACGCCTCCAGACCTCTCGTATCTGCGCCGCGTCAAAGATGCTGCCCGGAATGGCCGCGGGGTCGCACAGTATCGCCTCAAAAAAGCCTATCCACTGGGGATCAGTCGCGCCCAGCAGCCGGCAGTCGGTCCAGGAACTGGCCATGACGGCATTGGTGATGCCGAACCTGCGGTTAAAGGCCTGCCGTGCCGCCCCCAACCGCGGCCTGACCAGCTTGACGGTCTTGTGGCACCAGTAAGGGGCATGGGCGGGGAGCATCGTGTTGGCGTTCCTGATGCGGGCCAGTTCAGGGCAGAGCCGCTTGAGCGCCTCGATGGCTATCCTGCCATGCATTCTCTGCCGGGCGGGAATAGAAAGCATCAGGTCGTGTATCTCGTTATCCATGGAGAGCGACCTCTCAGGCGCCAGGCTGCGCACGTCCTCGATCATGCCGTAGGTGGCGACCTCGTAGGCGGCCCTCCACCTCAAAAAGTAATCGACGGACGCGGGGTACTCGCTACTGACCTGCAGCGCCTCGGTGGCCGCCAGCATAAGGTCGGAGCGCCAGGCCTCGAAGACTCGGCTGCGCAAGGGCTCACGGACAAACTGAAGCACCCCCATTTTCTGTGAGGCGGAATAGTGACCGTCGAGGTTCAACACCTGGTCGCACAGGGCGCTGGGGTCGGGCCTCGGGCCAGGCGACCTGGCGTCCCCACCCAAAAGTTTCTGGAAGGCCTCCAAAAAATCCCCCAGCAAAACGGAGTCGTAATCAAGATCCCCCCCAAGTTTCTTTAGCCCCTCGGAAAAGTGGGAATGGGCGGGATGGTAGTTCCCCCCTTGCAAAAGGGCAGCCCGTTCCATGACTCGCAGATACCACAACCTATCCCGGCTCACAGTATGATGCGGGGTGCCAACGGCTTTCGCTACTGAGCGGGCCGTCCTGGTCTCGAAATTCTCCCCATCAAAAAGCGTGACGCAACTCGGCTTAAACTCGCAGGCGAGAGCGGCCAGCGCGAGGCGGGAATCGAGGCCGCCGCTTAGGAACAGCAGCGGTTTGGTGGTGGCCCCGGCAAGCCTGCCGGAAGCCCCCCGCAAGCCGGCAGCGAGCCGGTTCCCCCACTGGGCGGTGGACAGGCCCGACTCGGGACGGTACTGGGGCCGAAACCACCGGGTGTGCTCATCCCGCCCGTCCCCCCTAAAGAGGGACAGGGACCCGGGGAGATTGCGGCAGCCGACACTCAGCAGGGAGCCGGCACCCGACGGCCTCGCCCTTAGCAGCAGACTGCCAAGCGTCGCCGGATTGACAGCGTAACGCTTGCCCAGGGCCAACCAAAGAAGCACCGGGTGGGAGGCGAAAAGCCAGGCCCCCTCGTGATGGGCGCGCCATACCGAACGCGAGGCAAAGCGGTCGGTGTACTGGCGCACCGTGCCGTCCGGTGACGCGATGGTCAGCAGGGTGAAGGAGCCGTTGAGGCCGCTGAGCAAACGTGTCGAACCGGCAGGCTCTGAAGCGATGGCGCGGATGAGGGCCAGAAAGGGGGCAGGGTCCGCCTGGACTGTTTTCCTGGTAACCGGTTGGGGTTGGGTGAGATATCCGGATAATAAGCAGGCGGTGCCGGTCACGTCGTCACTGGCAACGGCGAGATCAGCCTCGCCTTGACCGTACCCGCAGCCCCACTCCACAAGGGTCCACCCCACGGCACCTTTGGTTAGGGACGCTACCCCCAGTTCGAGGATAGCATCGCAGCGGCCTCCAGCAAGCATCTTCTGGGCCAGGGAGTAATGTCCGTTTCCGACCGCAAGTAAAAAACCTGGCATATAACCCCGCATTGTCAAAATCCGGACACAAGATACCGGAGTGGTTAAGTCGTGGAATTACCGGATGACTGATTTCTTCCTGGCAATGTCGAGATACAGCTCCTGGTATTTATGTACCATGGTCATAAGGCTGAATCTGTCCTCGATGCTTTTACGGGCGGAGTTTCCCATTCGGGTCCTAAGTTCCTTGTCCCGGACCAGAGTCGCCAGGGCATCGTTCAAAGTGCCGAAATCGCCCGGCGCAAACAGATAACCAGTCTGACCATCGGAGACAATCTCGGGAGTCCCGCCGACATCCGTGGCTACGACCGGGAGACCGCAGGCCATTGCTTCCAAAAGCGCATTCGAAATGCCCTCAAATTCGGTGGGTGAAGCCCCCAATCGCCCGGCGCCAGTTGCGTGCATTGATGGTGAGGAGGAAGAGGTCAAGGCAAAAATATCCATCGCCGAAAGGAAGTCGGCTACATTTTCCTTCCTGCCGACCAGAAACACACGATGACTGATCCCCTTGACGTTTATCAAGACTTGGAGGGACGCCCTGGACGGCCCGTCACCGACAATCAGCAACGACACGTCATTTCCTTGCAGAAGCAGAGTCTCGACTGCTTGAATCAACACATCGTGCCTTTTCCAGTCGACCAACCTCCCTACTGAACCAATGACGCAGCAATCCGGTGCAATTCCATATTGTTCTTTGAGGGCAGTTTGTCCTGGGCCATTGACGGCCGAGAATTTGGCGGAGTCAACCCCGTTAATGATCGGGCAAAAGAGGTCCCTGCTCACATTGAAAAGGGAAGCAAGCCGTGTCTGTAGGTCTTGGGAGACGGTCACGGTGCTGTCGACCAGTCGATAGAGCATTTTCTGGGCCAGTATTTTCTTTGTACTGTCCATATGGACGCCACCGTGCTCCCCATGGATCACGACGGAGACTCCCGCAAGCTTTGCACTCAAATAGCCTATGGCAACGGTCCCCCATCCATGGGTGTGCACGATGTCAACCCGCTCCCTGCGGAGAAGCCTGCTTAGATCAAGCAAATCCTTAAATTGGGGCCGGCCTTTTTTGAGCAACAGGTAAACGTGTTTTCTCTCCCGGGCGATCCGCTCGGACAATTCGCCGACCGTCTCCAGGCAGCAGACCGAGACCTTGAACCTGTCGAAGTCCATGTTGTTGATCAAATTTACTATGCCATTTTCGCACCCCCCGGTCTCCAGAGACAACAGGATATGCATGACATGCAACCTTCGGGGTTTATCCATTTGATGTTTTCTCATGTCAAAGTGAAGTATGCTCCGCCCAAGTATAGCTAACAAAACCGTCCCTAGCGCTTAGACGGGTGGGGAATGAGATAATCCCTGAAATTGTTGGGGTCACCCGAGAGGCCGTCTTCTGCAGCCTTAGCCATATTGTACGCCTCCCGAGCGGTGGCATAGTGAAGTTTATATTTCGTGCCGTCATTATAGCTTGACTCAAGATAGGTGAACATTCGGTCGGTGACATCCCCGAGCACGGACTCATGATCTTGCCCACCATGGCAAAATACTTTGACAAAAACCCAGTCAGGTCTCCCTTTTACGTGTATGCCCTGCCTCACCCAGGAATCGATGCGTATTGGGTCATCGTGCGAGAGGCTCTGGCCGATTTCACCGTTTTCGATGGTTGGATGCCATTTAAAGCGCCAATCGTTCCAGTTAATAGTCAAGGGCCCCTCGAAGATCATGAAT
>Ga0364920_10304_pt1 | contig 13355 bp, 4 predicted proteins | sample SorcelJu500001C8_FD_206961 | JGI IMG/M metagenome (GOLD analysis project Ga0364920, IMG submission 206961) | Enriched cells from Trout Bog Lake Hypolimnion, Wisconsin, USA - BchlTB.June20.5000.01.C8 | ecosystem: Environmental > Aquatic > Freshwater > Lake > Hypolimnion/Profundal zone | place: USA...
ACGCCCCGTGTAGCGGTTTAGGTCGACCATCGGAACGGATTGAAGAGGAACCTGAGCAAATGCGGATTGAACCACAGAAAACACTCCGATCAAAGCGACGCCAAGATAAATGAGATTTCGTGAAATCATCTGGAATTCTATTTTAGAATCAATTTTTGCGAAAAATGCGAGCTTTCGGAGCTTTGTAAAAAAAAGAGATTTAAAACCCTTCCGACTTGCTCCGTGCCAACTCCCCACGGATAGCCGGTACACCAACATCTCGACAAAAAAACTCACCAATAACACTGATTATGCAGAGCTTCGAAGAAGAAAATACAGTACTGCCAATCGAACGCCGACCGGCTGGCTGACGACAACACCGAAAAGCCGGCGAGTTCCGGCATCCCGTGGGAGCTAACTCCAAGCCAGCCGAAGGCTTCCCCACAAAACTTGTACGCAATTGAACAGTTTTACGATTCCTTAAATGGGACACTCATATCACTACCCATCGTCACCCCTTGGGTTATGTGGAAAAGTAAGCGTATGGCAATGTTACCAACCAAGTCGGTTCTCTATGTGAAATGAAAGATCGTGAGAGTATGGCTTGTGATACTGCCGACTCTGATGTTTTTGCCTCAGCACGCTCTGATGGCCGCTTTCAGCTTAGCTGGCATCCGACTGGGCAGTATTGGACTGCCCGATGTGTTGTACCAGCAAGATTGTAATTTTAGTACAACTGTGAGCGGCTAGATCTTCCTTCGATTCATCTCAACACGTTTTGTGAAAAACTGCTATACGTTTTGACTTAAAGACATTAAAATAATAGGCCATATTACGCATTATCAACAAACCAGACATACACTTAAAACAATGCAAAGTGCTAATACAAATGCTAATACAAATATTGTCGGCCTATTTAGCTAGACACACCAACTTTGGTTACGTTGCACATTGAGTGGCGGTGTGATACATTTCTCTCGCCTTTAAAAAACGCATTCGAGCAACCGCGTAAGATGCAAAATCTTATGCCGTCGTCGTTGTCTCTAATTGGAGCCATTATGTCTCGATTTACCGCCGCTACTGTTCGTTTCGCTCAATTTCTTCCGGGTGTAATTCTTATCGCCGCCATTTGCATGATGTCTCCGACGGCATCGTTCGCTGCCAGCCCTACGGTCGCGCCACAACTTCTGCCCTATACGGTGAGCACCATCGCAGGCGGCGGAACCTATGGCACGACGTACAGCGCCGCCGCGAAGCCCTATACCCAGGGAAATTATTGCGGAACGAACACAAGCTCACCTCCCGCAGGCACTCCTCCCGCTCCGCTTACGAGCTGGCCTACAGCATTGAACTCGGTAGGCGATGGCTGTCTCGCAACCCAGGTGCAGCTATCAGTGCCGCGCGGCGCTGCCGCAGACAGTGAAGGCAACCTTTTCATTATCGACTCGAACAATCAGAGCATTCGGCGCGTTGATGCGCATACTGGCATCATCACCACCATTGCCGGCTCGATCGCCGGAACTCCTGTTTATCCAGCAAAGGGGGCGGCCTGCGCCAGTGGATCATCCTATATTGCGACTAGCGCCTTTGGCGACGGCTGCCTGGCGACCCAAATTATTCTGGCTGCTCCCGAAGGCATTGCGATAGATGCGGCAGGAAATGTCTGGTTTACCGACTATACGCTTGGATCGGTGCGAGAGGTAATCAAGAGCAATGGCGCCATCAACACCATTGTCAACACAACGGGAACCGCCGGGTACACTGCCGACAATGTAGCCTACACCAAGACCGGGATTTTGGCGGCGAATGGCAAGCTATATCGTCCGTATGGCCTGACTTTTGACAAGAATGGAAATCTTTACATCGCCGACAACTATAACAATGTCGTCGATGTGGTGAACCTGGGAAGCGCTGCCGCCACGATCGCCGGTTATACGGTTGGCGCAGGCGAAATATTCACCATCGCAGGATCGGGTTGTCCTTATGCCACCTCGCCGGGTTGCACCGCCTCCGCCTATTATGGCAAGACTCCTGCGGCAGGCAGTTCGGTTATCTCAACGTCCGCAATGCTTGACAGCCCCTACCAAGTGGCCGTGGACAACGCGGGCAACATCTATATTGCCGACGAATACCCCTACGACGTTCGCGTCATCAATGGCTCCACGGGTATGCTGTCCACCTTTGCCAACAATACCTTTACTCATATGAGCGGCGCCATGGCGCGCGGGGCTGCTCTTACGACTCTTTTGGGGTCCATCTACGGCGTGGCCACCGACTCGCTGGGGAACGTCTACATAGCGGACTACTATGCCACCAGCCCCAACTACACCAACTATATTGCCCGCGTGGACATTGCCACGCACGAGATATATGCGCTTGCCGGGCAGGATACCGGGAGTACGACAGCGCCGACCGCAGGCACAGCACAACCGGGCGCTACCTACTGCGCAGTTAAAACCGATGCAATAGGAGACGGATGCCCCGGCACACAGGCCACTTTCTGGAAGCCGTACCAACCGTCCGTCGATGCGGCCGGCAATGTCTATGTGACCGACCAGGGCGACAACATGATCCGCAAGATCTCGGTGGGCACGCAGTTCCCGGATGTTGTTGCGGGATCGACTGGAGTGGGAAATTCGGTTACGCAATACCTCGATGTTCACTTTGGCGCGGGTGATACGCCGCTGGGCACGTCTCCGAATTACACGGGCACCTTTACTTTTCCAAATCCCGATACCTTCCAGGGTTTCACGCTCGGTATACCAACCTGCACCCTGAACTCGGATACAACCACGGATTGTGTGCTGCCTGTGACCTTCCAGCCACACGCCGGCATTGTCGGCCTGCTTACTGCGCCGCTGACGGTGACGAGCACTTTGGGAAGTGTTTCCTACTTCTCGCTGACTGGCACCGGTCTTGGGTCAATGTTGGCGGTTGATCCGGGCACGCAACTCACGTTGGCTGCGGCCCTGACGGGCGTCAACAGCATCGCGCTCGACTTAGGCAACAATGTCTATGCTACGGTGCCCAGCGCCACCTCATTGGTATTGGTGAATCCTTCTGGGACACAATCAGCGTTGAGCTACGGTACATCGAGCGTTGCGGCCAATGCCGTTGCAGTCGATGGCGCAGGCAACGTCTACGTAGCGCTTTCCAATGGCGCCCTCATGGAACTGCCTGGTGGTGTCGCCGCCAACGCCACGCAGATTGCAAGCGGTTTCACCACTCCCTCGGGTGTGGCCGTGGATGCGTACGGCAACATCTACGTGGCGGATTCGGCGGCAAAAAGCGTCACAGAGATCGTAGCTGGCACGGGCGCGCAGGTGGTTTTGGCCACTAATGCATCGGTTGGTCTCAGTTTCCCAGCCGGATTGGCAGTTGACACCTATGGCAACGTCTTCATCGCCGACGCGGTCAACAATGATGTAATTAAGCTTCCCTTCAACGGATATTCCCCGCAGGCAATCGGCATGGGCCTGGATGCGCCGACCGGCGTGGCAGTTGATCCGGCCGGCAACCTGTACATTGCCGATAGCAAGAGCGGCCGCATCGTCTTCGTTCCCAATGAGAACAACACGATGAATACGATGGACGAAATTCCCATCATCACGGGTTTGGGTGCGCCGTCAGGCGTGGCCATCCGGTATGATGGCACACTTTATGTCGCAGACAGTTATAACAATGCGATATACACTTTTGTTCGTAGTTCAGCAACCATCAACCTGGGCAACGCACTGACGGCCATCGGCAGTCAGGCCGCCCAAACCAATACTGCACCTGCGGACATCATCAGCATGGGCACGCTGCCGGCAACCTTCAATTCAACATTTACGGCAGAAAGCGGCGCTGACAGTTACAACACAGGCTCGTTCGGGCTCACGCCTTCTTCGATTCCCAACACAACACTGTTTCCAAACGCGGGATATGGCGTGCCGCTAACGGCTAGCTTTACTCCCGCGAAACTTGGTTCTCTGGGCGCCACATTCACCTTTGGCGCCACATCGCCCGCGGTCCAGCCGACCCTCGCGCTCAGCGGTGCAGGCATCCAGCCGCACGACACGACGACTACCACGAGCAACACGATCGTGCCGGTCGGGCAGTCCAACTGGATTTATGGGCAGAACGTCGTCGTGAACGTGGTAGTATCGGTGGACACCGGCCTCCCAGCTCCGACAGGGAATGTTTCGGTTTACATCGACGGCAGTTCCACGCCGGTTAATGCTGCGCTTACCGCGGGAACGAATACGTCAACTGCGTCTTTGTCGATTCCGTCTTTGAGCGCGGGAAATCACCAACTCTATGCCTACTATGGCGGGGACACGGAATCTTCAGCCAGCACCAGCAGCACTTTGAACTTTACGATGGCTCAGGCGCCGCTTACAGTAACGGTCAACAACCTGAACAAACAATTTGACGCTCCTCTCCCAGTTCTTACGGGAACTTTGGTCGGAACAGTCAACGGTGACCAGATTGGCATCTCCTACAGCACAACGGCAACCCAGGCCTCGCCGGTTGTTGCCGGGGGCTATCCTATCACTGCCCTGGTGACCGGCAGTGCTGTCAGCAACTATGCCGTTACAAATAATCCCGGCGTCCTCACTGTCCTCAAGGACAATACGGTTACCTCGCTCGGCACATCGGCCACCAGCGTCAACAGCACGCAGCAGGTCACGCTGACGGCCACAGTCACTAACCAGACGGCCTATTCGGTTGTCTCGGTCCCCACCGGGACGGTCACATTCTTCAATACGGTTGGCACGGGTACAACGCAAATCGGAACTTCGCAGCCAGTCAACAGCAGCGGCATCGCCACCCTGGTGACGACCTTCTCTGTTGTCGGAGCAACGACGAACAACTCCGTGACCGCGGTTTATTCCGGGGACTCAAACTTTGTGACTTCGACCTCGGCTCCAATCGTAGTTGTTTCGGGAGTTCCTACGTTTACGCTGGCATCGGGCGCCGGGACTAAATCGCAACTCACGGTTGAGCCCGGCCAGAGCGGCCTGACGTCATTTACTCTGACTCCGCTCTATGGCTACAACGGGACCATTGCCTTCTCTTGTACTGGAGCTTCGGCAACGGTCAGTTGCAGCTTTGCTCCTTCGAGCGTTGCATTAGACGGGTCGAGTACGCCTATCTTGGTCACCGTTACGTTTAACACCACACAAACTGTAACTCCGCTTTCGTATAATCAACCGTCGTCGGGAATCATGGGTTCAGGCAAGGTTCCATTCAGTCTGGCCGCCCTTCCCGGTCTGGCCCTCCTATTCGGTTTCCGCCGGCTGCGGCGCAAGTTCCTGCGCGGCTATCTTTCCCTGGTGATTTTTGGCCTGTGCCTGATCGGGCTTGGTTTATCTGGGTGCGGCGGAGGCAAGATTATAACTGGAACGCCCGCGGGTACTGAAAATATCACCGTGGTTGCCACGGGAACCGGCGGAAGTTTCGCTGGTGTTACGCAGCAGTTCAACGTCACGCTGACAGTGGAATAGCCGGCGTCACAGATCCCTGATCGAGGGGATAGAGCGACGGGCTTCATGGCCGTTTCTTCCTCTCGACCGAAGTCACAAGCTGTAAACGCTTTGCCTTTGCATTGGCTTATTAGGAGAACCAACTTGATCGCCAGCCGTCGTCTCTTATCTCATCCGCTTCGGTTTTCGCTTTTGGCAGTATGCCTGCTCTTCCAATCGCTTTTCTTCGCAAACGCGCAATCCGCGACCACGGGCGCCATCGGAGGCACAGTTTCCGATATAGGCGGCGCGCTTCTACCGGCCGCCACAGTTACCGTCAAGTCGCTTGACACCGGTGTCGTGCGTACCGTCAAGACCAACGCGTCTGGCGAGTACCGTGTTTCCGCGCTGGAGCCAGGCAGCTACAGCGCAACTATCACGGCCGAAGGCTTCGAAACCTACCAGGCGAACGCCATCATAGTTACCGTTGGAAGTTTATCCACGGTCTCGCCTGCCATGAAGCCCGGTTCGGTAACCAACAGTATTACCGTCACCGATGAGACGCCGTTGCTGCATACTCAGTCCAGCGACATCTCTACGGCTCTCGATCAGGCATCGATTGACAATCTGCCGATCAATGGCCGCCGCTGGTCAACGTTTGCGCTGTTGACGCCCGGCGTGGTCAACAACTCGGACGGCTTTGGCCTGCTTAGCTTTCGCGGCATAAGCTTTTTGCTGAACAACAACACCGTAGATGGCGCGGATGATAACCAGGCCTACTTCTCCGAGGCCCGCGGCCGCACACGCGTCTCTTACTCGATTACGCAGGCTGCGATTCAGGAGTTTCAGGTCAACACGTCGAACTACTCGGCGCAGTATGGCCGTTCAGCGGGCGGCGTGGTCAACACCGTGACCAAGAGCGGCACCAATCAACTGCGCGGCGAATTGTTCTTCTATGATCGCGACCTCGATTTAGGTGGCGCCACCAACCCTTACACCTTGCTTACCGTTCCCGCAACGGGCGGGGGCTTCAACCAGATTCCGTACAAACCCACCGACTGGCGCAAGCAGTGGGGCTTTGGAGCGGGTGGACCGCTGCGTCACAACAAGCTCTTCTGGTTCTATGCATACGATCAGGTGCGCCGCAATTTCCCCGGCACCGGTCGCGCACCAGACCCGAACGACACCTTTGCTAGCTCCAATTCAACGCTGCCCTCGGGCGAGACCTGCGGCGCGCACGCTTTCACTGCCACAGGCAGCCCTACGTATTCCACTGAAGGAGACTACAGCGCCTGCGCGCTCTCGGCTTCGCTTGGACTGAATAATTTCCAGGCTGGCTCGGCTTACTACCAGCAAGGGCTGGGCATCATCAGCAGTTTCCTCGGGACGGTTCCGCGTGTGTTGGATCAGATGATCAACTTGCCGAAGCTGGACTACCAGATCAACGACCGCAATCGTCTCTCGCTGATGTACAACCGCATGCGCGATACATCGCCGAACGGTTTTCAGACACAGTCTTCCGTCTTTTACGGACGGGGTTCGTTTGGCAACGACTTCGTCAAGGAAGACTTTGGCATCGCGCGGTTGACCTCGATTCTCTCCAACTCGGTCATCAACGATGCACTCGCGCAATATGGCCGGGACTTTGAGCAAACTCTCTCGGATGCGCCGCTGCCTAACGAGCTTCCGATGGCGAACAATTCCTTTGGAAGACCCGCAGACACCACAATTGGATACGAGTTTCAGCAGGGCTTCGATATAGGGAAAAGCGAAAATCTCGACCGCAAGGCAAACCCTGACGAGCGCCGCCTGCAGTTGCTCGATGGCTTGACGTGGAGTCACGGAAAGCACATCACAAAGGCCGGCCTGGAGTACAACCTGGCGACCGACTTTGTGAACAACCTCTATGACGGCAACGGCAACTATAGCTTCGATTACTCGTACGATTTCATCTCTGACTACCTGCACGCCACAACGGGACTGGGCGGCACGGGTTACACGTCGCTGTATTACAGCTACGGCCAGGCCTTCGGCAATCCGGTTGGCGGAATTGCGACGCGCGAATACGGCGCCTATGGCACTGACGACTGGCGGATTCGGCCGAATTTGACGCTGACGATGGGACTCCGCTACGAGTACGAGCGCGTTCCGCCCAATCCCTTCCCGAACACGGGGAACCCCGCCTTGGTAGCGGCTTTTGCGGGGACAACTTATGCAGCGGGGATTGGCACAGGCGCCCTGGCGCAGACCGCCAACCGGCCCAACGACAAAAACAATATGGCTCCGCGTTTTGGATTTTCATGGAACGTCTTTGGCAATGACAAGACGACGGTGCGCGGTGGCTACGGCATATACTTCGGCCGCATTATCAACTCGAATATCCTGCAAACCTACGAGGAATCGGGTGCGACCAATGCGCAGATCAACCTGACCAGCAGCGGTGGCAACAGCGCCAGCCTCTACCCAGGACATTGCGGACCGACTTTCCCGAACCTGGTCAACAGCATTACGGATGTGTATAACTGCTTCGCCGGCAAGACCAACGCTATTAGTACGCCACTTTCTACGCCAACGCCTCCCACCACCACAGTCGCCTATCTTGATCAGCACATGCAGAACCCGCAGGTGCATGAGGCCGATCTGGCCATTGAGCGGAATCTTGGTCACAATACGATTCTAGGCGTAACGTACATGGCGTCGTTTGGCCGTGAACTCCCCAGCGCTATCGACACCAACTTCTCCGGAAGCGCAACCGGCAACTACACGTTTACCATAACTGCGCCCACGACTTCCACTACCCTTACGTCCTATCCCATCAGCGCTACATCAACACAATCATATTCCAACTTTCCGCAGCCGCCGCAAAGCGGTTACGTAACGCAGCCGCATGGCGGCAAGACGGTGCCGTTTGCTGTTGGCCAAACCTTCACCACCAAGGTCTTCCTTCAACCCGTGGGTACATCCAAAAATAACCGGCAGAATCCTGCGTATGGCGAGATTCTCGATGTCAAGAGCAATGTGAACTCCAGCTACAACGCGCTGGCTGTTCAGATTAACCATCGCTATGAGAAAGGCTTCTCGCTGATGGCGAATTACACATGGTCGCATACGCTGGACGGTAACCCGTACATGTCCACGGTAGTTCCCTCCTACAATGCCTTGGACCCAACCAACCTGCAACTGGAGCACGGCAACAGCTCGCTGGATGTTCGGCAGCGCTTCGTCTTCGCGGCGGTTTATCAGCCACAGACTCACTTCCATGGCCTGGCGGATAAGGTGATCGGCGGCTGGCGCATCGCTCCCATGGTCCAGGTGCAAACCGGGCTGCCCTATACGCCGTACATCTCCGGCTCTGTATCAGCCTGGAGCGCCACCAACACTTCCGGTCTTACGGTCCCCGTTGGAACCGATGGTTGCACTTTATCGTCGGTAACCGCAACAGGGTCGGGGGTTTGCGCAGTGAACCCGGCCTATGGGGGCTTGAATGGCTCCGGGTCAAGTGCTTATCGGCTTCCGTGGATTGAGCGCAACAGTTTCAACCGGCCAAGCACTGTAGTGGTTGACACACGCTTTGGAAAGAACTTCTACATCAAGGCGCCTCATTTCGATAACATGCGGCTTGAGCTCTTCGGCGAAGTCTTCAACGCATTGAATCACCAGAACATCACCGGCGTCGAGAACGAGGCTTATACGCTCAGCGGCACAAACCTGACTCCGTATGCGGGCTTCGGAACGAACACCAACTCCAACAGCAATTGGGCTTACAGCTCCCGCCAAATGCAGATTGCGGTCCGGCTGCATTTCTAAAAATAACTTCGTTTCAGCAACACAAAGGGCGGCTAACTCGGCCGCCCTTTGTCAATTGCGAGAATCGTGAGAACTGCTTACTGCGGCGGCGGTTGCGTTGTAGCCGCAGGAGCAGTCGTTGAAGCGGTTTGAACCGCGGATGTGTCAGGCGTTACGAGTATCCGGTTGAGCGCCCGCGCCAGCCTTAGGCCGCCCAGCGCCAACTGCGCATCCACGACCTTCGATTCCGCTGTAACGTACTCTCGCGTAATTAACGCGCCGTTTGGAACCATTGCTTCAACCGCATAGTGATGCGAGATATTGGCCCAGGTTGTCGGCTCGCCGCCGGCCAACCGCTCCCACTGGTTGTCCTTGATTTCCTGAAGCAGCTTTTCGGTATATTTCTTTTCGTTCAGCCCTTGATCCTCGATGATCATGGTGTCCCAAACGCCGTGTAGATTGCAATTGTATGAGTCGCACCTGCTAGAGCCCAGAAAGCTAACGGCAATCCCGTTGCCTCCGCGGTTATCGCCCAAGGCATGAAAGGGCTGATGGACGTCGCCGATTAGATGCACCAGAAACTTGAGCGCGAAGGCGCGATCCTTGGCGCTCAGCATTTCATCTCCCAAACGTCCCTCGAAGTAGAGAATGCGATCGGTAACACAGTCACGCCATGGCGATTTAGGATCTATTTGCGATAGGGGGCAGTCGCGAGTTCGGTCGAATTTCGCCTCCGCCCCGGGAATATCGACAAAGTGCCATTTGCCCGTCTCTCCGTGCTCTTCGCGATATGTGTCTGCCCAGGGTGCGACATCTGCTAGGGATTCTTTACCAAGAAGCTGAACTATCTGGGCTTTTGCCTCCGGCGTCAAATATTGTTCAGCCACCAGCGCGGTCAGGCGATGGCCCTCGCGGCCCCATGCCCAACTCAGCTGAACTCCCATGCACAGCAGAAGCGCTCCGGCAAGTACGATGCGCATCGCTCGCCTGCTCCGCTCAACCTGCTTCATTTTTGTTTCGATCATTCCCTGCCCACCTTCGTTAAAATAGGTCTATTGAAATGCTACGCGATTTTGACGAGCCGATAGGATAAAAAGTAGGCTGCTTTTCGTGCACGTTCACTGTCGAAAACTATTGTAAGAAACTGCACCAGGCCAACTTTTGCAGCTTTAGGAAAGAGGCGGGATTTGCCAACATGGTCTGCCGTTCAACGTTTCTTTCGCCGCGAGCTCACGCGATTGATGATCGCAATTCTTGTCGTTACCGCTCCGGCAGCTATTGCCCCATATCTCAGTGCGCAGACCTCAGTTAAGACTTCCACAGCTCAGACCGCGCCTGACGCACATTCTCCTGTATTCACTCTCACACTGAACGCGCGCCTGGTCGTTCTCGACGTTGTCGTCACAGACAAGACAGGCAAGCCGGTAGAAGGACTCACCGCCAAGGACTTCCAGATATTTGAAGACGGTAAACCGCAGCACATTCGTTCACTCGACCCGCCCTCGACATACACACTGCCCCCGGTTTCAATTGCCGCGGGCATATCAGCCGTCTTCGATCCCTCACAGCCTGCCAGCTTCGGTCACTCTCCAGTCAGCATTCTTGTATTTGACCAACTGAATACTCACTTTGCCGACAGCTCGTTTGCGCGCCGCTGTCTGCACGACTACCTGGCCGGCCAACCCGCGCTATTGCCGCAGCCCACTACGCTGCTCACCGTTTATGACAACCACTTCAAACTGCTGCAGGCTTTCACGCGTGACCGTGACGCCCTATTGCATGCTGTTGCCGCCGCTCCAGCCGAGTACCCCTGGAAGCTGGAAGTGAACGGAAAGGCCGAGTACGGACCCGTCGAGCGGCTCGACCAATCCCTCCGCGCTCTTGAAGAGATCGCACAGAGTTATGCCCGCATCCCCGGCCGAAAGAACCTCATTTGGGTCGGCGGCGGTTTTCCCACCATCAACCCCACCACCATAGACGGCGATGACGCGCAGGAAGTCAAGGACGCCCTCCAGCACGTAACGGATATTCTTCTTGAAACGCATGTCACACTTTACGCCGTTGATCCCTCCAGCACTGCCGCAGGCATGACCGAGATCACCGACAGTTCACAGGCTGAATTTCTTCTGACCGCCGGCGATGCGCTCCCAGCAACTTCGATCCCTTCGGCGCCAACGCCGACTTCAACATGCTTGGCCCGGTGACCGGTGGCCGTATCGTTCGCGGCAGAAACGATATCAGCCAGCAGATCACCTCGTCGGCCGACCTCGGCGCCCACTACTACACCATTGCTTATACACCCAGCTCCAGCGGCGAAGAGGCAGCCCAGTACCGCAAGATCCGCGTCGTCTGCCTGCGCCCGGACCTAACCGCGACCACCCGCACCGGCTACTACTCCGGCGAGACCCTGGAGGAGAAAGCCTCAGCCACCGCCGCCTATGACCTGACTACCGCGGCCGAGGCGGCCATTCCACTCAACGCCATTCGCGTTACTGTTGAGCCGGACACCTCGCCCAACGCCCAACCCAACACGTATATCGTTCATGCGGGTGCGGCAAACCTCACATGGAAGCTGAAGGACGACGGCAGCGCTACTGCTTCTGTTTACATCATGGCAGTCTCGCTCAATGCGAAGAACACAATGCTCGGCCACATGCTGCACGGTATGAAGGCGAATGCAATGCCCGGTGCGAACCTTAACGATCCCGCCAAGATGGCTGACTTTGCCTTTAGTGTGCAGCCATTACCTAAAACATTAAAGTTGCGCTTTATTGTCCGCGACAAATTCACTGGCCGAATGGGGTCTGTCGATCTCCCGCTCAAAAGGCACTGAGTTCGGAAAAGATGACATTTTTGCCTTTGTATTCAATGAGGATATTCATCAACACCCCCTTTTTTAAGATTCCTCTGCATTGCAGCGATTGCTTCCGATTTATCGGTGACGACCTGTCTGTCCGATTTCGATGTCAGTTTGCCAAGTATGCTTGGGGGGAAGCACTTTTCAATTCTGCCGCTTACTGCCCGGTCGGGTGCTGCTAATGTGTGCCGCTTGCGTACATCACTTACGCTTTCGTACTTCGTCTCGGGCTACCGGACCCTTGGGCGTTTCAAGATAGTAATTTTCTGGACCCGCATCTTTTGTGCTCGATGAGTAACTCAGTCCGATTGGACCAGTTGAGATTCCGTCGCCAGATCGGCATTGACGTTTACCTGAATGGGCCTGCCGCAGCAGAGAAGATTCTGCAGCAGAACTACTCTTTCATCTGTCCAGCCGATGAAAGCGTTCCTTCTACTTCTCCTTATATTTAAATATCTGATGGTCCCACTATTAACCCGCCGGGGCTGGCCGAAAACTAACATTCACCGTGGTTCAATAATAGAGAAACCGATCATCTTTGATTGCCCTAATTCAAACAGTATACCGACATGACTATTCGGTACAGAGACGCCGAACTCTAGTTGCATGAGGCTCAGGCTGATGTTGCCGATGGGTGGTAACTGGGGGGCACTCCACGAAAAACCCCACCACCTAAACAAACACCCTCTTCCCTGAGGGAAGACGCGAAAATAACCCCGGTCGGGGTCCCCAGCACGTGATTTTTTGCGTGCTAAGGATAGGAGGCTGCACTCCACTGCTATGCCGCTCAAAGACACGGATACTACTTCAGATTGATCTGAAGTACCTTATTCAGAGTACGGTCGAACTTAAATTCCATAAATACAGGTAATGTATTGTATTTTAACAATTTGCAAGCTTACATAAAAATTGAGAAAAATCCAAATCAGAATTGAAGACATTTTAGTCGGAAGCAGGCAACATGGACAGCGGGTTGAACGGAAGTGTCCCCTCGCTGCCTATATGGCTTATGAGTTACAACCCAACACGGCCAGAACAACGTTCGTTCTTGACTCTAAGAATTGGAAATCGCATGAAGAAGCGGAAAAAGTTGAAGTACAAGCCATGCAAAAAAGGAATTCTTTGTTTGCCGCTTTCGGAGTCCCGTCCCCGTCTCTGAGCGGAGATATTTCATTTCAACCAGAATTTGAGACCTGTCCCACAGACGGGCCTCCTGGCATTTCCCTTGTGGCAGGAACCGGGATCGTAACCGGTCCGGACCTGGTCAGAGTACGGATCACGGCGCC
>Ga0364920_10305_pt1 | contig 13351 bp, 6 predicted proteins | sample SorcelJu500001C8_FD_206961 | JGI IMG/M metagenome (GOLD analysis project Ga0364920, IMG submission 206961) | Enriched cells from Trout Bog Lake Hypolimnion, Wisconsin, USA - BchlTB.June20.5000.01.C8 | ecosystem: Environmental > Aquatic > Freshwater > Lake > Hypolimnion/Profundal zone | place: USA...
CTCAAAGAAAAATGTGGTTACGTTGTTGGCCTTTGCCCATGCGGTCAGCTCCTCGTAGTAATGCTTTTGCTTCTTTTCGTCGCCCGCACGCGGCACAAATTTGTCGCCAACTGCATAGCTGGCCCAGCCGGCCTCGCCGATTACGACGGTTTTTCCCGGATGAGCCTTGCGTACGCTTTCGTAGTCCTTGATTGTGGAAGCCATGGCCGTGTCGAAATCTTCATGGCCCCACATGGGATAGGTATGCATGGTGACGAAGTCCACGTGATCTGCGAGTTTGGCTTGCGGCTGCTGCCAGTAGAGAAAATCGTCGGCGACGGTGACCGGGCACTTTACCGCCTTCTTCACCTGCTCGACATACTCGATGGCTTTTTCCTCGGTCAGCTTGTGATCGGACCAGGAAACCAAAATCTCATTGCCGACACTTACCGCCAGAACGATGCTATCGAATTTGTTTGCCAGACGGATTCCATTCGCAATCTGCTCTGCGTTCTCACCTTCATGACCGGCGTTGCCATCGAGCCAAATGCCGAGCATCACTTTGATTCCGAGTTTGTTTCGCTGGATAAATTCCAACACGTCCTGAGAGTGCTGGTCTGCTCCATAAAGGCGGATCAGTTTCCAGTTCCTATTGAGAATCGTGAGGTCCTCGAGAATCTGCGCCTGCGTTGGATAGTTCTTTGCATTTGGACTTTGGCCCAGGCGGTAACCGGAGTAGGCGATGGCATTGCCGTTCCATTGCTGCACGGCAAGATCGGCCTTGTGCGAAGTTGCGCTGGAAGCTGCCGCTAAAGCCGATAGTGAAAATGCGAACGCGCAAAGCAGAGCTATTTTCAGGGAGGCGGTTTTCATCTCTCTATCTCCCCACGCCGCACCTTTAGATCGGCCTCGATCTTCACCATCATGGTGTCGTTCAGCGGATATGCGGCCATTGTGATGGAGGCCAGCACCAGCATCACGCACGGAATCCAGCTCATGGAAAGAACAATGCCGTGAATTGAGCGGCTGGTTTGCTGCACGTTCGCCACATATCCGAAATAAGTAAGGATCAGGCCCAGTATCCAAGCGCCAATCGCAAAACCGATTTTGGTCGCAAAGATTGCCGATGCAAAAACCAGGCCTGTTGTGCGCCGGCCAGTGCGCCATTCTGCGTGATCGGCAGTATCGGCAAACATGGCCCAAACCAGCGGCGAGTTGAAGCCAATAATGAAACTGGATGCGATTTGCGCCCCGAACATGAACCAAATATCTTGAGGCTTGGCGAGCGAGAAGAGGCCGACCACAAGGCCGCCAAGCCCCAGCGCCAGCATGAAGAGAGACTTTTTTCCGATCCACCTTGCCAGACGAGAAGTAATCAAGACAGCCGCTATAAACGCAAAACCATTGGATAACAGGAACCAGCCGAGAAGATCCTCGCGCTTAACAAAATATTTGAAGTAGTAAGTGCTGACCGAACCTTTCACGGCGAAGGCTGCCAGGGTTAGAAGCAACACGCCCACAAGTACGATCCATGGCTTGCTGCCGAGGAGGTCACTCAGGTCTCGTTTGAGATTCGCATGCTGCTGCGGGGGCGGCGTAACGCGCTCGCGAGTGCTGACGAAGCAGAGCACCAGCAAAATAACGGCCAGAGTCCCATACAGCACCATGGTCATCTGCCAGCCACGCGTATCGCTGCCATGGCCAAAAAACTTTACCAGCGGAAGCGTACAAAACTGGACAAAGATTCCGGCTGTGAAGGCGCCGATGAAGCGAATCGACGAGATGGATGTGCGCTCCTGTGAGTTAGGTGAGATCACGCCCATCAACGCACTGTAAGGAATGTTCACCGCTGTGTAGATGAACATCAGCGATGTGTAAGTAATGTAGGCATAGACGAGCTTTGCGCCACTGCCTAGATTTGGCGTGCTGAAGGTCAACACCCCCGCCACTGCGAAGGGCAGCGCTCCCCATAAAAGATAAGGCCGGAAATGTCCCCATCGCGTTCTAGTACGGTCAGCGATGGAACCCATCACAGGATCAGCCACAGCATCGAGAACGCGCGTGACTAGCAGCATGGTGCCAACCGCGGCAGCCGTGATGCCGAATACGTCGGTGTAGAAGAAGACGACGAAGAACTCGAAGGTCTTCCAGTAGAAATTTGAAGCGGCATCTCCGAGGGAGTAGCCGATTTTCTCCTTGAGGGAGATGCGGTCCACGACGGGAACCATTGCTTTTGCGGTCATCACGAGTGCCTCACCAGCCGGTCTGCCTTTTGGCGCCGGAAGTAATCAATTTACCTCTAATTGGTGTACACCCGCACATAGTCAACGAGCATTGTGGAAGGGAATGGCGTGCTGGTGTTTGGACTTCCGGGCCAGCTACCGCCCACGGCCAGGTTGAGAATGATGAAGTTCGGGCCTGAATCGAAGGGCCATACAGCGCCGCTGAAGCCGCTAATACTCGACGGTGTAAAAGTGACGTAGGGGCTGGCGGGGGTGTCGATGTAATAAGAGATGCTGCCCTTGCTCCAGATCATGCCGTAGGTGTGCCAACCGGCCGCCGTTTGCCCAGTAGGAAAGTCGTATTGAGTGCCAATATTGCTTCCGGTAAATCCAGTTCCGTGAATCGAGCCTGCGTTCCAGTCCGGCGTGCCCGCCACGTTGATTCGCTCCAGAACATCCATCTCGCCGCAGGCTGGCCAATTCACAGTCTGTATGTTGTCGCCCATGAGCCAAAATGCAGGCCAGAAACCCTGTGCCTCCGGAACCTGCGCACGTATTTCAATGCGGCCGTACTGGAAGCTGAACATACCTTCTGTTTTCAGTCGCGCTGAAGTGTAAACGCCGTTCGATGGCTGTTCTGCCACGATGTTCAGGTAGCCGTTGGTGTCGACAAAGGCATTGGGCGATGCGGCGCTGCACGGAGAAGTGGTCGAACCCCATCCGCAGTAATTTTCCAATTCGCTGTTACCCCAGCCGCCGGCGCCGGTGTCGTAGGTCCACACCTGCTTGTTGGGCTGAGCGTTGGCTCCCGTCGAGTTGGCAAATTCGTCGCTCCATACCAGAGTTCCAGAGGCGATATTGGGCGAGAACGCTTGCGTGGAGACAGTGCTGTTGGTATCTCCCGGGGCTACGGCGATTGCGTTGACAGTCAGATTCGACGCAACCAGAAAAGGCGCCTCGTAGATACGAGAAGATGTGGTGGGCGTTGTGCCGTCTACCGTGTAGTAAATAGTTGCGCCGGAGGTTGAAGTACTCAAGCTTACGATCACCGCGCTATTTTGGGCGGCAGTTGTGGAAATGCTAGGCGCAACTGCCTGCGTTGTTCCACCGCCGCCTCCATTAGTTGTTCCTCCGCCACCTCCACAGCCGGCAAGGAGAACAATGCTGGCACATAACGCATACCTGAAACCAGACTTCATAGAATCTGCCATACAATCGCTCCTTCGGCTTGAACATCCCCTCCTGTTCCCCGCATGGTGTTACGGGGAAGAGGACTGGAGGCGAGGATGTGGATTAATTCTCCAGGCAGCCTGACGAGACTGCCCGGAGATGTTCATGGGTTGAGTTAGAAGGTGAAACGCGCGCCAAACTGGCCAACACGCCCGCCGACGCCACCGTAAGTGAGAATCTTGCCAAAGGTGGCATCAGCCTTGTTTGTATCAGGACCGGCCAACGCGTCACGATTAAATGCGTTAAAGAATTCCAAGCGGAAGGTCAGATTATATTGTTTGTTTGCACCCGCGGTCAGGCTCTTGTGCAAAGCGAGATCCTCGGTGGCGGTGCCAGGATTACGCACCTGCGCCTGATAGTTCCCCGCCGTGCCCAGTTGATTCGCAGCCGGATCCGCAAAACAATCCTTGTTCAGCCAGACCTGACCGAGCTTCGGACTTCCATTAGTCAGCTTGCAGCCGGGAACCAGATTGACGTAGATCGAGTTGAATCCAGGATAGTTGTTCAGGGAATGTACCGAGATCGGCGTTCCAGTGCTGTAATGGAAGTCGCCATCCAGCGTCCATCCGCCGATAATCTCATCCATCAGCGTGCTGACATCGGACATCAACAACTTGCCACGGCCAAAGGGTAGATCATAAATCACATATCCCTTGACGATATGCGTGATATCGAAGTCGGCGATATCCTTGGCTTCGGTCTTCAGGTCATATGTATTTTGCAGCGGACCAGTCCACCATGGCTCTTGGAAATCAGAATCAACGTCGCCGTGGGCGCGCGACCAGTTATAGCTGGCTTGCAGGGAGAGTCCCTTTGCCGCGCGACGCGTCACACTGAACTGCAGACTCTTGTAGTCTGCGTTGCCCAGAGGCGATCCCACCGAAAGCAGTGGCCCGGTATAGCCGGCAAAGACCTGCGGGTAAGGTACAAGAGCGACCAATGGGTACTGATCACCGCAGGAACCCCATGCGGCGCAGATTGTAGCCATACTTTGCGGAGTGTTTCCCGTGGCGACAAAGTTCTGCCAGTCGGAGATTTTCGGCTGATCGTGCTGGAAGAAACCGCTATGCAGGTGCGTGCTCCAGCTCTGAATCCAGTTCACGTCTACCTTGGTCGCCTTGTCCAGCTCGCGCTGTACTCCAAAGTTGTACTGCCAGGTGTTGCCCGGCGTGAGCGAACGCGGGTCGATGCTGATCACGTCAGAGGTGATGTAATTCGGGCTCTGCGCTCCGGGAGTAGACGGAGTAACGAGTGTCGGGTTGTAGCCGTTATCCCAATTGAAGTTGCCTTCCTGGGTAATGTTGTGGAAGCCCACGTTGCCGGCCTGCTGATAGGGGACGCCGCCCCAGGTGTTCATGTTCAGAGGCGTAAAGAATACGCCGCCGTTGCCGCGCGCCACCGTTTTGTTGTCCAGCTTATAAGCAACCCCAATGTGCGGAGAGTAGTTGTAGTAGTCCTGGCGGCGCTCGAAAGACTGGCTGCCGTTTTTCAGATATTCATACGTACCCATCAAGCCTGAGCTCGGATTTTTGTCATCCAGTTCGAAGCTGGACCAGTGGCCGTACTTCTCCTTGTAGGGATTGTTGAAGTCCCAGCGCAAGCTCACGTTCACAGTCAACTTCGGGCTCACCTTGATGTCGTCGCTGGCATAGACCGAGAAAGCCTTGCGCCGCCCGTACTCGTTGTCCGGGTTGTTGCTTTCGGCATTGTAAACATCGCCCAGCAGGAAGCTGGCAAAGGCATTGCCGGTCGTCTGCCATCCGATACCGGACGTCGTCGACGGATCGAAAATGATTGGATAGCCACCCATGAAGGTTCCGTTATCGGTGTGGTAGTTGAATTGCATGGCGCGGAACTCAGCACCCGCCTTCACATTGTGACGTTTATGGCTCCAGACCAGTTGATCGGAGTAGATGAAGGTGTTGCCGGCATAAAAATCGTTGAACTGGCTGCCCACATTGGAGAAATTCCAGCCGTTCTGATAGTTGGCACCGTTTGTGTACTCGCCGGTTTCAAAATAGATCAGCGGGAAGTTGCCCGCAGGGCCTGCAACACCGCTGGCCAGTCCCAGGTTGCTGTCCCATTTGCCCGTCTGGGAGGTGGCCATGCTGGGATTGCGGAAGCGGTTGAAAGTCGCGTAGACGGTATTCAGTAATGTCGGTGTGATGGTGATGGCGTCGCTCAAGCGTAGCCCCGGAGCCGTGGTGTTGTGCCAGTAGGAGTTGGCCATAGGGCCGCCATACTTGGCCGTCGGCGACCACGCACCGCCTTGATCGGCATTGATGCGTGGATAGTTATCCCAGTAAAACGACCCGGCGATGTGCTGCTTCTCGCTCGGGTTGTAGTCCATCTTGATGCTGGTCTGCGTGTTGTGGAACCAGGGATCGGGCTGATAGGCCGGGCCTGCTTCGTTGGCCGTATTCGTCCCTACGGGCGTGTAGTACTTGTTGTAGAGCTGGAGAATCTTGGCCGTTGTCTTGCTTATCAGGCTGGCGGGAATCTGGTTATTGGCAAAGACGCAACCCGTCCCCGGCATATAAATTGAACCCTGATAGACATTCACCTTGGAAACGCTCGTGTTGCACACCCCGGCGTTATTCACGGGGTACGCAGTGCCAACCACATTGCCGGTCGTCAGCACCGGGCTCATATCGGCATACGACAACACGTTACCGCTGGAGTCCAGACCCATCATCGCACTGGTGGGAACGGTGCGCGAAAGCGGTCCCAGATTCCACATCGACTGCATGTAGCGCTCGAAGGAGCCGAAGTAGAACAGCTTGTCCTTGATGATTGCTCCACCAAATCCGCCGCCCCAGTCGGAGAGCGTCTCGTTCAGCTTCAAGTAAGCATTCTTGTTAGCAGGAGATTGGATGGCATCCAGTTTGTTCCATGAGCTCACGGCATCCAGACCCGCTGAGTGCATGAAACCAAACACGCTTCCGTGATACATGTTGGTACCGGACTTTAATTCATATTTGAAGACGCCACCGCCCGAACGGCCTGCGTCAGCGCTGATGCCAGACGTGTCAGCCTCGAACTCCTGCACGGATTCCATGGGAGGCTGCGACTCGCTGATGTAGCCGCCCAACTGTGAAACCGCCGAGGTGCCGTCGATCAGCACTTCCTTGGTCATCGCCATGCCGCCGTTGATATGCGAACTGTAGTCGGTGCCTTCAACGCCCGGCAAGTAGGCAAACATGAAGTTGGAGAGATTGCGGCTACCCTGCACGTTCAAGGGAAGCTGGCTCACCGCTTCATTGGTCATATTTGCGGAGAGCGTGGAATCCTCGGTCTGCAGTATTGGCGCAGCGCTGGTCACTTCAACGGTCTCGGTTATCCCGCCCACCTGCAGAGTGGCGTCTATCTCTGCCACCTGACTGATGAGCAGCGTAAGGCCCTTGCGATCCAGCGTCTTGAATCCCGTCTTGGAAAAGCTGACCGTATATTCGCCAATGGGTAGATTGACGACCCGGTAATAGCCGGTGCCATCCGTGGTCGTAGTCTCAACCATGTTAGTGCCCACGTTGGTCACGCTGACCTTCACACCGGGCATCACGGCCGACGCTGCGTCCTTTACCGTGCCAACGACGGTGGCACGGTCCGATTGCGCGAAGATGGGAATTGTCATCGTCAGCACAATCAATACGAATAAGGCCAAAATCCTCTTTGGCGTCATGGGAACTCCTCCATAAGACCGCACAAAAACGCGCGGCGGCTGTGCACATCTATCTCCGCTCGGCCCTTTTGTCGAGTCGGTATGCGCGTCCAGTTTCTATTCAACCGGTTTTACAACCGGTTTATTAACCCGGTTTTAATTTCGTTGCTACTCTAGCTTTTTGTTTGTACACATGTCAAGCCTTTTTGGTAATATCTTTTTGTGCGCAAATCCTCAGCTCGTTCCGGAGAACCTGTCCCGCTGGCCGGGTCCCAACATAAACCTGTTAGTTTGAGGGATTTGGCTACCCATCTTGGGCTCTCGCGATCCACTGTCTCACTGGTGCTCAACAACTCGCCGGTGGCCCAGGGGCTGACGCCGGAGACCCGCGAACGCGTGTTAAAAGCCGCCGCCGAGCTCAATTACAAGGCCAATTATTTTGCCCGGATGCTCAACAACAAGCGGAGCCACATGGTGGGCATTCTTTCTCCCGACCTGGGCGAAGGCTACGACGCTGAAATTCTCAACGGCATCGAGCGCCTGCTGATTGAGCGCGATTATCTTTATTTTGTCACCAGCCATCACTGGAACCGCGAGCTGATCCGGCAAAGGCTGGAGGTATTTGCCGAGCGCGGCGCGGAGGGTGTGATTTTGATCAATACGCCGGTCGCAACGGCGACGAATCTTCCGCTGGTTTCCATCGGCAGTTTGGAATACGATTTTCCGCTGACGCGTATTACGCTGGATAATGCGCATGGAATACGACTGGCGCTGGAACATATGCACGAACTGGGACATCGAAGGATCGCCTTCCTCAAGGGGCATACGCAATCGAGCGACGCCGAGTCACGCTGGTCAGCCTGCGAGGTAGCCGCACGAGGTTTACGCTTGCACATCAATGAGGATAATGTAGTCCAACTGAAGCGCATCGACGATGGGCTGAACCCCATACGCGAAGGATATATTGCAGGGAAACGGCTGCTGAAGGCATCGCAGAAATTCACCGCTCTGTTGGCGTTTAATGATATGTCGGCAATCGGCGCTATCCACGCCTTTCGCGACGCGGGAAAGCGGGTTCCAGAAGAGATTTCGGTGGTGGGATTTGATGATGTTCAGGCTGCAACCATCGTACAGCCGACCCTGACGACGGTTCGCCAGCCGTTGATACGGATGGGAATGCTGGCTGCCACGGAGCTATTGGCCAGCATTGAAGATGCCAATTTGAAGCCGCGCCAGATATTGATTTTGCCGGAGCTGGTGATAAGGCAGTCGAGTGCGGTTTGCCCGAAAAACTAAGAAGATTTCTTCGCGTAGATTGGTACATCCAACCCTCTGCCAATCAAACGAATTCACGCTGGATAGCCTGGTTAGCTACTTCTCCATCACCGAGTACACGCAGCTATAAAGCGAGTCATTTAGTTTGCCCGTCAAAGGAGCGGGTTCCGCTCCCCGGCTCAATGCACCCATGCCAGCCATCCCCATCCAACCGCAAGCGTAATCAGAGTGACTGGAATACCAACTCGCGAATAGTCCCAAAAGCTAATGTGCACTTCGCCGTGTGCCCGCTCCACAACGATCAGGTTTGCGACTGAACCGGTAATCGTCAAATTTCCGGCTAAAGTACTGGCCATGGCAAGTACCAGCCAGCCAGTGCTTGGATCGCGGAAAGCCGGCACCAGCGACTTGAGAAGCATCACTGCCGGAACATTACTGACCAAGTTCGACATCACTGCGGTCACGGTGGTAAAAATTGCCGCATTTTGCAGATTGAAGCGGTCGGCGATCTCAAAGAGGTAACGGGTCAAACCGGAATTTTCTGCGCCGCCTACGATGATAAACAGGCCGACAAAAAACACCAGAAGCCCCCAATCGACTTCGTCATAGACCAACCGTGGATTGCGTGTGCGCGTAATCAGCATGAGAGCAGCTCCGATAGCTGCCATCATGGCAGGAGGCACACCCGCAATAAAGCCGCCCAACACGAGAACAATCACAATGGCGGGCTTGCGCAGTTCGCGGGCAGAAACGTGCGGAGTTATAGCTTTGATCCCTTCAGCTTCTTCAGGCACGTGATCCTTGCCGCACATTTGACGGATGATCAGCCAATCCAGCAGCAGGCCGATGAGTGCTACAGGCCCCAGACGCCAGATAAAGTAACGGTAGGTTAACCCGGAAAACGAACCGATCAGCATATTCTGCGGGTTCCCAGTGATGGTTGCGACGCTGCCGATGTTCGCCGAAGTCGCTACGGCAAGCAGGTATGGCAGAGGCTTCAATCCCATGCGGCGTGTTGCGAGTAGTGCGAAAGGAACCATGACCAGGCAGATGATGTCGTTCACGAAAAACGCCGAGAGCACGCCTGTAATAAAGATGATTGTGGGCAGCAAGTGGCGCGGCTTCAAGCGTGTGATGATTTGCTCAGTGATCAGCTCGAAGAAGCCGGCCAGGTGCAGGTAGCCGACGACCAACATCATGGAGAACAACAGAACTAGCGTTCCAAAGTCAATGAAGCGCAGGGCTTCGGCTGCCGGAATAATGCGAAAGCCAACCATCAGAACAGCACCAATGATGGCCATGCCAGGACGATCGATCTTCATTCCCGGCAGCTTGCCCAATGCGAATACAAAGTAACTGACGACAAAGACCGCATAGCCGGCGGTGACCTGCCACTCGGCAAGATGAATTGTTGCTCCCGGGGCTGCCGCTAGCAGAAGATTGGGTGGAACCATGATGAATTCAGTTTACGTGAGGCTCAATGCCGAACGAAGTAGTGAAGACAACAGGACCATAGGCCTGTCTTTGCCGTGTGAAACAGTGGTCAATACCTGAGCCTGCGGATTAAAAGGACGGGCTCCTATCCATTTCTGGATAAGAGCCCGGGTTGATTGCTGGCGGTTACTTCTTGGGAGCCGCGGCGGGTTGCGGAGGCTTGACCGATGTGACCGGCGCCGTACTCCGCTTTTTGGGTGCAGCCTTAGCGGGCAGCGGTTTGCGCGGCTGCGCCTTGACTGCTGTTTCGTCCACCAGCGTGGTTCCAGTGACGTCGGCTGTGAAGCTGGCGGCGGAGGGAACCAGGTAATCCTGCGCCGTCTGGCCGTCTGCCGTGCTGGTGGCAACGCTGACGCGCGCGGCGTCAATGCCCTTCTCCGTCACTAGATAATCCTTGGCGTTGACCGCGCGCTCGGCTGCCGGGTCGGTCACCTTGAGGTGCTTGTTCTTCAGAGCCGCCTTCTGCTCCTTGGCCAGCTTGGCCTTCTCCTTGGCGTCGGAGTTGCCTACTACGACCGCCTTGGCGTCGGGCTGCTTTTGCAGGTCAAGAGCTATCTCGTCGAGGCAGGCCTTGGCTTCGTTGTCCACGCGCTCCGGGCGCTTCTTGTCGGTGGCGAAGCTGATGGAACACAGCGCCTGGGTGTGCGGCATCGGTGGCACATACGGCGCAGTAATGGTCACGCCGGTGTTGGCCGTGGCCGTTTGTCCCTTGTCGTCGCTCACCGTGCAGGTAATGCCGACCGCACCGGTGGGCGCTCCAGTGGAGGAGTACGTCGCGCTAGCGCCGCTGCCGCTGACTGAGCCGGCGGTGGCCGAGTAAGTGTAAGTGAGTGGACGGTTCTGCGGGCTTACGCCCGATGCGGTGATGGCGCTGGTTTCGCCCGGCTTGATAGTGGTGGGCGAGGCTGAGCAACTGATGGTCGGCGGCTCGAAGGCCTTCACCGTGTAGACTGCCGTGGCCTCGGCCGACTCCCAGGGCTTGAGTCCTTCCTTGCCCGGCTTGCCTTCCTTGACGCCGCACTTGACCGTGTAAGAACCCGGAGCAAGCGCCGCAGTGGCAACCGTAGCCGTTGTGCCGTTGCCGGAAACTCCAGCGCCGGACCACGAATAGACCGCGTTCAGCTTGGGGTTCAATCCGCCGGCTGTTGCGGTTACCGTAACTGGGTCGCCGGGAAAGACCGAGGTGGGAGTTGCCGCGCAGGCCAGCGTGACCGGCGGAGGCACAGCAGACTCGATGTGGTAGGTGAGGCCGAAGGCCAGACGCATGTCGTTCTGCGCGTTGGCCGAAGCGTTGGGCAGCGTGGTCCGCACGTAATCGGCTTCCAGCAGACGCACGCCCCAGTTCTTGTTGAGGTAAAGGTTCAGTCCGCCGCCCGCTTGAACCGCAAACGAGTTGGCGTTGAAGGTGGCGCCGCCGGTGGCCGGATATAGTCCGTTGAAGCCGTGCGCTTCGCCGAACAATCCCTGGCCGAAGACTTGCAGCCGGCGCTGATCGGCTGTGCCCTTCCAGGCCGTCCAGGTGTAGCGCGGGCCGCCCAGGAAGGAGAGCTTGTTGGCGTCCACGCCCGGCGAGACGTTAGAAGCATGATCGCCGGTAATGGCGGCGGCCAGACCCAGGCCTTTCCAGAAGGTAAAGGCCGCGTCTGCGCCGCCGCCCTTGAACCAGAAAACGTTCTGGCCGGGAACTACCTGGGAGTGTTCTACAGCAAAGGTTGCAGCCAGGTCGGTGGAGACCGGCGTCGGCTTCTGGCTCTGCTGGGCCCACAATACGGACCCGGCCAATATGCATGCGCCCACAAGGAGCACCCTTCCGCGAATCAATATACGCATCTCAGTTCTCCTCATTTACTCAACCGTCAATGTGACGTTGGATGTGTGCGACAGTGTGCCCGAAGTTCCGGTCACGCCCACCGTGTAACTCTGTTGTGCCTGGCCAAAGAAGCCAATCGTGGAGTTGCAGCCGCTCATGCCCGCCATCGCTGCCATGCCCGCGATGAGCAACAGCAGAACTGGCAACATGCGCCCAAAGCGACGGCCCGCCCTGCGTAGACATCCGACAAACGGCAGCAAGAGCAGCGCCAGCGAGAATGGAGCAAGCCTGCGAACAAGTCCATCGCTGCCGCTTTCTCTATTCATCGAGGTAGTGGCCCATGGAATTTGCACGGTCAATGTTGAGCTGGCTGACGAGCTGCCCGGAGTCACGCTGGCTGGAGAAAAAGTGGTAATTGCATTGGTTGGCAAGCCTGAGGCAGCAAATGTCACAGCATTGGAGAATGTGCCGTTCTGTGCAGTCACTGTAACCGTATAATTCACCGCGTGTCCTGGGATGACAATTTGCGCGGCAGGCGAAGCGGCTATCGCAAAGTTGACGCCTGTACCGCTAAGGCTCAATGTGTGGGGCGAGCCGGCTGCATTGTCGGCAACCGATAAAGTCGCGCTATAACTTACAGTCGTAGCGGGCGTAAAGGTGACATATATTTTGCAAGTGGAGTTGACTGCCAGTGTGGTGCCGCAGGCATTTGCGCCTGTGGCAATGGCGAAGTTGTTGGGATTGGTTCCGGTAATGGAGATGCCGCTGATGCTGAGTGCTGCGGTACCGGTATTGGAGAGTGTGGCTGCCTGCGCCGCGCTGGTGCTTCCAGTGGCCTGGGTAAAACTGATCGTGGCTGGCGAGAGGGACGCAACGGGATAGGCTGTGAGGTTGGCAATACCCATCCCCAACGGATTTGCCGAGGTAAACGACGCTCCCGGCATGGTAAGAGCGCCTGTCGTTCTGTTGATGGCATATACGTGGATGTTATTTCCATATTGCCAGTCCGACGAGTACAGGAATTGCCCGGTCGGGTCCACAACCGCTTGTAAGTTTGGATTCGATAGTCCATAGGGAGACGATGTGATTTCGGTCAGCTCTCCGGTCGTTGGATCGACCGTGTAGACCCGCAAAAAGGAATAGCCATAACAGGTTGTGGCGTATAGAAATATACCGGTTGGGTCCAGGGTGACGGACTCAATCGGATACGCGCTTGTCCATGGAGACCCGTTCATGGCCACAAGGGTTCCGTCCGGCTGAATCTGGAATCCATAGAGCCGGCCGCCGCCTGTGCCGTCCGTGGCATCTGTCGCGTAGAGAAAATTTCCTGCCGGATTGATGACGATCCCGGAGAGGTTGATGCCGGCTGTGAACGGAGAGCCAGGAATCGAGGTGAGCACGCCGCCGCTGCCGATGGCAAAAGCGGCGACCATACCGTTCGCATTGGAGGTAAAGTAAACGTACTTGCCGTTGGGAGTGACGGCAGACTGAAAACTTCCGCCGGTTCCGGTGGCATAGGGCGAATTGGCTGCATTGGTAAGCGCACCGCCAGCGCCGATTACCATGGATGCGACCTCGCCAGTATAGTTATCTGACAGGAAGACATATTGGCCGGTCGGATCGATGGTGATCCCTATGTTATGGGGTCGTCCCGTAAATGGCGAACCGGAAAGCTCGGTCAAA
>Ga0364920_10306_pt1 | contig 13245 bp, 11 predicted proteins | sample SorcelJu500001C8_FD_206961 | JGI IMG/M metagenome (GOLD analysis project Ga0364920, IMG submission 206961) | Enriched cells from Trout Bog Lake Hypolimnion, Wisconsin, USA - BchlTB.June20.5000.01.C8 | ecosystem: Environmental > Aquatic > Freshwater > Lake > Hypolimnion/Profundal zone | place: USA...
CTGTTTATCGGGAACTTCAAGGTTCTGCGCAATAAGTTTGGTCAGGAGCGAATGAGGAGTTTCAGCAGTTTTCGCAAATAATGCCAATTCTGCCTCACAATAGAAAACTCGCCTTTTGCACGCCTACTTGCGTAGGACCCAACCCGTTAGGAAGGACGTGTGGCGAGTGTGTTGGTGCAACTATAACCATAATATTTAGGACCGTCAACGATCAGTCAATGTCTTAAACAAATTTACATGAATGCGGAATTTTATTAAAAAAACAAATTTCATTCATCATTTATTTTCCGCAACTACTTCACAACTCGCCTCGCTGTACGAATGAGCGCGTCTTTGTCCCTGACACAATAATATGGTCCACCAATCTGACATCAATAATTTTCAGGAGTTGTTTCATGTTGCAGGTCATCAGTCTGTCCATGTCGGTCACCGTTCAACAACGTCTAAAAACACAACAAAAATCAAGCAGTTAGATTTTCTGGTTGCGCTGTATCTCTCATTTATCGCTCATTTATCGCCCATTTAAGTATCATAAAAGCAAGAAAAAGCGTCGACATTTTTGACGGTACTTTTTAGCTTGCTGAAAAAAGTACCGTCAAGTGACGATGTTACGGCGCTAACTGATACCTTCATTAAAAACCTGAAAGCCACTGACAAGCCGACCGGCACCAAACATCCGGATGGCGGCGGCATGTACTTACACTGGTGAAGCAATCCGGCAAGTACTGGCGTCTGGATTACCGATATCCGGGCTAACGGAAAACCTTGGCGTTAGGGGCATACCCAACTGTTTCGTTAGCCAAAGCAAGGAAACGGCGAGAAGAAGCGCGGGTGCTGTTGTCTCCTTCTCAGGCCAAACGGGATGACAGACAGGCGCGACAGGGCAACCCGTGTAAAAGCATGCAAGGTAAATTAAGCACCTGCCTGGAAAAAGACAATTTTCCAAATATCGGTAACAAAACTATCTCATCCAATCAAGCCTCGTGCCATCAATTCAATATTCCGGATCTTGCTCCAAAATAGTGCTTGAGTGTTATCCTAGCGCACCTTCAATTTAATTCAGTTGGTTGGCACAAAAATTTCATTATTCTGCAGATTTTTTTTGGCGACATAAAAAAACGGCAATGCCGCTTTTAAATTTGAAGGTACAAATTCAATATTCTTCATTGGAATACCGTATTGGAAAAGGTTGTAACGCCATATCCGATTTCTGTGGGTAATGATCACTCTTTAATCAACCAATAATTAGCACTGCACATTCCCGATACATGAAAACGCCCAAACGCATCCTGCCGCTGATTGAAGAAGGTCTGGTAAATGAGGTCATGCGCCAGTTAATGAGCGGCAAAGAAGCTACCGTATATGTTGTACGCTGTGGCGAGGATATCCGTTGCGCCAAAGTATATAAAGAATCCAACCAACGCAGTTTTCACCAGGCTGTCGCCTATCAGGAAGGTCGCAGGGTTAAAAACAGTCGCCAGGCGCGCGCCATGGAAAAGGGCACCCGCTACGGCAAAAAAATGGCTGAGGAAGTCTGGCAAAATGCAGAAGTCGATGCGCTCTACCGACTTGCCGCAGCAGGAGTACGGGTACCGACGCCCTATGTCTGCTTTGAGGGTGTGCTGCTAATGGAACTGATCACGGATGCAAACGGCAACGCTGCGCCGCGCCTGAACGACGTAAAACTCGATCATGCACTGGCGCTTAATTACCATGCAAAGTTATTACGCGAAGTCATACTGATGCTCAACGCCGGGGTAATTCATGGTGATTTATCTGAATACAACATTCTTGTTGATGCACATGGGCCGGTCATTATTGATTTACCTCAGGCAATTGATGCTGCCAGCAGCAGTGTTGCGGCCGGCATGCTTGAGCGCGACGTCACCAATCTGGCAAACTTTTTTGGCGCAGCCGCGCCGGAACTCATAGGCAGCCAATACGGGAAAGAAATTTGGATGTTGTACCAGGCGGGTATTTTACTGCCGGACACACCACTCACAGGCATAGTCGCGGCCCCGACCTCGGAAGTTGATGTTGATGCAGTGATTAGCGAGATTGAACTGGCGCGTTTTGAAGAGGAAGACCGGGTGCGCCGCTTGATGGAAGCGCAAGAGTGACACTGAGTCGCCACACCAGAAAAAACTTCTGCCTGTCAATGAAATAACCTCTCGTAAAAACAGGAAGTTATCGAAATTCTGGTGCTGCTGCAGGATTTGAAAACGGCGCGGATAAAAAAACACCCCAATAAGTCAGGACGGCTGTCCGACTTTTGGGGTGAAGTTCAATAAATGTTTTTCTTGCTCAATATCATTTAGCTTTAAATTAAACAGATTGTTTGCGGCGACGAGCGATGAATGCAAGCAAGCCAAAGCCGGCCAACAACATACCGTAAGTTTTCGGTTCTGGTACCGCGGTAATAGTCGTGCCTTCAATTGAAATATTGTCGAAGCGCCAGTTGCCCGAAGTATTGTTCAATGCCGTGCCTTGGGTGTTGAGGTCGTCGGCGCCAGTGGATGCATTGACCAGACGGAAGGCGAAGTTGGCGTCGTTGGCAGCAGCCGGATTGCTGATGGTCGCAGTCAGACCTGTGAACCAGTCCTGGCCAGCCAGGGAACCATTGGTCTTTAAATTGTCGCTGATATAGGCGCCTTGGACGGTGTTGGCAGAGGTGCTGTTGGTCAGAGCGGCCAAACCTTCAGTGGCATTTGCACCGATAGTAATCGCCGCATTGGTCCAGGTCGTGCCATTGGTAGTGTATTGCAATTGCAGATTTGCTTCGCCTTGAGTGGTTGTGTACCAGTCAAAACTTACGGTGATATTTTGGTAACCGGTTGTGTCGGTCCCGAATTGCACGCCCTGGGTGCCTATGGCAGCCTGACTCGACCAGCCGTTGCCAGGAGTCTGACCACGAACCCGCCAGGTGTTGGTGGTATCGGCAATACCATTCTTTCCTGTATCGGCGGTAGCTCCCAGGTCGATATCGTCGGTTGTTACGGCGGTTGTCGAGTTGTAGGAATTGGTCATGCCGAGTGATGCGGCGGTACCGTTACCTGATGTCGGAGCCGGGCTATTGTTGTTTGCTGCAGCGAGGCTGTTAAAATTCCATGCAGTGATTGTTGATTGTGCAGAAGCCGCATGCGCTACTAAAAGGACAGCTGCAGCGAATATAGTACGGGTTGCTAACTTTGTTTTCATGATCATTTTCCTAAAGATAAATGGGAGGAATACGTGAATTCGAATAACTTTTTGTTTAAGCTTTGTTACGACGACCTACCATGACACCGAACAGTGCCAGGCCCAGCAACATCATGATGTACGATTTCGGTTCTGGAACTGGCGTCACCGACGATGGGGCAAATGCAACGCCACGAATTGAAATTGTGTCAGTACTGTCGGTATACAACGTTGAAAATTGTTCGCTGCTCGCCTGCGCCGCAGTTGTATCGCTTAATGTGTCGGTGATGCTGTACAAATAGCTCTGGGACAGCTCGTTGAGACCATAGCTGGTTGCGAATAACTGAACCTGACCATTCACTACCTTGCCAGTCAGCCCGAGCAAACCGGTTACACCGGCTGCGTTTGGCGTGTTCGCGTTAGCAGTGGCGTTGTTGACCAAATTCAGGCCACTCACCAGATCGTAAGCTAAAGTCCAGGTTCCATTAGTCAGCACCCATTTCTGCAAACCGCCTTCACCCAAAGCTGCTTTACCAGCTGAACCATTCTTAGGCTGCCCACTATCAGTTACGTACATGACATCTGGACTGGCAAAGAAGGTTTGCTCTGGGCTGACATAGACGAAACTGCCAATCCGGGAGTTATTAACACCATTCGCCGTAGCGGCGGTAAGATTAATCGAACCGTTATTTCCACCCAATGAAAGTGGGCTGGAAGGTGGCGTAATTTGTGTAGTTACCAGGCCTGTAGAAGAGGTCGGCAAATTACCATTGGCATCGGTCAACGCGCTGACATTCGATGAATTGTTGGCACCGCTTGGTGGTTTCTGGTCACGAGAGACGTACAGTGTATTGCCAGTGCCATTGTTTACAATCGAGACGACACGGGTATCGGTTGTGTTGTCGATTCCGGTTGCAGTAGTAGAACCCAACGTTGTATAAAAAACTCCCTGTGTCGGGTCGGTTTTGCTGGCTCCCTGACCGGAAATATAGAACGACGTTCCGTCAACAGTAGCAACACTGCGCGGATTGTTCTGATTGTACACGCCGGTTAACGCAGTACTCGTATCAACACTGCCATTCCCGCCAATTAACGCTACTACCCGCGCAACTGTCGTTACGGGTGTGCCTGTCTGGTTGGCCGCGGTTAAACTTGTAGTTTGACCAAGCGCAGCGGTACCGTAGGTCGATAAAGCAGCATTGTTAAATGTCGAAGCATTCACACCGTATCCCATCATTGTCAGGTACTGACCGTTGACGGACGTCTGCAAAATACCTTCTGAAGCTGAGCCATATTCACCTGAGATCATCGAATTATTGCCGCTACTTGTCTGAGACAGAGCAAACGAACCTGCATTGGTCGCTGTGGTGCCATCAGAACTGAGTTGAAACTGCTGCAATACAATTGGTGACGCTGTGTCAAGTCCGCCGCCATTATAGGAAGACACGGTGCTGATGACGAGATCGCCCAAGGTAAATGAAGATATTGGATCAGCCATAACCGACTGTGCCGCTGCCAGGGTACAGATACAAACCACAGCGGATTTAATTGACGTGTAACGATTTAATTTTTGACGGGCTTGCATTGAAATTCCTCTATACGGTTTGTTACCTCGACAGGTAATAAGATTTTTCCTCGCATTTTTTAACAGAATTGTATATTTCGAGGTCCCACCACAAAGCGCAATCAGACCAAATTGGAATAGCCGACTGGTTTATGTTTGTACGTGCTCTGACTATATCTTAATTTTATGTCAAAATTATGGAAGGAAATCTTCCGACAGGAGTCCGTTCGGACTATATGGAATGATCCGCAAGAGTGCATGAAACGTGTGCGCTGAAGTCTGATATAGACCGTCGATGCGGTTAATATTTTGACATTCATATTCCCCGGCAAGGCGTGTTGGTACATCTGAAACTGGCAGCGCAGTAATGATGAAGTGCAGATACGCTGGTTTTGGGTTGCACGTTATGAGTTTGCGCAGGGCTATTTAATGTATAAAAGTCAAACCGCCAGATTTCACGTCAATTAACAGAACCACTGCTTTCATCGTCAATATTGTTCAACAGCACAACCTGGCTAAAGTTTCGCAAGAACTGTTAAAAGACCGACTTCAAGATTTCCGATTTTCTTTTTTGTTGAGAAATCTGCTCCTGCAACTAATCCAACGCGTTTTTTGCCCTGCCGCTCCAGGCGCTGCCGCAAACCTGTTTAAATCAAATTTAGGCGTCTCTGTTTTCACTGTCAGGGATGCTCTGGCGAAGTTCACTGAAAAGTTTCCTGAAGGGCAATTAAAGTACCAGAGAGATGTCAACCACCTCAGGCGTATTTGCAGTGCGCAGACTAAGGTAAATTGCCTTGGTTGCAAAGTGTCACTGTAAATCTTTAGAAATGGTCAGCCGGAAGTACAGAATGCCGCAACGATTCCGGTGCAGATTGGAGGGGAGTTTGATAGCCATTTTTTGCTCACTTGTGACACTGAGTTGTGACACCAGCAAAAACCATGAACTATAAATGAAATAACCTCTTGTAAAAACAAGAGGTTATCAAAATTCTGGTGCCGACTGCAGGACTTGAACCCGCCACCCCCTGATTACAAGTCAGGTGCTCTACCAGATGAGCTAAGTCGGCAAACTGGAAAGAACGGTATTCTAACCTACTTTATTATCGTTAAGCTAGGCTTTTTTCTGTTTTCCTTGGGATCAGGATCATCGCCGGTTTTGCCTGGGTCTTCATTCGTCGTGGCAAGACTCATCGTTGACTTTTCACCCTGCTTTGAATCGCCGATTTCTTCACTGGCAGCCAACTCTGCAATAACATCAAACGCCATGCCCTGGCCATTTTCGCTGGCATAAATCGCTGCCACGGCTGTTACAGGCACATAAATTTCACGCGCAACACCGCCAAAACGGGCTTTAAAGGAAATCGCCTGATTATCCATATTCAACCCACTGGTCGCGCTGAAGGCTATATTTAAAACAATGTCGCCATTTCGGACAAACTCCATGGGAACACGTGCGCCGTCCAGAACTTTCACGGCAATGTAAGGGGTATACCCGTTGTCTGTACACCATTCATAAATTGCGCGTATCAGGTAGGGTTTGGTTGAGACTGTTTGCGACATAATCTTGATCACTTACAAAATGCGGCAATCCAGTCTGACAGGATTGCCGTACCTGGCTGTTAACGACGCATCACTTTTTCAGATGGCGTCAATGCTTCAATATAGGCGGGGCGGGAAAAAATCCGCTCGGCATATTTCATCAAAGGCGCGGCTGTTTTAGAGATTTCGATGCCGTAATGGTCCAGGCGCCACAACAACGGCGCAATCGCCACATCCAACATGGAGAACTCTTCACCAAGCATATACTTGTTTTTGACAAATAAAGGCGCCAGGGTTGTCAGGCGATCACGGATTTCCGCACGCGCCTTGTCCAGCACCTTGCTGTTATTGCCCGATTTGTCATTTTCCAACGTATGCACGTGAATGAACAGCTCTTTTTCAAAATTAAACAGCATCAAGCGGGCACGTGAACGCATCAAGGGATCGGCCGGCATCAGTTGCGGATGGGGAAAGCGCTCATCAATGTATTCATTAATAATATTGGATTCATACAAAATCAGATCGCGTTCAACCAGAATCGGCACCTGGCCGTAGGGATTCATGGTTGAAATATCTTCTGGCTTGTTAAACAGATCGACGTCACGGATTTCGAAATCCATGCCTTTTTCAAATAACACCAGGCGACAACGTTGCGAGAATGGACAGGTAGTACCTGAATAGAGAACCATCATTTTTACAGTTCCTTTAAAACAAATAGGGTGAGGCCTTATTTCAATATGTAAGGCTCACCCTGATAGTACGAACGGCGTACAACATATAAAAAAAGTAGCGGCAAGCAGCGACTTTCCTTATTACTTAACTTCTTTCCAGTACGAGGCATTCAAACGCCAGGCCAACAGGCTCAACATGCTCATCCAGATTAACACCCAGACGCCCAATCGTTTGCGCGTGCTTTGCTCTGGCTCACCCATCCAGTTCAGGTATGCAACAAGATCAGCCACATCGCTGTCGTATTCTGCTGCGGTCAATTTACCAGGAGTAATCGTGGTGAACTTTTTGAATTCCATCTTTTTGGAATGATCATGTTCATCTTCAACCTCTTCAAACTCAGCTTCACGCACACCCTGCAATTCCCACAATACATGCGGCATGGCTACGTTTGGAAAGAGCATGTTATTCCAGCCGGTTGGGCGGGAATCATCTTTGTAGTAGCTGCGCAAGTAGGTATACAACCAGTCCGGGCCGCTGCCTGATTCGGATGCCTTCGAACGGGCAATCACGGACAGATCAGGTGGAGCCGAACCAAACCACGCCTTGGCATCCTTAACCGTCAGATGGGTCGTCATCAGATCACCAACTTTATCACTGGCCAACAACAAATTGCCACGGATCTGATCATCAGTCAGGCCTAAATCCTTCAGACGGCTGTAACGCATGGAAACAGCAGAGTGACAATTCAGACAGTAATTCACAAACAGCTTGGCGCCATTCTGCAACGCCGCCATGTTGTTGGAACGATCTGGTGCGTGATCCAACGGATAACCCTCACTGGCCAGCGCCAATGCAGGCAGCAAAACCAGGGTAGCGATAATTTTATTTAAAAATTTCATATCTTGTTTCCCTTTGGATGCTAGTGAGGCTTGAATGTGACGCGCTTAGGTACTGGTTTGAATGTACCCGTTGCACTCCACCATGGCATTAACAGGAAGAAGGCAAAATAAATCACGGCGCAAACCTGTGAAATGACGTTGCGAACTGGCGAAGGTGGTTCAACACCGAGATAACCCAGAGTCACGAACGCAATGCCGAAAATAATAAATACAATTTTGTGCCAGTCCGGACGGTAACGGATTGACTTGACCGGCGACTGATCAAGCCAGGGCATGCCAGCCAGTATCATCACTGATGAACCAAACAGCACGACACCCCAGAATTTGGCATCCAGCCCAAATGGCATCATGCCGACTATCATGACCAGCCCTGCAGCGGCAAATGCCATTTTGATCAGCGCCGGCAGCGACGATTTCAGATAGACCAGGCATACATACGCTGCAATGCCAGCCTGGACGATGTACAGAAAGTCACTGGTGGTCGCACGCAGGATCGAATAGAACGGTGTGAAATACCAGGTTGGCGCAATGTGCAGCGGTGTTTTCAGGGAATCAGCCGGGATAAAGTTATTTGATTCCAGGAAGTAGCCGCCCATTTCCGGTGCGAAGAACACAACTGCTGTGAACAACACCAGGAATACAGTCACGCCGAAGATGTCGTGGAAGGTGTAATACGGATGCGAAGGCACGCCGTCAACCGGATGGCCGTTGGCGTCCAGATTTTCTTTGATTTCGATGCCGTCAGGATTGTTTGAGCCAACCTCATGCAACGCGATCAGATGCGCTGCAACCAATCCCAATAACACCAGCGGAATGGCAATCACGTGGAACGAGAAGAACCGGTTCAGTGTCGCGTCGGAAACAACATAGTCACCTCGAATCCACAATGACAGGTCTGGTCCGATGAAAGGAATGGCTCCAAACAGATTGACAATAACCTGAGCACCCCAGTAAGACATCTGGCCCCATGGCAGCAGGTAACCGAAAAATGCTTCGGCCATCAGGCACAGAAAAATGGCAAAACCGAATAACCAGACCAGTTCACGTGGCTTGCGATACGAACCGTACATCAGGGCGCGTGCCATGTGCAGATAAATGATGATGAAGAACGCTGACGCGCCGGTCGAATGCATGTAGCGCACCAGCCAGCCCCACGGGACTTCGCGCATGATGTATTCGACTGAAGAAAATGCCATCGCTGCATCTGGCTTGTAATGCATCACCAGGAATATGCCGGTAACAATCTGAATCACCAGAACCAGCATGGCCAGGGATCCAAAGATGTACCAGAAATTAAAATTCTTCGGAGCATAATATTGCCCCCACTGATCATTCCATAATTTGGTTAATGGAAAACGGGCATCTACCCAGTTCAGCGCTTTATCCAGAGCAGGTGCGTCTGCGGGGAGTTTCTTCTCAACAAATGCCATGATTAAGCCTCGCCTTTCTCGTCTTTACCGATGACAATTTTCGTATCGGACAGATACATATGTCTTGGAACGTCAAGATTTTGTGGAGCAGGTTTGTTTTTGAATACTCGGCCCGACAGATCAAATGTCGACCCATGGCATGGGCATAAAAATCCACCAGCCCAGTTATCAGGCAATGATGGCTGTGCGCCCGGTGTAAATTTTTTGCTTGGTGAGCAACCCAGATGTGAACAGATTCCGACAGCAATCAATACGTCCTGGTGCTCTTTGCGCGAGCGGCTTTGCTTTTCGCAATAGTCGGGCAATGGCATGGTGTAAGGTTTGGTAGAGTCCGGGTCGGCGACCTCGCTTTGCGTGGCATTCAGACTCGCCATCATTTCCGGAGTGCGTTTGAGTATCCAGACCGGCTTGCCGCGCCATTCGGCGGTCGTCATATCGCCTGGCTTGAGGCTGGAAATATCCACTTCAACTGGCGCACCCGCTGCTTTTGCGCGTTCAGATGGTTGAAAGGTGCTTACAAACGCTCCCGTTGCGGATAAACCTACTACACCACCCGCCGCGCACGTTGCGACGAGCAATCCGCGTCGGCCGGAATCGACTTGCTTTTCATTACCCATACCAACCCCATTCGTCAAAACCTGATAGTTGAAAAATTGTTAGTTACTGTCCAGAAAAACTTTTATATTTATAGGGCTTGCGCAAAATCGCGACAGTACTTTTTGCTGATTTCATTACGATCTTGGGTAAGTCCTGTTTAGCACCTCTAGCAGCCCGAAATTATAATTGAGCCAGAGCACGAATTAAAGAGAAACCTCAAGATAGATGCAATCAGCCGCAGTTTTTACTCGAAAAGCAGCAAATATTATCAATATTCAATTAAAATATAGGCAACTTATCGAAAATCACTGATTTTCGGTATTTTGTGGGTGTTCTGGCTAAATCAGTTTTTATTATTTTTTAAACAACAATATCAGGGAGCATGTATGACTATGATGCAAGAATTTAAAGCGTTTATTACGCGTGGAAACGTCGTTGATCTGGCAGTCGGTGTGATCGTTGGCGCAGCGTTCAGCAAGATTGTTGATTCCTTAGTGCAAGATGTGATCATGCCACTGGTGGGGAAAGTCGTTGGCGGGCTGGATTTTGCCAATTACTACCTTCCGCTCAACCATCAGGACACGAATCTGACACTGGTGGAAGCGAAAAAATTGGGCGCTGTTTTCGCTTACGGAAATTTCTTGACGATAGTGCTGAATTTTCTGATTTTGGCTTTCATTATTTTTCAGATGGTACGGCTGGTTAATATTGCCCGCAGAAAAGCCGAAGCCGATACACCTCCAGCCGAGCCGCCAGCAACACCGGAAGACGTGGTGTTATTACGTGAAATCCGCGATGCGTTAAGGAAGTAAATCAAACCGGATTAGGAATGTCGGCAAAGTGGTGAACAATACCAAATTGCTCCGACAGCGCCTGACCCAGAGCCTGGACACCATAGCGCTCAGTCGCGTGGTGTCCACATGCCAGGTAAGCCACACCTGACTCGCGTGCCAGATGCACGGTGGGCTCAGAGATTTCCCCCGACAAATAGACACCTGCACCGGCAAGAATGGCATCGCCGAGGAAATTCTGTGCCGCACCTGTGCACCAGGCGATGCGCCCCAGCGGCTGATCACGCGAGCCGATCAACAGCGGGACCCTATCCAGTTTTGATGCAATCCAGTCGCTCAGATCACCAATTGTCCGCAGATCCGGATTCATTGCAGTGCCGTAACAGGCCAACCCCTGCTCGGCAAATGTTCCTTCCATTTTCAGTGCCAGAACCTTGGCCAGTTGCGCGTTATTGCCCAACTCCGGGTGCAGATCAAGCGGCAGATGATAAGCAAACAGATTAATTCCATTTTGCATTATTTTTTTAAGGCGTAAATATTTATTCCCGGTAATGCAGGGATTTTCGCCGCGCCAAAAATAACCGTGGTGCACCAGAATGCAATCTGCATCGAGCTCAAGTGCTGCATCAATCAACGCCAGGCTGGCTGTAACACCGGTGACCACCACTTTTATTTGATCAACACCTTCCACCTGAAGACCATTTGGACAATAATCGTTTATTCTAGCGATTTGCAGTTTATCGGCCAGAAATTGGCTCAGGTCGACTCTGCTTACCTGTTTATTTTTTTGGTTCATTTTTTATTCAACTCTCAACTTATAAAAGTTTATGCGACGACTCTGGCTATTATTTGCTCAGGCAGCAACGGTTTGCCTGGCGATCCTGCTCATTGTAATCACCTTAAAACCCGAGTGGATCAACAATTTGCCGTCTTCTGTTAAAGGTTTGCACCTGACAACAGCGACTATCCCGGTCAAAGAAGCGCCGGTTAATGCGGTCGCCCCCGGCAGCTATCGGGACGCGGCCAGGCGCGCCATGCCGTCGGTCGTGAATATTTTCACGACCAAGGAAATAAAACAGACCCCCAATCCATTTTTTAACGACCCACTGTTCCGCCGCTTCTTCGGAAAACATCCCAATCCCCGTCCTCAAAAGCAGTCCAGCCTGGGTTCCGGGGTCATTGTCAGCTCTACTGGCTACATTATCACCAACAACCATGTCGTCAATTCCGCCGATGAAATTGATGTTGTTCTGTCCGACGGCCGCAAGGCAACTGCCAAGGTCGTAGGCAGCGACCCGGAAACCGATCTGGCCCTGCTGAAAATCGATTTGCCGGATCTTCCCGCAATTACCCTGGGGCATATCGAAAACGCCGGCGTGGGCGACGTCGTGCTGGCCATAGGCAATCCGTTTGGTGTGGGGCAGACAATTACCATGGGCATCATCTCTGCGCTGGGCCGCAATCATCTCGACATCAACACTTTTGAAAATTTCATCCAGACTGATGCTGCCATCAACCCCGGCAATTCGGGTGGAGCACTGATCGACACAAATGGAAACTTAATCGGCATTAACAGTGCCATTTTTTCCCAGAATGGCGGTTCACTCGGCATCGGGTTCGCCATTCCTGTCAGCACAGTGAAATCGGTCATGGACGGCATCATCACCAATGGCCATGTCATCCGCGGCTGGATCGGTGTTGAGCCACAGGAAATCACACAGGACCTGGCCGATAATTTTGGTGTCAAAGAGCACGAAGGCACCCTGATTGCCGGTGTGATACGCGGCGGTCCGGCTGACAAGGCGGGCGTCAAACCCGGCGACATTCTGATCCAGGTCAATGACAACAAAGTCACTGACCGTGTGGTGATGATGAATCTGATTGCGCAGTTGCCACCCAACAAAAATGCCAGGCTGGTTTTTTTACGCAAGGGAAAACCAGTGACGCTGGAAGTTCTGATCGGCACCCGTGCACAACCCAAGAACCTGCCAACCGAAGACGATGAACAGGAAGAGCCACGTTAAATGCATATACAGGATCTGACCCGTTATCTGTCCGAACTGACTGACAACAATAATCGCGCGTGGTTTGTCATGAACAAACCACGCTATGACATTCTGCGCGAAGAATTTCTTGCGCTGGTCACTGATCTGATCCATCAGATCAGCAAGTTTGATCCGCTGGTAGCGGGCTGCAATCCCAAAAAGGCACTGTTCCGGATCAATCGCGATATCCGCTTTGCCAAGGACAAAAGCCCATATAAAACCCGTTTCTCTGCCGCCATTGTTGCGGGAGATTTAAAAAAACCCAGCCAGGGTGGAGGGCCGGCATATTACTTTCATATGGATGCTCAGGGTGACCTGTTTTTTGCGGTCGGCGAATACATGCCGCCTGCCGACCGGCTCAAACAGATACGTACCGCAATTGCCGAACATGGCCCGGATCTGGTCAAGGTGTTGAAAAACAAGAAGCTGCAACAGACCTTTGGTGACCTGCAGGAGGAAGATAAATTACAACGTCCGCCCAAAGGCTTTGATGCCGGTCATGCGCAGATTGAACTCATCAAACTCAAACAT
>Ga0364920_10308_pt1 | contig 13189 bp, 14 predicted proteins | sample SorcelJu500001C8_FD_206961 | JGI IMG/M metagenome (GOLD analysis project Ga0364920, IMG submission 206961) | Enriched cells from Trout Bog Lake Hypolimnion, Wisconsin, USA - BchlTB.June20.5000.01.C8 | ecosystem: Environmental > Aquatic > Freshwater > Lake > Hypolimnion/Profundal zone | place: USA...
GTAAGGTTTTTTCCCCAAATCCAACCGTGTTACGCAGCTTCTGGATTCCTGCACCTGGGCAGGTTCTGGAGCAGGTTCGAGAGCAGGTTGGAGGACAGGTTCGAGGCCTGGCGCGGGGGCTGCACCTTCAACATTAGCTGACACTGGAGGCTTGGGAGGAAAAGGCTTGCGACGCTCCTCTTTTGGCGGATCGATGCTTGTTGTGAGCGCCCGATTGAGAATTTCTGCAACGACAAGTGCATAGGCAGCCCATCTCACGTAGTCTAGGGGAAGAGGTTTGCTTTGCACAACTAAGGCAAAAGAAGCTGTATGAGTGATATAAGAGCGCTTAGTCTCGCTAATGGAAGAAAAGACTCTATCGACAACAATCCCAATCATCCTGGAAGCGATAAAAAATAGTGCGGTTTCTTTTAAAAAATAACCATTACTGGATGAGGGCAGATTAACTTCTGGTATCATATATCCTTATAAATTTTCCTAAGATTATACACTATCTTGGAATATCTTACCGATCGAATTTTGTATTGAAGCAGTCATCAATTAAAATATTTAATAACCATCAAAAAATGACATTTTGTCATTTTTCAGTCAGGACTGAAAGTTGCTGTTTAAGCTTTTCTTCCTCAACAGCGATCTGGGTGTCTTCCACGCGCTTGAAGAGGACTTCGGGCTTAGGCAGTTTTTGCTGCGGCAGCTTCATCAGCACCACTTCATCCCAGAACTGCTTGTCCAGGGATGTTGTTTGGCCGAGCATATGCCAGAGTTTTTGGGCAGCTTCGGGGATGATGGGGAAAGAAACAAGGGCCATGCATTTCAGGCACTCGAGGACGGTGGCAAGAACTTTTTCCATTTGAGGGCGGGTGTCGGGAGATTTTGCAAGCGCCCACGGCTTGTGGCTGTCGAAGTAGACGTTGCCCAGCTGGGCGATCTCCATAAGATGAGCCGTGGCTTTGCGCAGTTGGAAGTGCTGATAGGAGTCCCGCGCCTGCTCGACTTTGGCATGGAGCTCTTTGACGAAGTCGGCATCGGGATGCGCCGCGGGTGACTCCCCTCCGCACTGATTTTGGATGAAGACAAGAAGCCTGTTGGCAAGGTTACCGTATTTGCCGAGAAGCTCGGAGTTGCACCGGTTTTGGAAATCTCTCCACGTAAATTCAGAATCCTGGTTTTCGGGGGCATTTGCAGCCAGGGTGTAGCGGATCTGATCGGCGGTGAAATGGGTGAAAAATTCAGCGAGATCAAGGGTCCAGCCGTCGGATTTGCTGAATTGCCGCCCTTCGAGATTTAGAAATTCGTTGGCAGGAAGATGATCCACTTTGACATAGGGTACATTTTGTCCCATGACCATGGCCGGGAAGAAGACGGCGTGGAATGGGATATTGTCTTTTCCGATGAACTGCACATAGGTGGTGTCAGGACCCAGCCAGTACGGCTTCCAGGCGTCGGGGGTGCCTTTAAGCTCGGCCCACTCTTTGGTCGCAGAGATATAGCCGATGGGAGCATCGAACCAGACATAGAGGACTTTTCCTTCGGTGCCCGGCAGCGGAATAGGTACGCCCCACTCGCCGTCGCGGGTGATGGCTCTTGGTTTTAAGTCGTCGGTGTACGATTTGGCAAAGTTGAGGACATTGGGCTTCCAGGGCTTTGTGGACAGAAAGCTTGAGAGCTGCTCTTTAAACTTGTCGAAGAGGAGGAACCAGTGTTTGGTCGCTTTGAGGATGAGAGGAGCGTTGGTGAGCTTGGAACGTGGGTTTTTGAGGTCGGTGGCCTCGTAGCTGGCGCCGCAGCGGGGGCATTCGTCGCCGCGTGCATTTTCAAAGCCGCATTTGGGGCAGGTGCCGGTTACATACCGGTCGGCTAAAAAACGGTTGTCTTGCGGTGAGAACAGCTGCTCGGTGACTTTAGCTTCGATGTAGCCGTTATTTAATAGGTCGGTAAAGAATTGCTGGACAGTTGCTACGTGACCGGGCCAGGTCGTGCGGGAAAAATGATCAAAGGAGAAGTGAAGTTGTTGGAAAAGATCTTTGTTGACGGCATGGAAATGATCGACATGCTCTTTGGGGGTGCGCCCCGCCATCTCGGCGCTTAGGGTGATGGCCACGCCGTATTCATCGGATCCGCAGATATAGAGCACATCGCTGCCTTGAAGCCTCTCAAACCTGGCGTAGCAGTCAGCAGGAAGATACGCTCCTGCAATATGCCCAAAATGGAGTTGTCCATTTGCATAAGGAAGAGCGGATGTGATCAGTATTTTTTTAGACATTTGAGCTCTTTCGCAACTTAGGGTTCGTCGCTTTTTTGAGAATTTTTGGCCAATTTTGCGTTCTTATGTGGGGGGTCATATCAACTTTGTATATTAACCCCCCACATAAGAACACAAAATTTGCTCAAAAAGTCCAAAAAAGCGACAGAACCTAAGTTACGAAAGAGGTCGGGAATCAGCGTCTTCTTCTTGATCGGCTTTGTCCAGAAGAGCTAAGTTCTCAGGTGTGTAAAGAGTTGGGTTGCGTTGGATTTCTTTTAAGAGATAAGGAACGTCCACTTCATGGCCGGACTTGATGAGATAGCGGGCCACATTGATGGCAAACTGTGCCAGCTCAAAGTTGTCGTGGAAGTGTTTCTTAAGAGCTTCGTTGGTCAGTTGATCTTTTTGTAACATTTAAGTCTCCTAGACGATTAATTTTTTTAAAGCTTGATACGCCGAGGCCAAATCGTCGTTTATAATATGATAATCATAAAGCGAGATCATCTCAAGCTCATGTCGCGCCCAAGCGACTCTTTTTTCGATAACCTCGGGTGATTCGGTCCCTCTTTGCTGTAATCTTTTTTTGAGAACCTCTAAAGAGGGGGGAGAAATAAAAATAAAAGTTGCATCGATAGAACCTTTAAGCTGCTGAGCGCCTTGAGTGTCGATCACAAGAATGACGTTTTTTCCGGCATTAAGCTCTTTTTCAACGAGGGATTTGGAGGTGCCGTAGTTAAATCCGAACACATTGGCATGCTCCAGAAAGTCGCCTGCCTCGAGTTTTCTCTGGAATTCATCTTCCGTCAGGAAAAAGTAATCTTTCCCATTTTTTTCACCCGGACGGGCCTTGCGCGTCGTGCATGTGATGCTGCGGATGACAGTAGGAAACTCTTCGGTGAGCATCTTGACAAGCGTCGTTTTGCCGGTTCCTGCAGGGGCGCTGATGATAAATAGATGACCGCGTTTCTTATTCAATGTTTTGAACCTGTTCCCGTATTTTTTCTACTTCACTTTTTATCCGCACGGCCCGTTTTGCAATTTCGGAGGAGCCGGCCTTCGCCATGAGAGTTCCGATTTCCCGGCCCATCTCTTGAGCCAGAAAATCTAAAGTTCTGCCTACACTTCTCTCCGACGATTTAAGATAAATCAGCATCTGCTCCATGTGCGATTTAAGGCGTATCATCTCTTCGGTGACATCGTCTTTATCGGCTTGGAGGGCTGCTTCTTTCTTCAGCTGCTCTATATCAATGCTTAGCTTCAATTCTTCCACGCGCTCCGATAACTTCGCAAGATGTTCTTTGATAACTTTCGGGAGCTCTTTTTCAATTCCTTTCAATTCAAGTGTGATTGTCTTGAGACGGGAATGAATATCTTGCGTCAGCGCCCTCCCCTCTTGTTCTTTCATGACAAGCCAAGCTTTCGATGCTTTTTTCCATGCCTCTAAAATGTCTTTCTCAAAAGCAGCCACATCCAATGTGGCTCCTTCCGGAGTGATTTGGCCGAGCAAAAACGGCAGGGTGATTTGAGTTTTCGGAAGATGGAGCTGTCCGGCAATTGCTTCCCACCTTTGCTTCTCATTTTTTAGCTGCTCGACCAGATGAGAAACCTCTTTCAGCTCGCAGGCTACACGGATCGTTACATTACCGCGCTCGGCAATTTGCCCGACCCATTTGCGAATTGACGGATCAAGAAACAAAAGCGGGTGCGGTAAATGAAGATGGATATCGAGTCCTTTCCGGTTGACGGAAGAAATCTCAAATGTCCAGCGCGCTTTTTTTGTTTGCACAGCCGCACGGCCATACGCCGTCATGCTTTTTCTCATCCTTTGATTCCTTCTGCTGAGTTTTTTCTAGCGCTTTGTTCTAATTTAAAGTCATCGATACTTTTATCAAGAGCCGCTTTCACATCCAGATGTTTTTTATCCCAGATAACTGTAACACCGTCCGGAATTTCTCCGATCTCGTGAGGCTCTGAAGCCGTAAATAAAAAGACTTGTGCTCTGGGATTTTTTTTCAAAAGATTAATGCACAGCACAGTTCCTTTCATGCCTTTATCCAATTTAAAATCAAATACAGCAAAGTTGATAAACGTCAAATCTTCGATAAGCCTTTCTCCCTCAGCAAAAGTAGAAACTATTTTGACTTTGAAAGGAATGGAAGCGGCCTTAAGCTTTGCATTAAAATACTTTTGAAAATTTGAAGTTGCTGCTATGTCGTCGTCAACGCCAATAGCTGTAAAACGGGCACCCGGTTCAGGAGATTGACGTATACTTGTTGCACTGATCATAAAGGCTCCTTATTATTTTCTATGACGGGCTTATAAGAGTGTCTGTGCAAGGAGCAGGGGCCCCATTTTTCGAGAGCCGCCAGGTGCTGCGGTGTTGGGTAACCTTTGTGCGATGCAAAACCGTAGCTCGGATACTCCTTATCATATTCGACCATTTGTCGGTCGCGGGTGACTTTGGCAATGATGGCCGCAGCCATGATGGACTGAGAAAGGCTGTCCCCATGCACAATTGTTTCGCAGGGGATCTGGATGGGAGGCTTTTTATTGCCGTCGACTAAAACGAAATCGGGCTGCTGCTTTAATACGGCAATGGCAGCAGCCATCGCTTGCAAAGTAGCCTGAAGAATGTTGATCTGATCGATGATAAAAGCTTCAACCACTCCGATGCCGTAGTGCACATCCGGGTCAGTGGTAAGGCGCTGAAACATCTCTTCCCGCTGCTCGGGAGAAAGACGTTTGCTATCATCAATGTGATCGATAAAAAAATCTTGAGGAAGAATGCATGCAGCTGCGACAACAGGACCCGCCAAGGGGCCTCGACCTGCTTCGTCGACGCCTGCAACATGAAAAAATCCTTGAGACCTCGCCGCTTTTTCAAGGCGTGTGATCTCAAGGAATCTTCGAAGCTTAGCTCGAGGAACTTTCCGCTCCTGCGGACACAACATGCTCTTCTCTTGCATCTTCTCCGGTGCCGATTTGCTCTTTAATCTTAGCTGCTTTTCCGGAAGCGCCTCTGATGTAATAAAGTTTCGATTTACGAACTTTACCGCTCTTGACGACTTCGACTTTAGCAACACGCGGGCTGTGGAGGAGGAATACTCTCTCCATGCCTGCGCCGTATGACACTCTGTAGAGCGCAATGGTCTCGGAAAGGCCGCTGCCGCGACGGGCAATGACGGTTCCGGTAAACATCTGAATACGCTCTTTCTCGCCCTCTACGACTTTCGTATGGACTGTGAGAGTATCTCCAATGCGAAACGCCGGGAGATCAGTTTTGAGAAACTCGTTCTCAAGCTCCTGAATCACTTTATTCTGCTTCATTTTCTTCTCCTATTTGTAACTTAACTAACTCTGGACGGACGCGCCTTGTCTTCTCACGGGCAATCTCTTTTCTCCACTTGGCAATCTTCTCATGGTGGCCGGTCTTTAACACTTCCGGTATAACCAACCCTTCAAACACTTCAGGCCGCGTGTAGTGCGGCGCATCAAAAATGCCATCCTGAAACGAGTCTTGCCAAGGCGCATCTTCATGTCCTAAAACTCCGGGGATAAAACGGACGGCGGCATCTAGTAGTACGATCGCGGCCAAACATCCGTTCGTCAGCACATAATCCCCTATGCTGATCTCTTCGTGCACTTCTTTCTGAAGGACCCTCTCATCCACCCCTTCGTAGTGGCCGCAGAGCAAAATCAAATGCTCTTTCTTTGCCAGCTCTTGGCACTTCGCAGCATCGAGCTTCTTCCCCTGCGGAGAAAGATAAACGACATAACTCCCTTCCTGCTTAACGCTGCGGATCGCATCGCAAACAGGCTCCGGCATGAGCACCATGCCGGGTCCTCCTCCGTAGGGGCGATCATCCACTTTCGCATGCTTGTTATTAGCAAAAGATCGGATGTCGATGAGATTAATCTCCAATATCCCCTTTTCTCGGGCCTTCTTTATGATGCTGACATCAAAAGGGCCCTTGAAATAGTCCGGAAAGAGGGAGAGGATATCAACTTTCATCCTTCGTTTTCACCTTTTTTGCTGCAGGAGCCCGTTTTTTCTTCGGAGCTTCCGTCGCTTCTTTTGGAGCCGCTTTCACAGCTGGCTTCGCTTTCTTCTTGCGGCGCACGGCTGCGAGCTTGACTCTTTTCGCATTACGCTTCTCTACGAGCTCGCGGATCACATCAGGAGCCACGCCCTTGACGAGTCTTTCTGCTCTCTCAGATAAAATAGCGCCTTTGCTCAGCCAGTAGCTCAGCCTCTCGGTATTAACCGTGATGTTGCTCTCTTTTTTATGCGGATCATAAGATCCCAATGTTTCAACATATTTTCCATCGCGCGGGTTTCTGATATCAGTCACCACGAGACGAAACGTCTGCCGATTTTTGCGGCCTTGCTGCCGCATCCTAATTTTTACTGCCATTGTATACTCCTATTTCATACCTAAAAAGTCGCCAAATTTTTTCAGAGATGCGGGATTTTGTAAAGCCTTCTTTGGCATACTCTTAAAAAGATCCTTCATCCGCTTAAAACCCTTGATCAGACGATTCACATCATCGATCGAGGTTCCGCTCCCCTTGGAAATTCTCCATCTCCTCGAAGGAACAAGCTCGACTTTTTCAATTCTTTCTTCGCGAGTCATCGATAAAATCATCGACTCGACTTTCTTAAACTCCCCTTCCGACTGGTCAAGATTCGGCAGCCCCGACATCCCCGGCATCATCTGCAGCAGGTTCTTCAGCGGCCCCATCCGTTTGATCGCAGTCATCTGCTTCAGATAGTCCTCGTACGTAAACGACGCCTTCAGAAGCTTTTTCTCTAAATCTTCGGTCTGCCCCTGATCAAACTCTTCCTGGGCGCGTCTCACCAGGTTGACGATATCTCCCATGCCCAAAATTCGATCGGCCATCGACTGCGGATTAAACGGCTGGAAATCCCCTACCTTCTCTCCGACCCCTTCAAACTTCAGCGGCTTCTTCGTCACTTCCCGAATCGAGATCGCAGCTCCAGCTCTGGACGAACCGTCGAGCATCGTGAGCACCGTGCCCGTGATCGACATCTGCTTATCAAACGCCTCAGCCGTCGCCACCGCGTCCTGCCCCGCATTTGCGCTCGCCACAAATAAAATCTCCTGCGGCTGCAAAACCTCTTTCATCCTATGGAGCTCATCCATCAGCTCGCTATCAACATGCAGCCTTCCAGCCGTATCGACAATCAGAACATCAAACTTTTCATCTTTCGCTTTTTGCAGCGCAGATTTAGCGACAACAACAGGATCTTTCTCACCTGCCACCGCAAACATCGGCGTCTCAATCGATTTACACAGCGTCTCCAGCTGGGCGATCGCCGCAGGCCGCTGCAGATCGCACGCCGCCACCAGCACTTTCTTCATGTGCGGTTTCTTCGAAAGATAATGTGCCAGCTTCGCCGTCGTCGTCGTTTTACCCGACCCTTGCAGCCCGCACAGCATAATCACCGCCGGCGACCCTTCCATCTTGAGCGGCGCCACTTCCGCGCCCATGAGAGCAATCAGCTCCTCATGCACCACTTGAATAAACTGCTCGCCCGGCGACACAGCCTTCAGAACCTTATCCCCGACTGCCTTCTCCTTCACGCGTTTGATAAATCCGCTCACAATCGTGAAATTCACATCGGCGTCCAGGAGCGCCAGACGGACATCGCGGACCGCGTCTGAAATGTTCTCTTCCGTCAGGGTCTTTTGACCCACCAGACGAGAGGCCAGGTTTTTAAATTTTTCCGTTAATGTTCCAAACATAGCTAGTAGCGCTCTATCTTATAACAAAAGATATTGGATTTCAAGAATCGATTCTGAGCCATCAATTCAAATATTTACTCTACACGTGATACGACAGGTACATCTTTATTATAGTATTTTTTCATGTCCGTATTTTCCCAACGAGGCGACTCCATAGATACCGCTTTGCCAGGCTGACTCTTCAACACAAACTCCACTCTATCATCAAGAAAAGTAACTTTTTGAATATCAAGGGGTAAAGGTAATCCTTTTAAGACATGTTGGATGTTAAAAGAAGTTACATAATTAAGCTGTTTCTTGTTCTCACCTTTGCATACCAAGAGATCAGTTTTATACCAAAAAAAGTCTCTTGAATACTTATCTAAAACTTCTGATTGTTGGAGTTCTTTTGGTACGAAGATTCTGCTGACCTGAGGAGCAGTGTCTATAATCTGCTTAATAGCCAAGATCTCAGCACCTTTTGCAAGCAGCCTTTCAAGACCCTCCAAGTTCATCATAATTTGGTCTTTTCCCAAAACAAGGGGTACCCCTACTTTCGATGCATGTTCACGAATTTTCTCTAGATCAAACACTGCAGCATGCGGCTGATCGGTATTTTCTGCAAGGTTGCAGAGCTCCAAAAGCTCACTCTCATTATTAGGGTTAATGTTGAGACGGTCTTTAAAGACCTCTTCACCAAACTTCATTTGCTTGCCTCTTCCTTTGAAGGCAAGATCCGCAAGGACATCAAGTAGATCTGAGAATGTCTTATTTCTCAAAACATCTTCAACTTTCCATCTTAAACTATAGTTGCCAGAATTCAGCCAAATTGTATTGATGAGGATATTGGCAACTTTCTTTTGATTCTCAGAATATCCCTCTGGAAGGTCCGGCATCTTTCTCATGCCAATCGTATAGAACAATCCATATCGGTTTTCTTTATAGATAACTATAGGCTCGCCAATTCTCTCCCTTTTATTATTAAAACGAGTCACCTTGCTAATCAGAGAGCTCTCTATCTCAAATGCTAAATGATAAACGCTATCATGCGATAGGGCTGCATTACTCACGAGTCCTAGTTTATTCAGGATAGTAGAACACCCGGATTGTGTAGTTTTAAATACATATGACCTTCCGTCATCTACCGTTTTAATTTCAACATAGTTATCTTTCCCATTACCCTGTGGAAGCATCCATGGATCATCCCCAATCTTTATCGCAGAGATAACATTTTCTTTCAGAAAATCTTCACAGGCGAGGATATCTTCAAGATTACCGCTCTTAAGCACCTGCTCTAATCTTTCTATCAGCCCGGGAATTTCAATTTGTTGCAGGAGCGCCTCATGACGAGCAAGCAGATCTATGACTTTTTGAACTTGCTTTACATTGTTTGGTTTAATCTTAGGAGAAACCTTTATATTCTGCAGGGAAGGTACTTTTTCCTCTTCTGGCAGCTTCTTTGTACCATTTTCTGGACTGCTGCTTTTAGTGCTACTACGGGCATTGATCAAATAGCCAACTAAACTTCCTGCAACCACTCCCATCGCCAGCGGAAGCGCCCTGCCAGAAAATACTCTTCTGGCGACTGCGTAGACAACCCCGCCGGAAACGATGCCGCCCAGAATGGGATATGCATGCGTTTTCAATTGAGATCCAATAACACTTCCTACTCCGGCCATATATACTCCTAAATTTAAGGACGCCATTGTAAATTTCTAACGAAATTATTAAAAGACCTTTTCAGCCTTCAATATTGAATCAATTTTTTGAGTGACATCTGAGTGACCGTTATACTCGCTACGTTTTTGCTGCAGAAGCTCTCGCAGCGACGGAGCTCCGTCTAGTTGGACTCCTCGCCTAACCAAATCTTCAACCATCTTTAGGCAAGGAAGCGTATCGTACCTCAAGCCGGCAGCAACATGACAAACTGTGGGATACAGCGATTCAACATTCAATTTGTAATGATCGATGATCTCCATCAGCCGTTTCCAGTCATCTGTAAAGAACTGATGCAGATGAAAATGGCTTCGGGGTAAAATATTATAACTGACGGCGTTAAGCACTTTCTCTGCAAGTGAGGCGAGCGAGCCCGCTAAATCGTTTGCAAAGAGCTTCTTTTCCTGTACCAAAAAATCTTCCAGCTCAAACTGCCCAAACATTATAGCGATATCGACCGGTCTTAATGTAAACGCAAAAAAACCATCGTAATCCAACCACCCCTGCTTGTTAAAGAACTCAAGATGGTCTCTTTTCCCCCGCCTGATACAGGCTATAACAATTTCATACATGTTCTGATCCCTGACATCCGGTACAACTCCGTAAGACATCAGGAGCTTCGCTATATTCAAACCATTCTCTTGGATGCTGAAGATTCCTGCGATTTTAGCCAGTCGCTCATCCTTTTGAATGGCCTCCATGCCCACCTCATATCTCCAGTACCTCATGGCTAGAGCTGCGCATCTAAAAGAAGCATATCCTCCAGGATCCTGCACCATTCCGTTCAATATCACGTAAATCAACTTGTCAGGCACAGTCACATGCGTCTGATAAATATAACACATCTGCTGAGCGCTCAGCGATGCCCCATTTTCCAGAAGCAGCTTCAATATATCGGCCTCACGAAAAGTGGCTGCGCAAGCAAGAGGAGCCTCTAAGTAGGCAAACACGCCGCCGACACCAACTCCAATAGGAGTCCCCATATCGATCAAATAGCGTACTGTTTCAACACCACCGCGTGGTATAGCCCATCTGAGCGGATTTGCCGGGGTAGCTTCCAGATGGCACAGCCTACTGATTCCTTGCTTCCGTATGCCAAATTTTAACTTGGTCAGCTCTGATAGATCTTTAAGCGCTGCCACCGCAGCCCTAAGCTCCTCTAGGGTCCCTGCTTCTATTGCATGTAAAACAACTCTCATCTCATCTGAGATCGGATTGTCAGAATGCTGCTCAAAAATTTTCGCAAGCCTCCGGGTTTTTGGCCATAATGGCGCCCAGATTTCCGCTGCGACTGCCACAGGATCTCTGTTCCCCATAAACTGCGTGCCAAATACAGCTTCAATCTTCCTTTGACAAACACTACTAGCTCCAACGCGCCATGCCCGATTTGTTACCGCCAGCGCAATCATATCCAGCGGATCCGTAAGCCACGATGCAATAAGCTGTTTGAGATCTCTTGGAAGCCGGGCTGTATAGTCCACCTTATTTGCCACAGGCGGCGGCGGCACAGTGGTATATACAAAACTGGGAACGAAAAGCATTTACCCTATCTCACGCCAGACAGGTTTATTACCGTCTTTGAACAGTACCGTAACTTTGGAAGAATCTTTTAATTCAAATTCTACCTCGCCATCGCGCATAATAATTTTTTTAATCTTGTCAGCAGCAGGGAATGGCGGCTGGTTATTTGCCACGATTTCGGGCAGCTTTGCGAGCAGCCTATTGATAGTATCCGGGTTCATCGATATGACCAGGTGGCCGTTTGTTGAGGTCAACTTAACATCATTCTCTTGTGCCAGCGACCGAATGGCCTCAAGATTAAATATAGTGAGGTGGGGCTGCTTGATATTTTCTGCATATTCACTGGTGCAAAGTTGCTGGAGCCGGGCGTCGTCATTAGGAAGAATGTTGAGGATGTCTTTAAAGTGAGTGTCTCCGAGGCTCATCTGTTGTCCAGTTCCCTTGAAGGCTATTTCTGCAAGAATCTCCAGCACCTTCGCAAAGTTTTCTCTCAGTGCAGCTTCAAGCTTATCCTTGTACGCATTGTATCCAGGATTCTGCCAAATAGTGTTGATGAGAATGTTCGTGACCTGCGCTTGGCCCTTAGTGTAACCCTCTGGAAGGACGGGCATCCTTTTCAGACCTTTGACAAAGTTGACTGCAGTTCTGTTTTCTTTGATCTCAATGACGCCGCCGATGGGGGCTTTCATTTTATTAAAAAGAGCGATCTTACTCACCTGAGAGTTTTCTAGTTCAAGCATCATATTGTTAACAAAAGCATAAGGCCTGGAGTCGTCTTCCTTAACTCCCAACTTTTTCAGAAGAGTTGTACACCCGGCGTTTTTAAATGCACCAAATCATTGCCCACTTTAATCGTAATCACTCCATCGGAGCCGTCGCTCTGGGGCAAAATCCAATTATTCCCTTTCCCAACCTGGAGACCTGCAATCGACCCTTCTTTCAGAAACTCTTCACAAACCAGAATGTTATGGACATTGCCGCTTCTGAGCATTTTCTCTACTGATGCTATCAGCCCGGGAATTTTGAGGTGCGGCAGCAGCGACTCATGCCGTGCGAGCAATTCTTTGGTTTCCTGCATCTTTTTCTTATCGCCCGGATTGAGCGAAGCCGAATTGAGAGAGTAAGGAGTCTTAATATTCTGCAGGCTGTGGACGGTCACCCATAATACGGTGTAGCCTGCCAAACATCCGGCAGCAACTCCGAGAGCTGCATGGACAGCCCAGTTGCGCTGCAGCACGCGCCTTGCAGCCTCGTATACACCGCCGCAGACGACAACGCCGCCAGCAAGCGCATAAGCTTTCTCATTAAAATGGGGGCCAATAATATTTCTGACAGTTTGCATAACCCTTCCTTGTTGAGGTCAAAATAGTAAATCCTCAAAGACTAAAATTAAAGAGGTTATTCAAAACTCTTAAGTATCGGTCTTTGGAGGACCAGTCATACAAGACTTCAACAGAACTCCAGCCCGCGCTGACAAATAGATTCTTTAATTGAGCGCTCATGCCGGCGCCAATTTCGAGATAAACCTTCGCGTTGGGGTTCAGGTGAGGCGGAAGCTCTTTGGCAAGACGCTCATAGAGATCGCTCCCCTGCTTGCCGCCGAGGAGGGCCAGTTTGGGCTCGAAATCGCGGACTTCGGGGTCAAGAGTAGTGTAGTCAGCCTCGGAGATGTAGGGAGGGTTGCAGACGATGATATCGGCCTTCTCGCCGTGGAAGGGAAGGCAGAGGTCGCCTTGGCGGATGGTGACGTCGGCAGAGTTTTTCTGGGCGTTCAGCTGGGCCATTTCAACGGCCTTTGGTGAGATGTCAGAGAGAATCACCGTGCAGTCAGGTCTTTTTTTCTTGAGGGCAATGCCGATGCAGCCGGAGCCGCAGCAGATGTCCCAGATGGTGACGGGCGTGGATGGGAGCTCTTTGAGGATCATATCGGCCAGGATTTCGGTTTCGGGGCGTGGGATGA
>Ga0364920_10314_pt1 | contig 12663 bp, 14 predicted proteins | sample SorcelJu500001C8_FD_206961 | JGI IMG/M metagenome (GOLD analysis project Ga0364920, IMG submission 206961) | Enriched cells from Trout Bog Lake Hypolimnion, Wisconsin, USA - BchlTB.June20.5000.01.C8 | ecosystem: Environmental > Aquatic > Freshwater > Lake > Hypolimnion/Profundal zone | place: USA...
CTCTGGTTGTGGCATAATGCCAAACTGATTAAATACTAATTGCTGCATTGAACGTGCTAGAGAAATGATGTCATCTGAAGTTGCCTTGCCACTATTAACAATCATATTGGCGTGTTGATGAGAAACGAAGGCATCTCCTTTGCGTAGGTGGCCTTTAACACCAAGCTTGTCCAGATAATAAGCAACATAGATCATTTTTTTACCACCACTGGTTATGGTAACTTCATTATCATGAAAATTTCTAAAAAAACTGCCGCAAGTATGGGTTGCCGGATAGCGCTTGACGCGATGGCGAATTATTTCGGTACGACGGCCGCGTGCAAATGCTATTTCGTGGGTAGATACTTGTTTACAATTAAATGTTGCAGTAAGCAAATAATACCGTTTGTCTTGCAGAGTAGATTGGTTATAGCCAAAGTTAAACCAAGAATTTTCTACCGTTGTGATAGTGTTTGTATGGGTATCAAGTACACAACCACTTACCAAAAATTGTGAGAGCAAGAATTCATAATAGTGCAAATTTATATACACTGAACCGCCTACTGTCCCGGGAATACCACTAAATTCTTCTAAGCCTACGATATTATTATTCAAACAAAATTCGATCAGGTCATGCATAGTAACGCCGGCACCAGCAGTGACTGAAATAGTATCTTGTGTTATTGCGTCAAAGGTAATATTAGTTAATTGGGGCCGAATAACTAATCCATCAAAACCTTCATCATTGATAAGAATATTAGCACCTTGTCCAAGGACAAACAGTGACAGATTATTTGTTTTTGCAAATAAGAGTGCTTGCAAAAATTCCTCATTGCTTTGTGGCTGGGCAAAAAATGCAGCCGGTCCTCCCGTCCGAAACCAATTTTTATCATGTAATGGTACGCATGTTTGAATACCTGAAGGATAGTCAGGAGTTATGGGAGGTTGTGAGGCAATAGGCATATAATGTTCTCAATTTATAGTACGGTATTCTCTACTGGTTTTTGTGATATTTTTATTGGCATTGGTCGTTTGGGCATATGATGGATAAACACGAGCTCATAACAGGTTTTGCTGCAGGTGTTTTTATACTGTTCAATGCATGATATGCATCCAATAAAATGTTTATTGCAAGCAGCGTTGAGACAGTTAGTATAGTCATCACATCGCATTGCACATAACAGACACGAGCCTAGAATTTCACTATTGGCAGCAATGGCGACACGTCCATCAAAAACATAATTTTTGCCACGGAAAAAACCGTTTGGAAACTTTTCAATATAACAATGGATTCCACCCTTAATATGATATACTTCTTGTGCGATTTTTTTTGACTTGATATAGGCAGAGCCTCGTTCACACCGTACGCCACCGGTACAAAACATGAGTACTTTTTTATTTTTAAATAGCTCGCTATTGTTATCTACAAATTTAGGAAATTCACGAAAATAGGTTGTATTTGGCCGAATAGCATCTTTGAAGGTACCAATATCTGATTCAACCTTATTACGACAGTCAATTATAACCAAATCATCAGATTTTTTTTCTAATAACTCATGTGCTTGCTCAGGGGTAACATGAGTGCCCGCATCACGAAAGCTCAGGTGCTGCGGATCAATTCCTAATTTTACAATTTCTTGTTTAACTACCACTCGTAAGCGACTGAATGCTGCTAAATCTCCAGGACTTTCTTTAAAATCAATACCATCGAGCAGGGGGTGATTTTGCATACTTTTTTTATATTCATCAACCTGTTGACAGGTTCCACCAAGAGTTGCATTAATACCCTCATGGGCAATAATCACTCGACCACGCAAAGAAAGGGTACGGCATAGCCGGTATTGCCACTGAGCAATAGCTTCAGGGTCGGGGATTTCGATGTATTTATAAAATAAAATAATTTTTGTCATAATTGCTTAGTTAATAATCGTCATCGTCATTTTCTTCATTAAGTAATGTATGAGCATCGGGTAGGATACTAATTATAGCTTGTGTAGAAATACTATCTTGTCCTGCCTGGCCATTATCCTCCATCAGATAGAGGTTTACGTTAGGCATATTTTGCTTTCGCCATTTCAGATATTGTCGTATGTTATCTTGGGCAGAGGGTGATGGGAAACCACCCGCATAAACTATGGTAGGTATTACTATCAGTATAAATAACAAGAAGCGCATACATTTCCTTAATTTTTCCTTTAGTACGATAGTTGATTTTTTGCTTGTTTTATTGCTCATTATAGATAAATTCTGAGTAAAATCAATTTGTGCAATTCTCTATTTGAATTAGTTAAAGTGGAAAAAGCTAATAGATTATAAAATATACTACTGACTACATCATAATTTAGTATATTTTTCAGTACGTCCTTTTGCTTTTTCTACCGGATAACGCTGTGCATTGATGACCATTTTTAGTTGAACTGCGGTACTGAGATCAATGTTATTTTCTTGACATAGACAGAGAAGACCGATAAAAATGTCGGCAATTTCTTGCTGAATTTCTTCGCTATTGTTTTGCAAAGCTTCAGCTGACATCTTACCATCAATCCAAAGAAAGTGTTCCATTAGTTCAGCAGCTTCTGCCGCAATTTGCATGCTTAAGTTTTTTGGATTATGAAACTGTAGCCAATCACGTTCTAGTATAAACTTCTCAACAAGCTTTTTGAGCTCGCTGATTGTGACATTGGTATCACTCATGATATTCCTTTAAAAAGACGCTTATTATAAATTCTAAATTAAATTGCAGAATTATACAAAAGCCAATTATTTTAATAGCCAGGTAATGATTCAACTATTTTGTAATAATCGATTGCATTAAATCTCAGAGCTGGCATAGGGTGAATAGAAAACAAATAGGAAAATAGTATGAAAATCACTTTTATTGGTACTCGTGGCTATATAGATAACGTCTCGCGTCGCCACAAATGGCATGCCGCAACACTTATAGAATATAAAGGTCAACGTCTTATGATTGATTGTGGACTTGATTGGTCCAATAAAGTATTTAAAATTAATCCCGATGCTATCATTATTACCCATGCGCATCCTGATCATGCATGGGGTCTGAAAAATGGATCGCCATGTCCTGTTTATACGACAAAAGAAAGTTGGCAGATAATGGCACATTATCCAATACTAAAAAAGATAGTAATACATAATCGTAAGCCTATAATCATTTGTGGCATGCGTATTGAATCATTCGAAGAAGTGCATTCAATTCGTGCCCCGGCTGTTGGATATCGTATTACAGCAGGAAAAAAAGTTATTTTTTGCTCGGGTGATGTAGTTTATATTCAAGAACGTCATGAAGCTCTTAAAGGCGTGCAGCTCTATATTGGTGATGGTGCTACCATGACACGCCCTCTTATTCGCAAGCGTGATGGGGTGCTCATTGGTCATACTCCCATTAGTACGCAGCTGACCTGGTGTCAAAAGGAAGGGATTCCTTGGGCAATTTTTACCCATTGCGGTACTCCTCTTGTTGTTGCTGATGGACGTACGGTTGCTGCAAAGGTTCGTCAGCTTGGCAATGTACGAGGAGTTAACGCTCATGTTGCCTATGATGGCAAAGTTATTGTTTTGTAGCGTCTGTGATAGTTGATTTGTGTTGCATAGGTAATATAATCGCTTTTTGATTTTTTGATTCGGTTTTCATCAAATCTATCATGTATATTTGGCGGTTATTGTATACATGCCAATAGTAGCGTTTGTTGTGCAGGTCGGTAGCACTTGTCCATTGCGTGTAATCACAGTATGTATGATTATTTTCTTTTTCACGCACAACGCCAAGAGGAATATTAAAAAGATTAAGAATATGAAATGCCGCAGTGCGTGCTTCGTCTTCAGTGTTTATATTGGTAACACTCTGACTAAAGGCAACGGCGCGTACAAAACGTGATGGTGAGGTAAAGTCTCCCGGGAGTCCCAGCATGCCAGACCCTTGGCCTAATGGAGTTAAGGTAATACCATCAAGTTGTTTTTTTTCGCTATTCACTGCTGACAACGTAATATAATTGTTCAGATTAGTGATATGCCAGTCAAAGGTGGGTGCATTGGTGACCACGCCCAATGGGTTGTCATGCACGATAAGGTTTCCTTTTGTATATTCAATTACCACACTGTGGCCGCTTGGGTCATGTATAACTACATGTATGGGCAGAACAATCCCCCAGGGTCCAAAAACAGTGTTTGAAACAAAGATAGTGGCAAGTGCTTTTTTTACTTGATCGACCGTAGAAAAATTAGTGAGCAGCCAGGTGAGTAGTTCCCAGGGAGCAATTGATTGTGCTGCCTGTTCCTGAGTTATTTCTTGGTACTGTGCATAATGAGGAAAATAAAATAGTCCGCCAGCAAGACCAGTTTCATTAACGCCGTCAACTAGTGCAACAACGCCTAATGCGTTTGCGCCAGCAGCTGCATATTTTGATTTCCAGCGTAGACCTTCTTGCTTTTTGAAGGAAGTGGTACCTACAAATGTATAATCGCGAGGGATTATAATAATATTTGATTGAAGATCTTGCCCAAATTCTAACGTGCGTGCACACACTACTGAGTCATTTTGCGCAATGAGCCTAATGCCGGTACACATAATTAGTTACTCCTGTTATTTTTTCAATGTATTATCCCTGTCCATTTTTCTCTGTTCGTATCTTACAACAATGGCAGGTGGTTCTGCGTGTATTTCTTGATTATGCATAAAATAATGCATTAAAGTTGGAAAAAATAGAGGAAAGCGGTATGAATCAAGGAACTATAATTTCTATACTAAGTATATTGATAGCTGGAGGAGCATGTATGGCAGCAAAAAAAGATCAGCTAAAAGAATATAAGCAACGTCGCAATTTAAAAAAATCACCTGAACCAAAAGGCAAAGTTAGCAAGTCTAAAAAAAAAGCTAAGGTACCCATTTTTGTTATTCAAAAACATGATGCAAGTCATGAGCACTATGATCTGCGCATTGAAATTGATGGAGTATTAAAATCATGGGCAGTACCAAAAGGCCCTTCATTTGATCCAAAAATTAAACGTTTAGCAGTACCAACGGATGACCATCCCATGGAGTATGCTGATTTTGAAGGAGTAATCCCTAAGGGTAATTATGGTGCTGGTACGGTAATGGTGTGGGACATGGGTACCTATGAAAATTTGAAACTAGATTCCATGGACGATTGTTATAACCATGGTCGTATTGAAATTCTTTTAAAGGGCAAAAAGTTAAAAGGTACCTTTGCTCTTGTTCGCACACTACTGCACAATTCAAAGGATTGGCTCCTCATTAAACTACGTGATGAGTATGCAAGTGCAGAAAAGAATCCTGTCAGCACACAAAAAAAATCAGCATTAACTGGACGTACCATGGCTCAAATTGCAGCGAGCGAAAGTAAAAAAAAATGACAAAGTTGAAAGTTGGTCGTTTTACGGTTGAGTTGACTAATCAAGACCGGGTACTTTTTGGTCGATCAAAAATAACAAAAGGTGATCTGGTGCAGTATTACCAGGCCATTGCACCAACCATGCTGCCTTATCTCAAAGATCGGCCCATTAGTATGCAGCGGTTTCCTAATGGTATTACACAAGAAGGCTTTTATCAAAAAGATGCGGCAGATTATTTTCCTGACTATGTAGAACGTGCTGTAATACCAAAAGAAAAGGGCGTTGTGCATTATGTCGTGTGCAATAACGCGGCAACTATAGTCTATCTTGCCAATCTGGCGTGCATTACCATTCACGCATGGCTCAGCAAAACTGACAAACTTGATTATCCCGATCGCATTATTTTTGATTTGGATCCTTCAGGTAAAGATTTTAATCAAGTGCGGCATGCTGCACTGCAATTAAGAAGTTTGTTGCAAGATTTAGATGTGCATCCTTTTGTGATGACAACCGGTTCTCGTGGATTGCATGTGGTTGTGCCAATTAAACGCGCTCACCCCTTTGATTTTGTGCGTACTTTTGCGCGTGACGTTGCACAGGTGGCCGTAGCACAAGATCCACAATATTTGACTCTTGAACTTAACAAGAAAAAACGGGGTAAGAAAATTTTTATCGATTACTTACGCAATGGTTTTGGTGCGACAGGAGTGGCGCCGTATGCGGTTCGCCCAAAAGAGAAAGCACCCGTTGCTATGCCTATACCGTGGAAAGAAGTGCAAGATGCAAAGCTGTCATCGCAGCGTTATACGATCGCGAATGTTATGCCAACGCTTAAAAAGCGGGGTGATGTGTGGAAAGACATGATGCAGTATACGAGCACATTAACAAAATCACGAAAAAAACTTAATAAATTATTAAAGCAACTCAATCTGGTAAGCGAGTAAAAATTTATGCCTGCAATATAGCATGGGTGCGATACATGCGATTAATTACCCGCAGTTTTTGTTCTAGATTTAAGTTGAGTGACTCCAACTCAGTGATATCAATAAGAAATAATTTTTTATTTACTAGTCGGCTGCGGTCTATGGATTTTTTGAGTTGTTCGGTATGAAATAGTATATTCCCCCATTGTTGGGCAGAAAGTGGCTGGTTATTACGGTTACTTGCATTGATAATACGCTCAATAGTGATCATTGTTTCTTTAATACAATGGGTCACTGCTGAACTATTTTGATTTGGTAATAGGGTTGAAATAATTTTTTTGCCAATACCATAGCAAGCCCATCCTGTTAATGCCGTAGGTGTTAATGCTGCAAGAGGTAAGAGTAATTGCAAGTCACGAGATGCCTGCATGGCAATTTTGTATGCATGAAGTTTATGCACCAAAAGTTGTACAGATGTTGTTTCTAGTAAAGCTAATTTACCATCGTACAAATTCCAGAATGTTTTTGAGAAGGCATGACTAAATTGATCATGCCAATGTTTATCCACGTTGCTGGTATCGATATATTCTACTATTTTTTTTATTTTTAACGTGCGTTCTTCTGATGAAATATCTGGTTCGACTTTTTTAGACCAGTCGTAGACTATCGTTTCAAGTTGTTTTTTTATGTTGTTGTAGGTGCTTTCAGACATGATTAGATCGTTTCTTTTGTCGACAACTATTTTTTTGATTTGTGCTATTGGTTGAATAACCTGGTTGTCAAAAAATAAACCTGTGTTTGTTGTATATCGTGTCGCAGTGGTATCTATAAGTGGTTTAAAATATAAGTAACCAGCCAGCGTTGCCAGGGAAGCTACTGCTGAAACAATGAGAGCCTGTTTGTAGCGAATATACCAAACAGGTTTTTTAAAATGTTCTATTTTTTTATCGGAAGAAAGAAAAAATTTCTTTTGAGACAGGTCTAATGTGTGCTTGATGTGTGTATAGGCAGAATCAAAGTCAACAGTAGGAATAATGGTTGTATCATCAGTATTGATAGATGAGCGAACAAATTGAGAAAAATGGTCGATATAATTAAATAGTTCTTGTGATGCTTGCGCTGTTAAGAGTGCCTGTTTATAAAAGTGGAGTGTTCCTAAGGTAGTAGCTAAATGGGTAAACTCAGCGTGTAATACAGGCAATGCATGGGTTGCTTGCTCATGTAGGCTATCTTTTTTTTCTATATGGTGCCAATAGTTGCTATGGTGCGTGATAGCTTGCATGGTGGTAACTGTTTGTTCATAGAGTTGGTGCACATTTTTAAGGCACAATTCTTTGAGATTGGTTAGTTGTTGTTCTGTCAGTGCAACCTGAGAAGCATGGGTGAGATTAAAGAAGAAAAATAATAATAAGAAACTTTTGCTCGGCCAACTTATGGTATTCATGATAATCCCTTTCTGGAAATATCGATAAGCAGTATAAGCTAGTATATCAGAATATTACATCATCAAAATTACCCCGGCTGGTTACAGAGTGATGTTTTGAAAATAGGGCTTTAATTGTTGATAAATGTCATTCAGGTCAAATGAAATTGTTTTTGTATCTGCGAGTGTGGGCAAAAAGTTAGTATCACCAATCCACCGGGGTAAGACATGTACGTGTAAATGGGCAGGAATACCTGCACCAGCAGCACGGCCAAGATTAAGGCCCACATTGACTCCTTCAGTATTTAATAGTTTTTGCATAGCGGTGATACTCTGTGTAGTTAATTCCATTATTTCACCGCGCGCTGCAGCAGATAGCTGGTCCAGCGCAGCTTTGTGTTCGAAGGGAATTATCATAAGGTGCCCCGCATTGTAGGGATAGCGATTAAGCACGACATAACAATGTTTAAAACGCTTAAGAATGTGATATTTTTCATCACTATTTTCATGCAGTTGGGTACAAAAAACACAATTGCTCGGCAATGCGTTAGGATCCTTACTGCCGCTTACGCTTTTTGCATATAAACTGCGCCACGGTGTGTACAATAATTTCATTGAAATCCTTTTTATAATGCAAAAATGGTAACAGTGGCTTTCATCGGTGTCAACTGGCCACAGCTATTGTTTTTTCAAAGATTTTTTATGTAATTGGTGTTAGATAGGTGTCAAGACGATTAAACCAGCCCTGTTTAAATTGCTGTTCATTACGATTGCTTGGCGCATTGGCAATTCGTATACTGAGTCTTTCTTTTGCAGATCTGACGAATTCTGTGACTATACTATCGGCTGAACTTTTAGGATTCATATGTTCTAGAACATGGAGTAATCCCCAGCCCTTGCTATTGTAACGTTCTTTGGTATTGAGTCCTTCTCCTTTAAAATTTACATAATCTACCAGCGCATAAATTCCTTGGGCCGTTTGGGTAAGGAGCTCTACTGTTTTTTTTATAGTGGTCACTGAAGATGGCGGGGCAGTTTTTATTATTTTATTTATAGTGTGCTGGACATGTTCAATGATGAACTGCGCTTGCAGAGTTCGTGTTTCTATCAAAAGATCATGCAACTGTTTCATGCGCATTGATGATTGCTCTTTAATGAACAGTTCCCGGTTGGGCCATGGGCAGTATGTACTACGGGCAAGCCATTCAGGCAGGACTACGTTATTTTTTTTAAGAAAGGCAAGCAGGTCAGGAAATGTTTGATTAAATGCGATAGGACATTCTTTAGGTAACCAAATAAAATGGCCAATGCCCAGCGAAGGAAATTCTTCATGTTTATTCCAAAAGAGAAGTTTTTGGGTAGACTTACCACATTCATTGTGCCAGATGCGGTCACCGATAAGGGCGACTTCTTGCACTGATAATTTTTTAAAGGTGATTGTGAAGGTATGTGCTGGTATTGTATACGCAATAATAAAGAGAAGTTGGACAAAAAATAATCTCATAATCCCTGTCCCACTAGCATTCTTACACGCACCGCTGCTATTCTTTTTTGTGCTTCGCACTCTTTTATATTCTCCCAATCGTGAATAAGGTTTTTTAATTTGACCGGATCATTATAAACTCGGTATAAATTTGTTAGGAACAATTTACAATACGATCGTTGAGAGTAAATAATATAAGCATCTTTTATCAGTTCAAATGCTTTGGGGGCATTTATACTTGTTACATTCTCATCAAAGTCAAGGTCATTTTTTCGTACCTGTGCCGAAATACCTATGATGATTGACTCTTCATCAATAATCTTTACTACCTGCTTTGCTACCAGATCGCCATGCAGTGCTTTCTCTGTTATTTTTTCAAGGTACTCTAGTATTTGATAGTGTGGGTAGCCTTCATAGTAAGAATCATTAATGATTCGTTTGTTAGAAAAATACATGCCAGAGCAAGGGAATACAAAGAATACAAACAAAAATAATACGGTATAACGCGTGCCTAATAACAAAATATTATTCATGTAATTTCTCCCTGACCAGCGGTAATAGACAACATACTTTGATACCAATTAAGTAGATTAACTATTCTTTGTTTTTCGGCAAGAACGGATGCCTCTGTAGTTTCTAGAGGTGTTCTCATCATATGACTACCCATAGTAAAAAAGCTGGCAATCATTTGACAGATCAAAGGAAAACTATTGGCAAAGGTATCTTTATTTATAGCGATGGTGAAAATATTTTTTACCATGGTAAGTATATGAGGTAACACAGCCTGAAGAACTTCTGTATCAGATAAATCAGTATCGATTCCCGTAGATGAATTCTGTACTGACTCTTTAGATGCTGCTTTGGTAATGTCTGTTGGTGAATGGCCTTTGATTATAGATATAGCGCCCAGGCAGCACAGTGCTAAACTTCTTTTTTTCATGTCCCGCTTTCCCTTTTTTATAATTACTCATTTTTATGAGTTATTTCATCATACTCCATATGATCAGAATTTTTTTCTTCAAAAATTAATACTTGCAGTACCCGTTTTGGGCTGGCTTTTTGTACCTGAAAATAATAATTTTTATAAATCAACCGTTCTCCTTTTTTTGGTAAATGTTGTAGTTGTTCAGTTAAAAAACCACCTAAGGTAACGGAATCTTCTGTTTCAAAACTAATTTTGAGTAGTACAGAAAGATCTTCTAAGGGAATACTCGCATTAGCAAGCCACCCCCCATGTTTGAGCTGAAAAATATCTTCGGAACCGCGCTCGTGTTCATCACTGATTTCGCCCACAATTTCTTCAAGAACGTCTTCTAACGTAATGAGACCGGTTAAGGAACCATGTTCATTAATTACCATGGCAATGTGCATATGTTTACGTCGCAGTTCACTTAACAACTGGTTAACTTTCATGCTTTCGGGTACAAATAAAATTGGCCGTACTAACTCTTTAAGTGGTTTGTCCTCATTTTTAGATAATAAGGCAAAAATGTCTTTTAAATGGACCATGCCAATAATATTGCTGTAGCGTTCTTCATATACCGGCAAGCGAGTAAATGAATGTTCAGTAAATACGGCGAGTGTTTCTTTGAGTGTTGCTCGTACGTTGACTGAAACAATATCTGTATCAGGTACCATGATTTCACGTACCGGTGTTTTGCCCAGTTCAAAAATATTTTTTAGCATTTCTGTTTTTTCTGGCTCAATTAATCCTTGTTCATAGACATAATCAATCAGAAATTGAATTTCTTTTTCAGAGGAAACCCATTCGGTTCGTATTTCTTTGCCGCCATGGCCTGTTATGAATCCGACAATTGTATCAACAAAACGTGTCAAAAATGCTACTACTGGATAAAAGAGATAAAAGAGAATATTAATTACCCATAAGGTTGATTTGAATAACCGTTCGCTGCGGCCCTTGGCAATATTTTTTGGCAAAATTTCACCGAATACCAAAATGGCAAATGTTGCGATACAAATTCCTAATGAAAAACCAACGCCACGCGATAAATTATAATAAAATGAAATTGACTCAGCAATACGTGTTGCTAAGGCTGCTGTAGTAACATCAGCAAGGTTATTGGCAATCAAAATGGTAACCAATACGCGATGGGGCTGTTTTTCAAGTGATTGAAACAGTGCTTCATAACGGCCAGTTGTTTTGGCAAGTTCTTTTAATTTAAAGAGACGCAATGCAGTGATACTTGTTTCCAAGAATGAAAACAAGGCGCGTAGCGATAATGTAATACAGAAAAAAATAATTAACTGAGGAAGCGTGCTAATAGTGGCCGTCTCCATATATAAATCCTTTGCTACTCTTTGACCGATTCTGAACTATCTGTTGATTCATCTTCATCATCAATGTCCATATGACTATCTTCAAAGTCTGGACCAAATTCTTTTTCAAAGAATGCACGTAGTTTTTTACTACGGGATGGATGACGTAATTTGCGTAATGCTTTTACTTCTATTTGACGGATACGTTCACGAGTAACCGAAAAGTCTTTACCCACTTCTTCTAAGGTGTGTTCTGACGCAACGTCAATACCAAAGCGCATCTTAAGAACTTTTTCTTCACGGGGAGCTAATGTTTTAAGTACTTCACGTACTCGTTCTTTTAAGTCATTATTGGCCACCGTGTCTGATGGTGAAAAATCAGTATCGCTTTCAATAAAGTCTTTAATATAGGCATCTTCACTGTCGCCAACAGGAGCTTCAAGAGAAATAGGTTCTTTTGAAATCTTGATGATGTTCTTAATTTTCTTTTCATCAAGGTTAAGCTCTTTTGCTAACTCAGCATGGGTTGGTTCACGGCCATGTTCTTGTATGAAGGTACGTTTGATCTTATTAATTTTATTGAGTGTCTCTACCATATGAACTGGCACGCGGATAGTACGTGATTGATCGGCAATGGCACGGGTTATTGCTTGGCGGATCCACCACGTTGCATAGGTAGAGAATTTAAATCCACGCTCAAACTCGAACTTTTCAACTGCCTTCATAAGTCCAATATTGCCCTCTTGAATTAAATCAAGAAAGTGTAGACCACGATTAACATATTTCTTTGCGATGTTAACAACCAAACGCAAGTTTGCTTTTGCCAGATTATCTTTTGCTTGTTTATCTTTTACCAAGGCAGTCATCAAGCGATTGTAATATTTGAACATAGTGCTTTGGAATAAGCCAACCTCAGCCTCTATTTTTTTAATACTTTTTGCTGAACTTCTAATGTTACGATCAAGTTCAGCAATAGCGGTTTGTTGTTCTTCATTGGGATGACTGATTGCTCTATAAGCCTTGATTTGGTCTTGTGAGAAGCGGATAACTTCTTCTTTTTCTTTAATTTTTTTAATATATTTTTCTATTTTTTTGGCGAGCTTTTTAATCAGTTTATTTGAAAGTTTAATATTTCGAATTGTTTCGCCAATTTTTTCTTTATTTTCTTTTACTTTCGCAAGCATCTCATCTTTTTTTTCTTGTGAGTC
>Ga0364920_10316_pt1 | contig 12533 bp, 7 predicted proteins | sample SorcelJu500001C8_FD_206961 | JGI IMG/M metagenome (GOLD analysis project Ga0364920, IMG submission 206961) | Enriched cells from Trout Bog Lake Hypolimnion, Wisconsin, USA - BchlTB.June20.5000.01.C8 | ecosystem: Environmental > Aquatic > Freshwater > Lake > Hypolimnion/Profundal zone | place: USA...
GCAGTCAACGGGGCGGTTCATTCCTGTGTAACGACGATTATTGTTCACGCTATCGTCCCAGTGCCCGACACGGCGGGACTCCCGATACTGGCATTTCGCATGTCGGTTTTCGATGTGTGATCTCTGACTAACTGGAACATGAACACTCACTTGTGCGATTCTATGTCAAATTCCTGTTTCCCTTAACCTTAAAAGGAAAATTTTATGTCAAAACGGTTATTGTCATCATCAGTACTGACTGTGGCGCTGGGTGCGCTCGTCGGGTACGGTGCGGCGATGGCGGACTTTCGTCTGCCGGCCAAAGCAGCGGCTTCGAACGGAGTGACGGCCAAGCCTGATGCCGCGAAACCACAAGTCGTTGAACTTCCGGCATCGACTCCTTCTGCGACAGCCCCTGCTTGTTGTGAGGAAGGGTTAAGCCGATCGGACGAACTGGCGTTGCTGAACCATAATCAACTGGTCGCCGCATCACTGGCTCAATCGGGTAAGAAGCCGAATATCTGCATCATCTGGGGCGACGATATCGGCCAGTCGAACATCAGTGCCTATACGATGGGTTTGATGGGATATCGGACTCCCAATATCGATCGCGTTGCCAAAGAAGGGATCATCTTCACGGACTATTATGCTGAGCAAAGTTGCACAGCCGGACGAGCCTCATTCATCACTGGCCAGCACGGTCTACGAACGGGACTCACCAAGGTTGGTCTGCCTGGTGCCACGCTCGGTCTCCGCAAGGAAGACCCGACAATCGCGGAATTGCTGAAGCCGCTTGGTTATGTAAGCGGCCAGTTCGGGAAGAACCACCTGGGTGATCGAAATGAGTTCCTGCCAACCGTGCACGGTTTCGACGAATTCTATGGCAACCTTTACCACCTGAACGCCGAAGAAGAGCCAGAACTTCCTGATTACCCGAAAGATCCGGCATTCCGCGCAAGGTATGGACCACGCGGCGTCCTGGACTGTAAAGCTTCGGACAAGGACGATCCAACTGATGAGCCACGATTCGGCAAAGTTGGAAAGCAGATCATCAAGGATACGGGACCGCTGACGAAGAAGAGAATGGAGACGATTGACGACGATGTCGCCGAGCGATCTGTCGAGTTCATCAAGCGTCAGGCAAAGGCTGACAAGCCGTTCTTCGTGTGGGTCAACTTCACTCACATGCATTTCCGTACTCACGTGAAAGCCGAGAGCAAGGGGCAGTCGGGCCGTTGGCTCAGCGAATATGCCGATGGGATGATCGATCACGATAAGAATGTCGGTACGGTTCTGAAGGGGCTTGACGAAGCTGGAGTCGCAGACAACACGTTCGTGATGTACAGCACTGATAACGGCCCGCATTTGAATAGCTGGCCGGACGCCGCGATGACACCATTTCGAAACGAAAAAAACTCGAACTGGGAAGGTGCCTATCGAGTTCCATGCATGGTGCGTTGGCCAGGTAAAATTAAGCCAGGAAGCGTTTCCAATCAGATCGTCAGTCATCACGATTGGTTGCCAACGTTGTTAGCGATCGCAGGCAGCGATGATATCACTCAGAAACTGCTGACAGGCTACAAGCTGGGTGAAACGACTTATAAAGTCCATCTCGATGGATACAACCTGGTTCCTTATCTCACCGGAAAGGCCGAGAAGAGCCCGCGCGAGTCGTTCATCTATTGCAATGACGATCAGCAATTGACCGGGTTAAGATATGACAACTGGAAGTTTGTCTTTATGGAACAACGAGCCACAGGAACGCTTAGAGTCTGGGCCGAGCCCTTTACGGCGTTGCGTGTCCCAAAAATCTTTAATCTTCGGTCAGACCCGTACGAACGGGCGGACATTACATCCAACACCTATTACGACTGGTTGCTGGACCATGCATTCCTGCTTGTTCCGGTTCAGGACGGTGTTGCCAAGTTCTTGATGACGTTCAAGGAGTTCCCACAACGACAGAAAGCCGCGAGCTTTAATGTCGATGAGGTATTGCAGAAGTTGTCTGAAGGTTCTTCCAAATGACGTTGTGAGGACTTGATGGAATCGAGGCCGTGCGATCCCGCTCGGCCTCGATTCCGTGGCGATACTCGAAACGATTAAATTCAAGAAAAAATCAGCCACAGATTACGCCTGGCTGCGGGCTTCGCCCGCAGCCCAATTAAGAGAAAGACGGCAACCACGAAATAAATACGGTAGACTCAGAAGTCGGTTGATTCCTATTTTCACGGTCCATATTTTCAATGTGATACAAATGATGTCTCGTTTTTTCTCTTGATTCTTATTTCGTGTTTTTCGTGGTTAAAAATCTTTTGAATTGTTGAAGATTGCTGTCGGGGAATCGTTGACGGTGTTAATCGGTCATGGAGACCTCGGTAATGAACAGGGCGATCCCGCCCGGCCTCGATTCCGTTGCAATTTCTGTTGACGGTCGAGTTTTCAATGATTTGGAATCATTCGCTTAATCCAATAACATTTTCTATTGGAATAATATAACGGACTCCTCGTCGTAACTCGGGAAAACCCGGGAAAGAGGCGTCGCCTGTATATTCACCAATCAGTTCGTGTCCGCCAACGCGTCGATAACGCACCTCGTAGACGCGAACGGGCAAGACGATTCGGCTGTCATACGAGCCAATTTTAACCTGTGCAACAATCGGTTTTTCTTCTGGAAGTTTGGTTTCCGCCAATGTTGCGATTGCGTTTTGGAGCTTGGGGGCGAGGTTCGTGTTTTGATAGGGTGCGCGAAACGTGAACGAACCAAGATCGAGTTCTGAAAATGATCGACGGCTGGCGAGTTGATCTGCTTGAGCCTCCGTCATTGGAATCGCGTGCATAACAGTCGAATATGTGGGGCGATTGACGACACCAATTACATCGGAATTCATTAACTTTGAAGCGAATTTGCGAATCGTGATCTTTTGCGAATTCCACGGCTGAAGATCATCAGAAATCAATCGTTCGATCTTCAAATAACTCGTTTGTTGATCGAACATCGTTTTGATTTCCGTGGAAGTCTCGTCCTGCCGTTTGACAAACCTTGACTCCGCCCGAAACTCGCGTGAGAAAAAAGGCTCAGCGACGGAATTCAAAACGAAACGAACTCCTCGCCAATCCACAACGAAAGTTGAGAGAGAGATGGAGGTGATTTTTGGTCTTAAAACGGACGACGGTTCGTGGTCGGAAAGACGTTCAATTAACCATGACTCCGTCAATTCGTAAGGCTGTTTCGTGAGCAGAACAACGGATTCACTTTCACCATACACAGGATATTCAAAGGTTGTTGTTTTACGAATCTCGGCGAAGCGATCGTCCATCAGTACCGGTTTTAGAAGCGGGTCGGCTGCGAAGTCTTTTGATGCCCATGCCGTTTCCAGAGATTCATCTTCGTTGATCATGCGGACGATCTCTGCCACATTTGTTTGTGCAACGTGGATCATGACCAGTGGCCAGGGTTCTTGGAATTTCTTGTACGCGGTTGCCGCCATTTCACGCGCCTTATCCCATTCGCCCAGATTCATCTGACTACGTATGAACCGTTCACGCCAGGTCGATTCCAAATAAGGTTGCTTGGCCAACTGAGTCGTCGGCCAGGGGGTCAGCAGTTGGACAAGTGAGGCGTCTTCCGATCGCCGCCATGCACTTTCGAGTCGGACTTGTAAGACATGAGGGTCGTTCGATTCATTGCGATATTTCTCAAGCAGTGAATCAAGTTTTTCCCAATCGCGATCAGCCAGCAATTGCTGAGAAATTTGATTGAAACCTACTGGATCATCCGTACTATTTACAAAAGCTTTTGAGGGATCTTGAAATTCAGCGACCGCAAATGCTCGTTCCAATTGATGTCGATAGTAAGCCATCCAGGCCGCTTCGCTTTCACGACGCTTCAGCGCGTCAATCTTGAGGCGGGCACCTGCAAAATTACGAGCACCAAGCAAGGCATAGGCTTCGTAGTAAGGCCGCCAGATGTTCTTCGGCAGGAACTGGGCGGAGGCAAGATTAAGCCGGTTGAGAGCCTTCCAGTGATGATACAGTACTGCGAGCGATGCAAGGTATTGATAACTATCTTCGTCGTGACCCGCGTCTTTCAGGATATTGACATCTTCACCAAGTTCGTACCGTGCTCGATTGCGTTGGAAACGGAGTTTTGAGACCAGTGATTCTAGGTCTTCGATCTCGGAAATGTCTTCAGCACCCTGGTCCGGAGGTGCATGATCGGTTCGTTTTGTTCGCTGATCGAGAATTTGCTGTGTTGCCAGGAAGTGCTTTTCTGCCTCGGCAAATTCCTGTCTTTCCGCCGCAATGTATCCTCTGTAGAAGTTGATCCAGGGATCACCTGGCCGTTTTTGACGGTAGGCATCGAGAAGCGGAGGCAAGTCTTCGACCAGAATCATTGAATCGCCAGTATCAATGCCACTGACAAGCATGTGAAAAGCGGTCCCTGGCTCAGGATGTTCAAGGAATCCGCTGACCAACTCGCCAGCCAGCCGCTTCTCTTGAACGAACGAGTGCCAATGTCGCTGCTGTTGTTCACGATCTGTTTCTTGTTCGGCCGCCCGCCGATGTAAAGCTGCTGCGGCAAAGTGCTGATGTTCATGACTGAGTCGCAAAATCTCAATGTCTCGCGATTCTCGTGAATCGGGAGCAATTTGTCTGGTGAATTCAGCGAGTTCGTTCAACATAGGTGCGGTTAATCGATAGGAATTTGCTTTGGCGAATTCCAAGGCGAGCTTGGAGGGTTCACGATACTTTTTGATTCGTTCGATCACTTCTGACCGTTCACTCTTCGGCAAAAGTGTTTGTAGTGCAGTAAGGGGAGTAGGATTACCTGGATCGAAATCGGCTAAACGCCGCCATTCGACTAAGGCTTCGTCATTCCGCTTCAGCCGCTGAAACAGTTGAGCCTTTTGTGTTGCCAGACTCGGACGGAACCCGATCAGTTCCTCAACGTGAGTAATAGAGGCTAATCCCTCATCGGCTTCGGTTCCAAATTGACACGCCTTTGCATGAAGCACATGAATCCCTGGAATGCGATCAGGAGCGGAAGCCTGCGTTGCGACTCGCTGGACGTCGTTATGCCGATAACGCAGGTGCCAGCGAGACATGATCATGTAGCGAATTGTGTCTGCAATCTGATCTGGGACCCGACTAGCCTCGGCAGTTTTCAAGTGGCGTTCAACGTCTGCAATCTTGGAATAATCGAGAACATCGACCTCATTCAGTTGTTGAATGGCAAAATGGAAATTATCGGCTCGTTTGTCGCATGCGGCAGATTCCCAAAGGCCGGTCGACATAGACTCGGACATCCCCGAATCAACCAGTTCCCAGTCGACTAATTTCCAGTCCGTACCAACCTTTCTCAGCCAGAACAGTACCGGCTCAGAATCATCATGTTGACGATAGGCATAAGTGAGAACAAGGATTTCATCGCGATGAGTAACTGCAACTTTCGATACTCGTGACCACGGGACGACCCGAACGACATCCAATCGAGAAAAGTGATTCGGAAAATCGATAGAAAGCTGGTCAATTGGCTTTACTCTGAACGCCCGGCGCTCAATCAAGTTAAGAGATTTTGACCAGGGAGATCGAATCGATCGTTCACGAAAGCGATTAACATCCAGATATTGTTTCCAATCAAATGTCTTGACGGCCTCTGCAGGCTTAGTAACGGTTTTTAGAAATTCCTCTATTTCCGCCTGTTGCGGATCGAGAACTGTCAGACGTTGACCACTGTAAGACTCGCGTAGAATAGATAATTTCAGGTCTCGCGATCCCCAAAGCCATCCATCAATTTCGGCTTGTGACGGCATCGACTTGGCTCGTAGATACCAGATAACGCTGGTGGCCAGTCCCGTTGTAATCGCAATACTGGCGAGCCAAATTCCGACCCACAGGAGCGGAGCCGTCCAATGATGACGTATTTGTGAACCAGTTGGTCCTGCTTTCGAAACGGAACTTGATGCCGACATGTCGAACCTCGCAGAGAAATCAAGTCCATTCGAAGATTAAGAAGACTGCGATGAGGACGGTAAACAAACCAGAGACGATGAAAGTCAACCAGGCCAGCACCAGATACAACGGCCCACATTTCCTCAATTGTTCAGCTTTCGGCATCAGGTATGCGGAACCGATCAACCCCGCGATCGGCGAAGTACAACCCAGCAAACTGAGGATAAATAAGGAAAGTGTGACAAACCGCAGGTTCTGTTGCGCGGTCGCAACAGCACTCGCCTGGCGAAGATCGGAAAGATTCAGTGGATCAACGGTATGGAAATCCGTCCTGCAATAACGACATCGAAGCGAGATGGACTTGATCGTCTCGCCGCACACTGGACAGATCTTTGTATCACCCCATGCACGAGTTGGTACCACGTCGACTGGCTTTTCATATTGAGGAGCTTTCAAGCAACCATAGGTTCCGCATCCTCCAATTTCCGACCAGCATTCTTCGTGATGGACTTGATCACAATCAGGACAACGTGTTGTTACGGCGTCAGGCTGAATTGGTGTTTGACAAATCGGGCAGGTCACTGAGTCGTTTGTGGCTACGATTTGGATTGCTGAAACGACAGGGGACGCGACATTAGCAGTCAGTATTCCTTTACAGATCGGACATCGAAAAACGGAAGCGACTTGTCCCTCTGGTATACGAACCCGTGCTCCGCACGGGCAGGCGACAATGCTTTCAGACGCCATTTCGAATTTCTCAAAGGGAAAAACATTTCGACGTTCGCGAGAAAAACTCTCTTCGCTAATTACCGAACGGCAACCTGGCGTCGGCATGAAAAATCAGTCCAGCGGGGCTTGCGACTCAACGAGCCACAACCGAAATTGCGTGGTTGAATACCTTACGGTTCGCCGGAATAGATGTCCACTCAAAACGCTAGGTTCGAAAGACGAACCGATGGGATGCGCCGGTTGGGTTAGCAACCTAAATCGAAACTTAATAGCAACTTGAAGGCAGGGTGATCCTGGCAGACGTCGGTTTCAGGGAAAGGGCAACGCTCGACGCCGATTTTAATCTCTTTGATCGCTCGAAGTAAAAACCGAATGAGCGTGGAAGATTTTGATCAAAACAAACAGAATTGAATGTTTTCGATCAAAACCTTCTCGCTCATTAAACCGGATCTTGATTTGATTAATCAGGTCCCGGGTGCTGGAGAAACTGGTTCAGCCGGTGGGGCTGGATTAGTAGCCGGTTCCGGTGCTGGTGTTTGGGTCGGTGCTGCAGCTGGCGACGGCGCGGGGCTCAGGGAAGCGGGCGCCGATGTCTGGTACTCTGGCTGAATTGTGTAACCTCCCCCACACGAGATGCAACTTGAAGTGCTAGGAATCGGTGCGCAGCAGGCTGCACTTGTCCCGATGCAGCTATAGCTGTTGGACAACAGGCAGCAAGAAGAAGCTCGTGCATAGCCGCATCTAGCACGATGTCGGCAGCCGAGCTGTCCAACACTCGCACATCCGTAATTGCAACTGTTATACGTGCTATAGCCACTATAGGGCGCACAACTAGGGTATCCCATTGCACAGCTTGAATAGCCACTTGACCGGAAAAGTCGATGACCAAACAAGCCGCAACCTGAACCGCAATTGCTGCTTGAGGAGTAGCCTACGGTCGCACACGCCGGGATTCCGCAACTGCCGTATGCTGGATAGCCGTATGAGCCGTAACTACTCATTGGAGAATATCCGTAGCCATAACTGCTTGGTGGCGCATAGCTAGAGTAAGCAGATTGGCCACAGCAGGATGAGCCAGCAAAAAACTGGGCGTCTGCAACTTGAGTTGCGACACCAATGCTGAGCACTGCAATGAGCGTGCTGGTGAAGGAGACAAACATTCGATTCATGACAAGTCTTTCTATTCAAACAGAATTCATTTAAGGGCACACTTACGGACAGTTGTCCTATTTTGCTTATTGCCCCCAACCAAACACAAGCCCCAATTGGTTTTGATTGCATATTCGCCGTGGGACTGTCATGCTTCCGCGTCGTTCTGATCAATTTTTCATGTGATTGACCCACCTAATTCAACGAGGAATGATGATGCGAGTTTTTCTGTTGTTCCTGCCCGTCGCGCTTTTAGGATGGCTTACGGTCGAAGGCAACGCTGCCGATCCGATTGCGTGGCTCCCAGCCGAAATAAATGCAGTTGCTCGAATCAACGTTGCGGAAATTTATCAGTCGCCTCTGGCCCGAAAAGAAGGCTGGATGAAGAAGGCAACCGAGTCGTTCATCCAGCATGAATCCTTCATTCCGCCGGGTACCAAACAAGTCTTTGTCGGAGCCGAACTGGAACTTTCCGACAATTTGAAATCGCTTCGAAAGTATTCGGTGATTGTCCCCGATGCTCAATTGACGTTGGAAAAACTCTCCGCGTTCTTGCCAAATGGAATCAGCACTTTTGCGGGAAAACCAAGCTCGCAATTCGGTAACGATGGTTACGTGGTCGATGCGGGTGATGGAAGTTGGTTGGTCAGCGAATCGTCAAGTCGCCAGATCATGTCAAGGTGGTTAAAGAATGGTCCGATGCCGGGAGGAAACCGACTTTCGCCCTATTTGCGGTCAGCTCTCAGTTCTCAAGATAATACTGCTCAGTTGCTTCTGGCGATTGACTTGCAAGACAACTTTTCCGCAACGGAAATCGGAGAGGAATTGAAATCAACCGGTTGGTTCAGTTCCGAATCAGGTGCCAAGAGTGCAGCGGAGGTCCTCGAAACCATCAAAGGGATCACGGTCGCGATTGCCGTTGACACAGAACGGAAAGGGACGGCAACACTCGATTTTGGCAAAGATGCCACGGTATTAAAACCGGTCCTTGAGAAGTTGGTCGCGGCAGTGTTGAATCGAGTGGGTGCTTCGTCCGAAGATGTTCTCGGATGGAAATGGAACATCAATGGGAGTCGGGTCACTGGCACCGGGGCCGTTTCACCAGGAGAAACGCGTGAAATGCTCTCCCTGCTCGAACCCCCGTCGATTACTCAAGCGATTTCAGCGAGCACTTCCAACAATGAGCCGACGGGGAATGATCGCATGGCAAGGACGTCGCTGAGCTATTGCAAATCTGTGCAGGTGCTGCTCAATGATTTGCGGATTACGCTTAAAAAGGAACGAGACAATCATGCCTTACATTTTGAACGATATGCGAGAAAGATTGACGATTTGCCGATGCTGAACGTCGATTCGGCGCTACTCGACTTTGGGGCAAAAGTCAGCGGCTCACTTCGGTATCAGGCTCAAACGCACCGCATGGGCAAAATCCAGGCGGGGACCCGGCAGCAACAGTCTGCAGGAGCACACAATTTCGGCGGCAGTTTCGGCCCATTTGGTGGCGATTGGCAACAGTCGGTAATTGGTTTAAGAGATGGTTCGATTGATGCTCAGGAAAACCAAGGAGCCAAGCAAGTTCGGTTTTCGGAATGGAAACAGATCGAAGACGGCCTTGTATCTGTTCGACGGTCGATGACCGAAAAATATCAAATCGAGTTTTGATACTTTGAGGCAGATTTTCGTCGGTCACATTCGATTGACGTTCGTCGGTTCCACTATTGTTGGGCCGACCTCATGATCCTCGACAATATAGTTTCGATACTGAACCGTGTAGCTTGAATCGAACCATTGGCGAATTGACGGGATTACTGCGTCGTCGTAACTCGGTGCCGTTTGCAGGGTGACTCCCTCAATTATTTGTCGAATTTCTCCCTGTTCAATCAGTACTTTTCCTGCCTTAATCACGATGCGGGGTAATTCGAACATCCGCTCGATATCGGCATTCGGAGTATAAACGGTAATGTCAGCATCAGCACCGGGGCCAAGATGACCTTTGGAAGTGAGGCCAAGCATCTTTGCTGGTGCCGCTCTTGTGATAATCGCGATTTCTGCAAGAGTGTATTCCCGGCTGAGTTGGCTCAAGACTGTTGTCTCGCGAACGCGAGCGGGTAAACGAGAAATAGCTTCCTCGCGTCGTGAGCGGTCCATCAATAGTGCAATGATTTGCGGATAGGCCAGAAACGATGCACCATTCGGGTGATCCGTGCTCATGGCGACTTTCCAAGGATCTTCAATCAACAGATACCATTCGAGCCCAACAGCCCATTGTAAGGAATGGACGAAGCTTTTTTCTTTATACGTGATGGGAACAATGCCACAGCCTGCTTCTTGCTCTATATCCCCGCTGAACCATTTTCCTCCCATCACCCGATGCAAATAATAGCCCAGTGGCCCATCGCCGGTCATGGAAATCGTTGGTCCAAACATCACCTGACCGACATCGATTGTCAAATTGGAATGCTGATTGACGTAATCGGCGAGTCGAGGAACTTCAGAACGAAATGTGGACTGATCGTCAGGATCGCCTCCGTAACTATGAAACTGGATATGAGTCAAATGGCCTCGATGGCCGTCCAAAGCCTTCATTGTTTCGAGCGTCGTCGATGAATTTCCCGGAAGGCCAAGGTTGTTGCCATGGATATGAACGGCATGAGGCAGACCAAGTTCATCAACAGCGGTCGCTATCCCTCGTAAGATATCTCGGGGGGTGATGCCGAACCCGTCGACAGTATCTTCTAATGTCTTCACATTTCCATTCGCCCGACACTTCCAGTTTTCGACGCCACCAGGGTTCACGATCTTGATACCGTATCCCTTCGTCGAGTTCATCAGCCAACCGAGGTATGCCTGTACGAGTTTCGGCTCATCCTCTTTGATCCTTTGCATGACATAATGATTATTCCCAGCCAGGACGAGAAAACCTTTGTCGATCATCGGAGTATCGTGAAACTCTTCATGCGCATGCCGAGCAGTCAGCGGTGGAATCGCGGCATCAATCGCGGTGGTATACCCTAGTCCGGCGTAAAGATAACCTGTGGTGAAGGTGCTCGGGACGCTGCCGATAGTCCCAGAGCGAGTGATATCCGTCCGCAGCATTGGTTTTGAGCGTCGCCGGTCCTCTGGCAGCATTTTTCTGGCAGCGTTGACTTTCGGACCGGCGATATGGCAGTGCATATCGATACCACCGGGCATTACGATCAGCCCGGCAGCATCGATTACCTGATCGGCTCGAACCGTTGGTTCGACTGGAGCGTCGACAACTTTTCCATCAACGACCCAGATATCACGACAGGCACCAGAAATGCCGTTACGAGGGTCGTAGACCGTACCGTTTTGTAAAAGGAGCGTGCCCATTACTGCTCGATGGCAAACTTAACGACCCCGAGTTGCAACCTGCGCAACAACATCGCCATCACGAACGAGTGCAACTCCCTCAGAAGGAATCGCGTTTTTAAACGCCCGGCTGTGCCGCGGTGGCGATTCTCGATAGGCGTACAATTGGTCGCCGTCACGAATTTTCGAAACCAAACGAACCCATTCCGAGTTTTTTATACCGAAAGGAACGACGTTGCCCCCGGTTTCACCCGAGTTGTCTGCTTCCGCCTGCTCTACGGTTAATCGCTTTAACCATTGCTTTGCCATAGGTTTCCTTTCGCTGAGAGCGCCGTTGCGATCCATCATAACGACAATTTTTGTCACTGAAGGCCCCCAGTATATCAGAAATGACAGTCCAATGGGACTCTGCCAGACTTTCTGTCCGAATCTTGGACTTTTGACGTCAACACTGTCATGCTCTCGCGGCTAAACAGGAGAAACTATGCCAAGTTCAGAACCGCCGATGTCAGATGAACCACTATCACTTTCCATCCGCACCGCACGTGAGGCGGCGTTAAGGGTTCTTGAAGAGCACCGCGTCAGCGGTATGTGGGTCAGCGATCTACTCGATCGCGTTTTTCGAGAATCAGGCCTTCCTTCCGTTGAACGTGCATTGGCGACTGAACTCGCTTGCGGCGTTGTACGACGCCAGGGAACACTCGACGCAATTTTAAGAACGCTCATTGCACGACCTTCCGATCAGGTGGAAGTTGCCTTGTGGACGATCCTTCGCATGGGCGTGTACCAGATCATGATTCTCGACGGAATCCCGGCCCATGCGGCTGTGCATGAAACAGTTGAGCTTTGTAAGCGGGCCGGTCGGATGCGATGGAGCGGATTTGTTAATGGTGTGTTGCGCGGCGCAACTCGGTTGGCAACCGAAGAATTCGTCAGCGAACCATCCGCTTGTGCTGTTCCTGTGGGAAATGGCAGGCATCGAAAGCTTACCAAGCCCGTGTTCTTTGAACCGTCGTCGGACCTTCCCGCGTATGTTGCCAGCGCCTACAGCATGCCGCTCTGGCTGATCGAACGCTGGACGAAAAAGTATGAGCCAACCGAGTTGATACGGCTTTGCGCGTGGTTCAATTCGACCCCTTCGTTGATGATTCGAGCGAATTCCCTTCGATCTTCGTTTGATCACTTGATCAATGAATTCCAATCCGCCGGAATTGCCGCTCGTCAGCTCGGTGACACCGACACCATCGTCGTGGAAGATGTTTCACGTGTGGATCAGTTAGCGGGTTACCAGGAAGGATGGTTTGTCGTTCAGGATTATTCTGCGAGCTGCGCGGCAATGCGACTCGCACCGCAACCAGGTCAACGCGTCTGGGATGTCTGTTCTGCTCCAG
>Ga0364920_10317_pt1 | contig 12478 bp, 10 predicted proteins | sample SorcelJu500001C8_FD_206961 | JGI IMG/M metagenome (GOLD analysis project Ga0364920, IMG submission 206961) | Enriched cells from Trout Bog Lake Hypolimnion, Wisconsin, USA - BchlTB.June20.5000.01.C8 | ecosystem: Environmental > Aquatic > Freshwater > Lake > Hypolimnion/Profundal zone | place: USA...
TTCGCAGCGGACGAGCTTCAAAGAGCAATCAATTATTGAATCAATAGCGATTTCACCGGTGTTGACCTGTTCGTACTTCCAGCGAACCCATAATGTTGTAGATTCTTAATAAGTGAGCGTACCGAAAAGAAAGCGCCATTCATTTCAGAAACCATTGAGGATCTAAATGCCAACGAAAGCATCTGCGCGTAGAGTGTCCAGGCCTCTTTCAATTGTTATTGCATGTCTAGTTCCATTTTCTGTCATTGCTCAGCCAAGCTCACCGACGCCGAGCGTTCCGGTAAATGGCTGGTATTTGCAGGATGCTGCCAAGGTGCCGGAAGCAGGCGCAAAAGTTTCGGTTGCGGGGTTTAGAGCAGAAGGTTGGCTTCAAGCCACTGTTCCGGGCACGGTACTTACTACATTAGTCAACAACCACGTCTATCCCGAGCCTCTCTATGGCGAAAACAACCGCCCGGAAGTTATTCCCGAAAGCCTTGCGCGCACATCATATTGGTACCGGACAGAGATCGACATTCCAATGTCCTACAAGGGACAGCATGTCTGGCTCAACTTTGAGGGCATCAACTACTCTGGCGTTGTATGGGTTAATGGAGAACAGGTTGGCGCGATGAGAGGTGCGTTCATTCGCGGGGTCTTCGATATTTCATCTCATGTGAAACCGGGCGCACGGGCCATAGTGGCAGTTCTCGTTTCGCCGCAGCCCCACCCGGGCATATCTCACGAACACACACTACGAAATGGACTTGGACAGAACGGTGGTGAATCGGCCATCGATGGGCCGACGTTTCTCTCCACGATTGGTTGGGATTGGATTCCAGCCATTCGCGATCGCGACACTGGTATCTGGCAAAAGGTTTTTCTCTCGGCAACTGGCCCCGTTTTGGTGAAGGATACTCTTGTCACTACAGATCTGCCGCTGCCACGCACCGACTCTACAGATGTGGCTGTTCAGGCAACGTTGGAAAATACCAGTGACATGCCAATGAAGGGAGAACTAAAGGGGAGTATCGAGAGCGTTGTTTTCGAGCAGCAGGTCGAATTGGCGCCTCATAGCTCGCAGATTGTAAAGTTCAATCCCACATTAGCACCGGCGTTGCATATGGAACATCCCCGCCTGTGGTGGCCCAATGGGTATGGCGCCCAGAATCTATACAAACTCCATCTGCAATTCAAACTTGGTAAGAGGATCTCAGATGCGAAGGACGTATCTTTTGGTGTAAGAAAGATTACATACAGCGTACCGGGCTCTCCAAACCTTACCATTTCTGTGAATGGCGTCCCAATCTTCATCCGGGGCGGAGACTGGGGTCTCGATGAAGCGCTCAAGCGTATCCCACGGGAACGGCTTGAAGCGCAAATCCGGATGCATCACCTTGCAAATCTGAATATGATCCGCAACTGGGTTGGTCAAAGCGCGAGCGAAGACTTCTACGAGCTGTGCGACAAGTACGGAATCCTGGTTTGGGATGAGTTCTTTCAACCTAATCCACTGGATGGTCCCGATCCAACGGACATGGATACGTATATTGCAAATGTGCGGGATAAGATCCTGCGCTTCCGTAATCATCCATCCATTGCAGTTTGGTGCGCCCGCAATGAAGGTTTTCCTCCCCCGAATATCGACGCGGCCCTGCGCAAGCTTATGACGGAGCTTGAGCCCACTCGTCTTTATCAGCCTAGTTCCACAGACGGCGGTGGTGTGCGCTCCAGCGGTCCGTACTATTGGCGAGCGCCGCGCGAGTTTTATGCCGTCACCGACGATTTCTTCAAGACCGAAACTGGAAGTGTCTCAGTTCCGACTCTCGAATCCATCCACGGGATGATGCCCGAAAAGGACTGGGAGTCAATAAACGACGATTGGGCAGAGCACGATCTTGCAAAAGGAAACCAGCACGGAGATACCTACCCGGCTGTCTTGGCCAGCCGCTATGGCAAATTTGCTAACCTCGCCGATTTTGTCCGCAAGGCACAGCTTGCGAACTACGAAGCCTTCCGCGCAATGTACGAAGGACGCAATGCGCTGCTGTTCCACCCCACAACAGGTGTCATCACCTGGATGAGCGATCCGGCTCAGCCCAGCTTTGTGTGGCAGCTCTACCACTACGACCTTGAACCCAATTCATCTCTCTTCGCAGTAATGCACGCAGCGGAACTGGTTCACATCCAGTTCAACGAGGCGAATCGCACATTGCAGGTGATTAACAACCTTCCTAATACGATTGAGAATGCGACGGCGCGAGTCTCAATCTACGGTCTGGATGGGACATTGGCTTCTCATTATGACGTCAAGGTCACGGCCGCTTCTTCCCGGGCTACCACATTGGGGCCTGTGGAATTTCCAGTCTCGCTGGCGTCCACTCATTTTCTGAGACTGGAACTACTGGACTCGCAAGGAGAGCGGCTCTCCTCCAATTTCTACTGGCTTGCGCAACAGGGCTACACGGATGTTGTGACCGATCTAAACAATATGGCTTCTGTGCAACTGGATATGCATGCCGAATCGAAAGACCAGGATGGCACGCGCATTCTTTTTGTGACCTTGCACAATCCGACCAGCCATATCGCCTTAATGACGCACATCCAATTGCGCCAGCAGGCCTCCGGGCATCGCGTGCTACCCGTCTATTACAGCGATAACTACATCTCGCTGGTCCCGAATGAGACGCGAGTGGTGACGATCGAGGCGGATGAAAAGAATTTTAGTGGTGACGGTCCGCTCGTGGTGGTTGATGGCTGGAATGTCACGGTGGCGTCGTCAGGGCAGGGAGTTTCAATTGCGCCGAACGCTGGTGCACAGCCGGAGCATTGGCCAGCAACCGGACTGCCATTCCAGGTCAAAAACCTTCGATAGCGTGGATCAGGGCAGCGGACTTCGGTATTTTTCTGTTACTCACATAGTTCAGCCAATTTACGAAGAAAATGCTTCGGGGCAAGGGGATGTTAGTGGACGGCGGACTATCCAACAAGTTTTTGCCAGGACCGGTACATGACTAAAATCTGTCGCAATTCCAATTCACACTCTGCTCTCGAAGGCGATCCTTCTTATGGAACCGACCATCGATGGTGGCTCGTGTGTCTTCTCTGCGTGAGCTTGACGATGAACTTTTTCGTCCGAGGAAATCTGGGCGTCGCAGCACCTGTGCTTGTACAGCAGCTCCATTTTTCTCCGTGGGCGCTTGGGCTGCTCATCTCCGGCTTCTTTTGGACCTACTCGGTGGGTCAGATAGGCGGTGGGTGGTTAGTAGATCGAGTAGAGGTCCGCTCGGCTTATGCCGCAGCCTTTTTCTTGTGGTCTCTTGCGACCTTTGGCACCGGTTTGATGACTTCTTTTGCAGGAATATTCTGCATGCGTCTCCTGCTTGGAGTCGGTGAGTCGGTCGCGTACCCAGCTATCTCTAAAATCTTGGCCGCCACTTTTCCGGAGCGGCGGCGAGGAATTGCGAACTCCATTGTTGATCTGGGAGCCCGACTTGGACCCGCTCTTGGGACATATGCCGGCGCAACCCTTGTCGCAGAATTAGGATGGCGCGGCCTCTTTTTTGTCTCCGGCTCGGTTTGTCTACTGTGGCTTATTCCATGGAAAATGATAGCTCCGCGCATCCCGCCACAATCTGTACTTCAGAAGCAAGATCGTATAGGGTGGAAACAGTTACTTACCTCGCGCACAGTCTGGGCCACAGTAGGCGGTTTGTGTGGTGCCAATTATGCGTGGTATTTCCTCTTAAGCTGGTTACCGTCCTATCTCGTAAACGCGCGGCACCTCTCCATCCACTCCATGGCCATCTGGGGCTCAGTGCCTTATCTTTTTATGGCAGGAACCTCGCTAATTAGCGCTCAACTTTCCGATTGGCTCATCGCCAAAGGAAGATCAGCGGTTATCATCCGCAAGCGCTTTCTTGCTGGCGGTCTCGCTGGGACAGCCATTTTCCTGCCGGCGGTACTTCTTTCGGATCTCAGGTTTGCACTTTGCGCATTGTTTCTAAGTTGCATTACGTTTGGAGTTTACGCGTCGAACATCTTCGCACTCACACAAACGCTCGCCGGCCCTGAAGCAGCTGGCCGTTGGACAGGTCTTCAGAATGCATGGGGTAATGTGGCTGGCATCATTAGTGCCGTGGCTACGGGATGGTTCGTAGAAAAAACCGGTCAATTCTCTGTCGCATTTCTAGCCGCTAGTTGCTCGAGCCTGCTGGGAGCAGTTAGCTTCTTTCTGGTTCGCGAAAACACAACAGTCATATTAGGGCGAAGACCAGCAGCACCAAATGTCTGTTTGTAGCTGGAATTCATTTCAATCCATTCGGAGGAGAACGGTATGAGTGGTCGATGGAAGTACATCTGCTTCAGCGTTTTGCTGGCAGTATTATCCTCGGAAGGGGTTATCTCCGCTGCCCCAGTTCATGTCTACGAAAAGGTGGAACTCACCTTTTCGGCAGCGGTCAAGTACGGCAATCCTTACACGGATGTGGAAGTCTGGGTGGACCTCAAAGGACCCCACTTCAGTAAGCGATGCTACGGCTTTTGGGATGGGGGCGATACCTTTCGCGTTCGAATTATGGCGCTGGAGCCAGGCACATGGACTTGGGTAAGCGGCTCGAGCTCTTCCGATCCGGGGTTGACGGGGAAGAAAGGTAGCTTTCAAGCCATCGCTTGGACAGAGGCGGAAAAGGAGCAAAATCCCAACCGCCGGGGCATTCCTCAAGCAACTCCAAACGGACATGCGCTTCAGTGGAGTGACGGGACGTCGTACTTCATACAAGGTGACTACTTCTACCCCGCTTCGACCACTCGCTACATCTGGCGGGACAGTGATGAATCCTATCCGGTAGACAGCCCGAGAGCCGGCTTCAAAGACATCTTGAAATATCGGAAAGCTCAGGGATTCAATACCATCTACATCATTTCCAGCTTTCCGAACTGGGCCTACGACGGATGGCCCGCGAAATTTAGCGACGAAGCAGGCGTTCCACTGAGGGATACATGGCCAAATGGGAATCAGGACCGGGCCGAAAACATGGTGAATGAAGAGAACGAGAGGCCCTTTTTCTTTCCCGGAAAGGCTGTTGGGTACGGTGAGGTGGGGGCCGATATGTGGAGGATTAATCCCTCCTACTTCCGCTACTTAGATAAGAAGGTGGAGTATGCCGGTGCACTTGGATTTCAGGTCTTCCTGGAGACCTTACGGCGAGATATAGCTCCCTATATGAAGGCTTATTATGGGGCAACAAATCCGGACATGTCTAAGAATGCAGTCTTCTTTTATATCCGGTATATCCTCGCACGTTATCAGGCGGACCCGGTATCGTTCGGGATCATTCACCAGGACATAGCCGGTGGACCAAATCTTCCCGGCTTCTCGGCAGATGAGTGGAGGCCGGTGCTCGACGGCTATCACAAGCGATATGGGCACCCTCCGTTTGGTCAGATTGTCACTACGAATATCAGCGGTTCAACGTACCGAACGTGGGGTGACAGAGACAAAGCTCCTTGGTTGATGATGAACCTAGCTGGCAACAATCCAAGAGATAACAGAAGTGCCGACGAAATTCTGGAGATGTTCAGGCTCCCTAATCCGTTGCCTGCGTACAATCAGGAGCCTTGGTATATTGCAAACGATACGCAAGAGGAGCGTGCTCGGAACCGTGCAATCATGTACGGCAATTTACTCAGTGGTGGTCTCGCAGGCATCGCATACGAAGCGTATGGAATGACTCGCGGTAATCGAGAGAATTTTGCAGATGTGGACCAATCATGCGGCGGGGATCCCCACAAATTTGGCCCGTTTCCCAATATGTGGGTGGCAGTGAAATGGCAGTCTGCCAATGAAGTCGGATTTGTAAAGAAATTCATGATGACGGACGGACCCAAGTACCAGGATCTGGTGCCACATCCCGAATTCCTGTCAGTATCAAAAATCGGGGATTGGCCCACAGAAGGATGGTCTTTCTTGATGCGCACGGACGACAAGCAGCTCTTCAAGCTGTATTTCGAAAAGAGGGCAGTACATCCAGAAATATCAGGCGCACTGCCCGGCACTGCTTACAAAGCACAGTGGTTTGACCCAAGAACTGGTGAGTGGAGTCCTGCAGGGAATGGCGTGCTAACCGCAGACACTGAAGGGAAAATCGTCCTTCCCGCTTTTCCCACCGACAATGATTGGGCTCTGAGTCTTTCGACGAGGTAGGTTGGCATCCAAAGATTCGTATGCCAGATCGGCAGCAATCGCCTGGAGCTTTCATGAGAGCCGTCGAGACTGTTGGACAGCAGTGGTCTCGACTTAACATTCCTGAAGATCCGACCCGTTCTACCAAGGAGGCAGAACGGGGCTCGGCAGGTATCATTCGCATGAACGACTGAAATAGAAGAACGGAGGACAAGGTGAGAGTTGGATTCATTGGTCTAGGGGCAATGGGTTTTCCCATGGCGCAGCGAGTCGTAAATGCTGGATTCTCTACCGTAACAATGTTTCATAAACACCGCGAGCCGGCAGATGCTTTGGTGAAACTTGGTGCGCAGATCGTGTTTACTCCAGCGGAAGTCGCTCGCGCTTCAGATGTCGTGATCACTGTTCTGCCGGCTGATGCACAACTCGAAAGCGTAGTCTTTGGCAGTGAGGGAATTTTGGGGGGATTCTCTCCGGGCAAGGTTCTGATAGATATGACCACTTGTACTGCAATGACTCTCCTCAAGGTGGAACAGGCAATTCAAGCCGCCGGAGGTCGTGTTCTGGATGCTCCTGTCAGCGGCGGCACCGTAGCAGCGGCGGCCGGGACGCTGACGATCATGGTTGGGGGCGATGCGTCGTTGCTCGAGGAGTACCGACCGTTGCTGGCGGCGATGGGGAACAGCATCTTTCATGTCGGCGCAACAGGGCAAGGCAAGGTGATTAAGATCACCAACCAAGCCATGGCCGCGATTCATCTTCTCGCGATGGGCGAGGCGTTTACCTTGGGCATACGGTGCGGCGCAGATCCTCGCACGATGTATGAGGTCATAAGACACTCGTCGGGACACTCTCGCATCATGGATCTTCGCCTTTCAGATTTTCTGTTTAAAGGGAATTTCAAGCCGGGTTTCAAGCTGGATCTCATGAAGAAAGACGTAATGCTCGCGTTGGAATCGGCGAAGGCGAGCGGCGTTCCAACCTTCCTGACCTCCACCGCAGCGCAAATCTTTACGGCTGCAAGTAACGCTGGCCTGGGCGAAGTGGATTACTCCGCGGCTGCCCAGTTCTTAGCGGAGATGGCGCAAAGCTCATTGAAGCACGAGCCCGCCGAAAGCGAAAAAGGTCAAGCCAACCAACAATGATGTGAGGTTGGCGGTTAGCTTCTCCGAAACTAAACACTCAGGCGGTCGGTGAGGTGGGCGCAAACCGGGGATTGAGCATTTTCTCGTTGCTTACTGGACCACACGATCGGCAATCCGATTACAAATACCCAGGAGGTATCATGAGCGATCAACCCGAGGTCCGCATCCAGGACCGACGCAATTTTCTCAAAGCAGGCGGAGCTGTTACTGCCGCCCTGCTGGCTCCAGCCACGCTATCAGCCGATACGATGAAGACCCTTCCCGGTCTTCCATCCAATCCCCGTACCCCCGCAGCCATGCCTACACGTAATCTGGGCAAAACCGGCTACAAAGTCGGAATCTTCAGCTTGGGCGGTCAGGCGGCGCTGGAGCGGCCCAACAACTTTGATGTTGCTGTTCCCATTGTCGAACGCGCCCTCGATCTGGGCGTCAACTACATCGACACCTCCTCCACCTACGGAGGCCCAGAACGCTGGAGTGAGCAGCACATCGGTAAGGTAATGGCGAAACGCCGCAACGAGGCCTTTCTCGCCACCAAGACCAAGGAGCGCACTCGCGATGCCTCGCTGCGTTTGATCGAGAAGTCGCTCCAGCTCCTCCAGACCGATCACATTGACCTCTGGCAGCTCCACGACATCGGCATCCAGGCCAATGTCGACGCCGTCTTCGCCAAAGGCGGAGCCATGGAAGCGCTGATAGAGATGAAGGAGCAGGGCGTGGTCCGTAATCTTGGCATCACTGGCCACTATCGTCCCGATGCTCTGATGGATTGCATCCACCGCTATCCATTCGACACCGTTCTGATGGCTCTCAACGCGGCGGATCCCCACCACTACAGCTTTGACAAAGAGCTGCTGCCCTTGGCCGTCGAAAAGCAGATGGGCATCATTGGCATGAAGATTCCTGGCCGCGGCCGCCTGCTCAACACCTGGAATCCGCCCTCGATCGAACAGCAAAAGCACTCCTGGGAGGGCATGGTGATCCAGACCTCAGTCTCCGGTACCATCTCCATCCGCGAAGCCATGTACTGGGTACTCTCGCGGCCAGTCAGCACTGTGATCATCGGCTGCGACTCGATCGCCCAGCTTGAGGAGAACGTCCAGCTTGCCCGCGACTTTACCCCGCTCACCGATAAACAGGCTGCCGAGATCGTGGCCCGCGTCGAACCAGTGTCAAAGCCCGGCCTCTTCTTTCGCTTCTACGACCACCAATAACCGAGTCTGAGCACCAGGGTGCGCCGAAATGATTCACAGCGCGCTTCTCTTTGGTGTGTTCAAAGTCGGCGTCGAATGAAAACCGGGCGATGGCGCGCATGGATTCTCGTTGGCCGGGTTATTGAGATTCGTAAAACCGTTAGTTCAGGACGCCTGCTCCATGGTGAGTAGGAGGAAGGCAATCGCCTGCGCGATTCCCACATCTACAGCCCAGCGGCTACTACTGCGGAGTTTTTGATTCTCTACCAAGTCTGCTGGCGAACAACGAGATGGCTTAACGGTCGAACTCGACGCTCTCGAAGCCTGTGTAGAGTAGAAAAGTCTTCACAAGACTGCCTCCTTTATGATGAACAGGCGCGCGCATTCCATGATGGCCAGAGGAACCTCAGCAATATAGGCTGAATACATTTGCGCAGACCAACCGGCCACCTTCACTTTTCGCTTTCAGAAAGGGGGTGGACCATACGTTAACTCCGCCCTTGACATGTTTACCAATACCTGTGATTTTGTCCCGTAATACCCGATATGCGCGTTAACTATCAAGGATAAATTCGAAACTCTAGGGATGTCCCGACCTTTTGGCGAGAAATCTGAAATCTACTTGTAAGCGGAAAAGAGCATTTTATCGACCCGGCCAGAGGGAAATAATCTTGTTAACCCGAATCGCGTACACGGTAGCGCCTTACGGGCCGCGGTGGGCCGGCGGCGCGAAAAGCATCATCGAGCACCACAATCTCTTCTATTTCAATCCTTCTTATAAGGCAGAAGAGAGAAAAGTACACAGATCAATAAATAGGAAGAAACAGAAAGACCGTGTAGAAGATTCCAGGCCATCGGACCGGCCGGCGAAGACCAGAAACAGCCTGAAATTACCATGAACATGACCGGCTAATCAGGTCAGAAAAACAGTAGCAGATCGTGTCGAGAAAGACATGCATTCCATGCCGGGAAAAGCATGCCAAACGAGCCTGTTTTTGGTCAGAATTCAGCATGCCCAAAAAAGAGAATTCACCACTTGACACATATTTTCCTATACTAGAGCGGGAAAAATCGGACCCCTAAACAGGCAAAGTGTGTCAAAAGCCCCAAGTCAAATTCGGAACTCTAGGGATGTCCCGACCCTTGGACAAGAAAACTGAAACCTTGGCAGTGAGCCGAAACAGAGGTAATTTACTGCAAGTACCAAAACGAGAATCATGGCCATAATCATGACCGGATTTAGGGTATAAAACAGGCGTACGAGCAGGCTTACGGACGAGCTTACAGACGGGCTTACGGACAGGTGTGCAGGCTGGTGTGCGAACCAGTGGGCGAGCTGGTGAGTGGCGGCATAGGCGCCGGCCTCCGGCGCGTGCGCGAGGGGTTTTGTGCCAGGCAGGACGGAGACACCTGGTACTCGCGTGAGTAGGGCGCCACATCGGCCAGGATGGCCATTTTGTGTATGTCAGGGTAGTCTTCTGGGTTTACGTCTTTGAGTTCTGGATGGATTGCCTCGTATCCGGCGCCGGGCAGGCGGGCAAATCCCTGGTCGACCTTAATATATGGATCGCCGACATGGAAGTTGGTGTAGTAGTCATCTCCTGGGAGCCAGCTGGGTGCCGTGTTGGGGATCTCGTTGGCCTGTGGAGAGAAGCTCTCACGCTGTACAAATCGTCTGAAGGGTTCTGTATAGCCGAAGTGTTCTGTTCCTGAGAGGGAGGGTCCTACAGCTGCTCCCAGTTCTTTTTCGTAATAACGGCGGAGCTTTGGTGCCGGACAGTCTTGAGCGCATGATCATCGTGTAGTTCAAATCTGCGCGACCCTGAATCTGCTTGACAGGGCGCATCCATCAGGAGTAATGTGTATATACACATGGAGATGAATATGCAAAACGATCCACGTATAGCCACCCGCCAGTCATGGGGCCGGCTTTTTGGCACCTGCATCGAGAAAACCCGTGTAGCATGCGGCCGTTCCCTGGAAGAAGCCGCCTGGATGGCCGGCATGGAGACATCGGAGTGGGCCGCCATCGAGGCCGGCTTCGTCCCCGATCCAGCACAACTGCATCCTATGTCCGATGCCCTTGGTCTCCGCCACGACAAAATCGCCATGCTGGCCTTTATCTGCCAGGGAGCCTGGGAACAGTAACCCTACCCTGCCGCCGCCCCGGGCTCATCCGGGGCGCTGGCGGCGGGTACTCATACCCGTATAAGCTCACCTCAAGGGAGAAAGGAGGTGAGATCAATCAAGAAGATGGAAGGAACAGGGATAAAACGCGTGAATGTCAATCTTGAAGTCAGTCTTCACAACAGTTTCAAAGCGGCAACGGCGGCTCAAGGCGTCGATATGAGCACAATAATTGTGGAGTTCATCCAGAGCTACGTGGCCAAGTACGGATCCACTCCGAAGCCGAAGGGAAGGCGCGCATGAAGCGCGCCGCTCTTTATATGAGGGTGTCAACCGTCGATCAGCATCCGGAAACGCAACTACTCGACCTGCGTCAGATGGCTGCCCAGCGCGGCTATGAGATCATCCATGAGTACACAGACCGGATCAGCGGCGCCAAGGCCAAACGGCCGGGGCTCGATCAAATGATGGCTGACGCCCGCCGCGGTCTCTTCGACGTGGTCCTGGTCTGGGCTTCGGACCGGATAGCCCGGTCGACTAAACATTTTCTCGAGGTTCTGGACGAACTGAACAGGTTGAAGATCGAGTATGTTTCGTTCAGGGAGAACATCGATACCGGCGGACCACTAGGCCGGGCCATCATCATCATCGTTGGCGCTGTAGCGGAACTAGAACGCAACCTGATCATAGAGCGTGTACGAGCCGGCATGCGGCGTGCCCGTCTTGAAGGCCAGCACATCGGCCGCAATCCGCTGGTGCTGGACCATGCCGCGATCGTACGCGACCGCCAGCATGGCCAAAGCCTGCGCCAGGTTGCCAAAGGCCATCGCATCTCCACAGCCACCGTACAGCGTGTGCTGCGTGAACACGCTCCTGCCGCCCAGGATAAAGCTGCGTGACAAAAGGGGTCGTAAAACCAGCCCGCCAAACCTAACAAAATAAACAGCCGGATCTCACCGATCCGGCTGTGCGGAAAGGTATGGGTTAAAAGACGACTGGCCCCGGTGTGACCTGTGATAAATGCAAACACATTATCTGTGAAGCATAGCCAACAAAGCAGTACAAATCTGGCTGCATCGACAGGCGCGTCTCTTCAATTCGCTAAGGATCTAGTTCCCGAGAGCCTGCGAAAAACCTGGATAGACAAATGCACCGCGGATTGTTTCAGCATCCTTCGTCGAGACGCCGCACTCTACGGCCGTTGCATACCAAGTCTTCTCAACCTGTTCCCGCATCCCGTAGACAATCTTCTCCGCCTCCTCGCGCGCGAGCAGAAAACGCGGGTACTCCGAAAGAATGTTCGCGGCATTGGCAAAGCGGCCCTGCCGACCGCATTCCATAGCGAGATCTCTGCGATCCTGACTGACGACTGGCTGCGGGATCAGGTCGTAGGCTGGCGACAGCCTCCAGTTTCGGTCGAAAGCAATAAAGGCATGGTTACGTGGATGATCGTCGGTATTCGAAATCAGCGCGTTGAAGCAAATGCGACGATAGAGCTCCCGTGCGTCCGCCTTTGGATCGGAAACGATACGGCGCAGCTCTTCGGCGAGAAGAACGTACGACCAGCGGTTTCTGGTTGTCTGCCTTAAGTACGGTGAGGCTGCTGATCATGCGCGCACGGGTGTAGCCGACGGGCGTTTTATGACGGTCGAAGCGCCGGATCAGGAGAACATCTCTGCCAGCCACGTTGACGATCCGGCTTTCGGCGGAATTGATGCCGCACTGACGCGCTAGTTCCAGCATGGCGTGCTCGACGCGCGGATAATTCCAGCGATCATCGTACCGGGAAAACTTCGCAACCCATAGCCCACTTTCGCTCTCGATGACGGCCTTCGGGCGTGCTCCGCCCA
>Ga0364920_10254_pt1 | contig 12442 bp, 11 predicted proteins | sample SorcelJu500001C8_FD_206961 | JGI IMG/M metagenome (GOLD analysis project Ga0364920, IMG submission 206961) | Enriched cells from Trout Bog Lake Hypolimnion, Wisconsin, USA - BchlTB.June20.5000.01.C8 | ecosystem: Environmental > Aquatic > Freshwater > Lake > Hypolimnion/Profundal zone | place: USA...
CATAGGGCACGGCGGCGCGAATCTGATGCGGCTGCTTGGAGGCATGCACTTCATGGCAGGCCCGGCAGGTGCGACCGCGCTCGTCCTTGTTCACATGCACATAGTGCAGATTCAGGTCGCCATTGCGGAATTTGGTCAGGGTGGTGGTATGCGGTTCCTTGACCATGGAATCCTCGTGGCAGTCGAAGCAAAGGGCGTACAACTTGGGATCATAGGGCGAATAGAATTCGGCCGGATAAGGTTTGGCCAAAAGGCGGAAATTATCACTGCCGTGGGGATTGTGGCAGGCGCTGCAATCCTTGTCGGCCACCGGGCCGTGGCGTTGGGGATTATCCTCCAGCAACGCCTTCATGTTGGTCAGCTCCCGGCCATTGTGATCCTTGACGCCGTCCTTGCCGTGGCAGCCCACGCAGAGGTCGTAGGGCAGGCGGGTCAGCAAATGCTCCACATTGGCGGCATGGGGATTGTGGCAATTGACGCACTTGGCGCCCGTGCTGAGCGCATCATGTTTGACTTGGGCGTTGGCCACCAGATTGCTGATGGTCGTATGACAACTGAGGCAAAGCGTCTCGGATTCCGCCACCAGCAGATGGGGATACTTGGAGTTATGGGGGTTGTGGCAAGTCACGCAATTGACCCGGGCGGGTTCGTGCGTGGATTTCCGCGCCATGATTTTGGCGAAATCGTCATGGCAATCCAGGCAAAGTTGGTTCACCTGCTTGGTGATGGGGCCCGGATCGCTGGGGTCCTTGCGCTGATGGCACAGGCTGCAATCGCCATCCGAAAACGGACCGTGGGCGGACACCGGCTTGAGCGCATCGGGCATGGGCGTCAGATCATTCTTGCGCATTTTGGGGATGGCGGCGGCGTCCTTTTTGGCGTCGTCGGCCGCAGCCGGGTAGCCGCGCGCCAGCAGGATCAACCCCGCGACCGCGTAAATGCCGATACTTTTAAGTCCGATTTTCCAACCGGGGTTCCGAATGCTTGCTGGTGCTGGCACAATCTTAACTTTCATCTTTGGTCCCATCATGGATTGATGTTTGCTCAGCCAGAATAATCCACACCCACATCGAAACTCTCCCTATATTGAAAAAGCTCACACAATTCTTGGCAAGTTAAGCGGCGACAGGCTTCGACTCACCCACCCGCTTTCCGGGTGAACCACAGAATCCCACCGGAGGTGGTCGCTCGGTTGGACTCGTCAGGTTGGTTAGCACGGTCGCATCGGCCTTCATCCTTACACCGGGACGCGGCGACCTCGGGCAGCGGAGGCTGGGTGTCAGGGGCGGCAAGCCTCAATCGTAGCGCACCACCAGAACGTGCGGCAACGCGTCGTTGGCAAAATGAATCCACAGCAGCCGGTCTTTGGCCGAATACTCAAACGCCGTCAGCGCTGCGCCGTCCAGCGTCACGGACTGCGGCGCCTTGAGGGATTCCATCAGCACCAGCCCCGGCGTATGGCCCACCCCTTCGACCGTGAAGCTGATTTGCCGGCGGGTTTGTGCTTGCGGCAACGCCTTGCAGGCGGAGGCCAGCAGATGGGGCTTGCCGGTGCGCGCGGCATCCAGGTCCAGCAAGAACCAATGGGTGCCCGGTTCCACCAGAATATCCTTTTGGAGACCGAGGTGGGCGTCGAACAAGTTGATGAAACGCCCGCGCAATTCGCGCGCTTCAGCCCCGACCGCCTGGTCCAAACCCGCGGCGATCACATACGGCCCGCGCCGGAGCAGCATCGAATTGGTTTCGCGCCATGCCAGTCCGGCTTTCTCCACCGCGAATTTGGCCGTGGCGATGACCTGCGCCGTCCCCGCAGCGCTGGCGCTCAAGTCGGCCGGACGCTTCTGCAGCCAGATCAATCCACCCCGGCCAACCCGGTTGAAGTGATTGGTCACTGATTCGTCCGTCAGGCCGAGTTGCTCAAACAAATGGCGGCGCGGCGTGGAATATTTCTTAACGCCGCTATTCCACCATTCGCTCACTTGAAGATAGGGGTCCGCATCCTGGTCGCAGACGATCAGCACGCCGCCGCTCTTGACCCATTGGGCCAGCGGCGCATGGACTTCCGGTGACAGCGGTTTCTGCCCGTCGTAACTCAAAAACAGAACCCGCTGGCCGTCCAGGAAGTGCGGCAGGGTGACATTCTCCAGTTGCACCGGCGTGACCGGCAGGCCATGCATGACCAGCGGCATCGCCAGGCCATAGACGTTGCCCAGCCAGGGATCGCTGGGCGTCGGCTGGCCACGCTGAAACATCAGCGAATCGCTCACCAGCACGCCGACGCCGGTGGTGCCGCAGTCCCATTCCACGCGGGGCTGATTCAGATCGTTGAGCGCGTTGAACACCGTTTGCAACTCCGCCGCATAGTCCGGCGGTATCGCCTGGCGGTCTCCAGGCGGCGCGGAGCGCGGATAGCGTCCACCGAAAACCCGTTCCGGCCAGGGCGCCACTTCATACTTGGAAACTTCCGGCTGGAACAGGGAGGCGGTGAGCGTGGCTTCCCAGTTGCGGCGGTAATCCGCCCAGTCGTAATTGGGATTGTCCTCAATCGGATCGTTAAGATACCAGACGCAACGGCCCGTGGCGCGGACGAGGTTTTGCATGACGCCGTATTCGAGAAAGGCGGTCTCAAACGTCCGCGCACGCACTTCGCCGCGATAGCGGTTGGGCTCGCGCGACGTGCCCGTCCACACTTGGGCGATGTAACCGTCGCAGCCGTTGACCCGCGCCAAGCTGGACTCTGGGCTGACGATGCACCATTGCGCATAGTTGAGCAGGCTGTGGGTGGCGATATGGCAGCGAATGTCGCGCCCGGTCCGTTGATTGTAGGCCTGGATGTAATCGAACACCTGCTGCAACGCGCGGCGGTAAAGAAAATATTTCAGTTTACCCGTGCGCCAGCGGGCATCCACCGAACTGTCGGGCGGCTGCCAGTCCTCGTGGTAATAGTTCCGCCACTCCCGCTTAAACCCTTCCGAATAGCCGGCGCGATCCCAAAACTCCGGCTCTTCCAGATCCACCGCCCGGGCGCCGGCGTCCAGCGCCCGCTGCACGCCCACGCAGAGAAACTTGCCATAATTGGTGCCCGGCGACATGTAATAGACATCGCCGCCATGGCCGATCTTATGGCCCGCCCGATCCGTCTGCGCCTCGTCTTCGTGGTTGATGCCGTCGAAACGGCCGTAGAGATAATCCTGATACTCGCCCCAGGCGACCCCGGTCATGACATGAATGCGATAACCGTGGTCCCGCCAAGTTTCGATGCGCGCCGGCAGATTGGTGTCAATGCCGTAAACGATGGCCACATCCGCACGCAAATCCCCTTGCGGACTCCAGGCCGCGCCCGTCTGAAAACTGCTGCGCTCCAGGACCTGATTGGGGTCGGCGGCAAAAGGCGACGAAATTTCACCGGCTGACAAGGAAGGAGAAATCCCGGCGGTCAAAGCCAGAAGCAGGATCCAGGACGTTACCCGCTGCGGTCTCACAAAGAGGTCATTGAGCTTTCACGTCCACCAATCCAAAGTCCACATACTGGCCACCGACGGTTTGATGACAGTGGATGGCGATGAGGTTCTTGCCGACCTTGAGCGCCGCCCGCCCCGCCGGCATCAGCGGGAACAGGTCATACCCTCCGATAAACCCGGCCGCTTTAACAGCCAGCACGCCATTGATGTAAACCTCCACATCCTCGTCATGATGCAGCCAGCCTTGCAGGCCGTCGTCCAGTTGCGCCGGCAGTTCCACTTCCCTGCGCAACCAGATGTCATCGGTTTTCCAAACCGTGCCAATAATCGCGCCCGGCGTGCCCGCCGTGCCAAATCCGCTTTGACCCCGTTTCCACGGAGCATCATCAAAGCCCGGAGAAATCCAGTCCCCTGCGGGGGCCTCGGTGGTATAGCTCCAGGTCGCCGCCTGCTTGTCCGCCGCCGGGAGCACTACGGTGACTTTTGGAGGCGTCGGCAGGGACGCCCAACCGCCGGCTTTCACCTTGTCACCCGTTGCCCACTTCCTCCAAACCTCGCGGTCGGTCAGCATCTTGATGAAAAAGCCCCCGACCACCGGGCGGGCGTGCATGCCGCCGCTCTCCACTTTGTCGGTCTCGTAGGAATCCGCCACCGGATCGCGCGTGGTGGTTTGATTAAGATAGTCGTAGGCCGGCGAAATGATGGCTTCAAAATCCGCCGGGTTGTCGGCCAGCGTGGCGCTCCAGATGGACCAATCGGTCTTCGTCAGATGCGTGCGGGAATCCAGCGGCACACCATAGCGCTGCATGACCTTCTTGTAATGGGCGACCTCCATCTGCGCCACCGACGACGGGAACACGTTCAAGCCCAGAATCCGGTCCCAGACCAGGTTGTATTTCTGGCTCCACGTGCCGGGCTTGTCAAACGCCAGGCGAAAATGATCACCGTCGGCGGCCACTTTCACCCAGTTCGCCGCATCCACTTTGGCGAGCTGCGCATACCTTTCGGCGTTGGCTGAATCGCCGCGCATTTTGCACAGGTCGCCATAGGCCGCCAGGCCGAGGATCGCCTTCACGGACAAATTGGCGTTGTGCGCGAGATGGCCCATAAAATCGTCCGTGCAAAGCTGTTCCTCCGGATCGAGGCCGTATTGCTCCAGATACTTGGCCCATTGGGTCAACTGCGGCCACCACGGCGTCACAAAATCCCCGTTGCCCTCCGCCTGCGCCACCGCGTCGCACAGGATCAGCATGTTGCCGCTTTCCTCCACGGGCATGCCTTCGCCGCCGTCGTCTGTGCCGTGCGCGTTGGGATAGGTGCCCAGATCGTGCGGCGCATTGGGAAATTTCCAATGGCTCGAAGCGGCATAGGACAGGATCGGCACCAAGGTCGCCTTGGCCAGGCTCGGGCTGAGCAGCACCCAGATCGGATCCATCGGAAAAAACACATCCACCGTTGCAATATCGCCGTTGCTGGTGTTTTCCTTGGTGAAAAATAGCGGCTGCCCGTTCGCGTCCGCGGCCAGACCGCACGCCGCGATGCACTCGCGATAGGCCAGCGCGCACATTTGGGCATAACGCGCGCCGCCCGCCTTCGTCATATCCGCCATCAGCGCCCCGTCAAACTCTTCACAGCGCTGGAGCAGCGCAGGATAGTCATTGGCCGCCGCCGCCAGCAACGGCCCCGGCTCCAAGCCGTTGCGCCGCCAATAGGGTCGCAAGTTCTGGCCGAAATACTTGATGGCATAGATTTCGTCATACGCCACGATGACCTGCCGTTGCACGGCTTTGGCGCCCACCGCACCGAGGTCAAAAACAAAGGCCAGCACCGGGGGACGGTCGTTCGCCGCCCGCGGCATCTGCGCATCATCTTGCGCCGGCAGGCGGCCGGTTTGGACAAACGCGCGCAACAACTCCTGATTCGCCCCAATGGCCGAATGCGCCTGGCGGGTGGAAGCGGCCGCATACACATAACCCCAGTTGATGCGGTGATCATCGCCGGAAGAACCCAGAATCGGCTGGGCTTGCGTCCCGGCGCGCAACGCGGTCAGTTTGCCCGCCTCAGCCCGGGACCCAACCACCGGTTCGCTCGGCTCATTCACCGCAATTTCCGCACCGGTGCTATCATACAGGGAAATCTCATGCGGCACGCCATCCGTGGACCGGACCTCCCACGTGAGATAACTTAAAGGTCGGGAAAAGGCATCCAAGTCATGGGGCAGCGCCGCCGTCATGAAGGTCAGGGTGACGTGAACGCCCGCGGCTTCAAATTCATAAATGCTGCGGGTGGGTAACACCTGCAGCGACACCTGCGTGAAGGCCGGGACCTCCGCCGGCTCCGCCCCCATCAGCCGGTAGGTTTGGCCGTCTACCCGCACCAAGCTGGCCAGGGCATGTTCGCGATGCGTCCAGTGCTGGGTGTTTCTATCCGTTAATTGGTCGGCTTCCGACCAGATGCTCAAATAAGGATCAAACGTCACCAGCGGCACGGCCGGCGGGCGGAAAGTGGCCGCCTGCGCCGCCATGGCCAGCCCGGCCGAGAATACGATGGCATAGGCACATCGCTGCAAACAATGAATCGTGGAGTTGTTCATGAAAAAAGTACACTGCCATCCCATAGAAAAGTGAAAAAAGTGGTTGGAAATTTCATGAAAACCTGCCACACGGCAGGCGATGAAAAACACAAAACTTCCAACCGCGTCAAAAGTGACGGTTGTCCGTCAGCTTTGCAACTATATTCCCATCCACTTGGTGCCGCGTTTAGCGCGGGAGACTGGCGTGGACAAAAAGGCTCGAACCTTTGATGAGTGGAGTCACATCGTCAGTCTTTGTTACGCGCAAGTAACCCATAGCATCGGACTCAACGATGTTTGTGATGCGCTGCAACTCAACTCGGGGCCCTTGTCGGCGATCCGGGGGGCGACCCCGCCCACGCGCAACAATTTGTCCCACGCCAACAAGGTGCGCGACGCGGTCATGGCCGAAAAGCTATTCTGGGCGGTGTTTGAACATTTGGGGCAGGTGGCACCGGAGTTCTTCAGCGGCAAAGCCGGCAAGCGGTTTGCGCGCAAGTTCAAGCGCACCATTCACGTGGTGGACTCGACGACGATTGAGTTGATTGCCACCTGTATGGATTGGGCCAAGCACCGCCGCCGCAAGGCGGCCGCGAAGTGTCACCTGCGTCTGGACCTGCAGAGTTTTCTGCCACGCTTTGCCATCATCGATACGGCGCGCGAGGCCGACGCCAAGCGCGCCCGCGAGGTGTGCGCAGGGATCAAAGACGGCGAAATCGTCATATTTGACAAGGCTTACGTGGACTTCGACCATCTATGGAATCTGGCGCAGCGTGGCGTCTTTTGGGTGACCCGCGCCAAGGAGAACCTGCAGTATAAGGTGGTGGCCAGCGATACCGTCAAGGCGGGTGGCAAGATCGTCGCCGACGAACTGATCGAATTAAAAAATGCGGGCTCACAAAACGCCCACCCCGGACTCATGCGCCGGGTCGTGGCGTGGGTGGAGGTGGATGGCAAAGAGCGGCTCATGACCTTTCTGACCAACCAATTGACCTGGAGTGCCAAGAGCATCGCGGAGCTCTACCAATGCCGGTGGCGGATTGAAGTCTTCTTCAAGCAAATCAAGCAGACCTTGCAATTGGCCGACTTTTTGGGGACCAGCGCCAATGCGGTGCGCTGGCAGATTTGGACGGCACTCCTGGTTTACCTCCTGCTGCGTTATCTGGCTTTCCTCTCCAACTGGGCGCATAGCTTCAGCCGATTATTTGCCATCGTGCGCACGTGTCTGTGGCGCAAATGGGACTTACTCGATCTCTTGGCGCGCTATGGGACAGCCGGGAGCAGCTTTCGATATCGCGCCAGGCCAGAACAGGCCTTTTTCCCGGGTTTTATTTAAAGCTATGGGACAGCCGATGCCCACCGCAATTCAAACCCATCCGCCCATGTAAACCACCTGAAAATTCTTAACGCGCTTTGACGACGGCCCGTCGAAATCCTTAGGAAACACTCAGGATTAGGCTCGGATTTTGCCCCCTATGGGATGCCAGTGTCCTTAGTGAGGACACTTGCTTGACACTTGCTCTGGCAGTGAATGAATTTAGGAGAGTCGCCGCCAGCCAGGGCAAGGGTTGGAAGAACCCTCAGGACTGATTGGAGGCGGCGGCTCTCCGCCAACAACCGCGTCATGAGCCAAAGCTTTGAAGCGATTCGACCGTGCCGTGAGTCAGCAAAAGGTTGGAGGCCGCACCCTTCGGCGCGGCCAACCAGAGCTCTTATGAAACTGAATGAACACGGCCCGGCACTGAAGTTTTTCTGGACCCCGAGGAATTGGGGTTGGGCGCAGCGGCGGAGCAACTTGACAAACGCCGAAAACGGGGCGAAGAGAAAGCTGCCCCAAGAAAGAACCGGAGGGAGACAGACCAGGGCGACCTGCCTGTTTTCTTTCGGTTCGAATAGGGTATCAAATCAAACTCTCCACCAGGCGCGCTAGAACCGGATGGGTGACTGAACGGATCGCCTCCAATAGGCGGCCGAAATCAAGCGAGGAAATAACAGGCTCGGATCACAGGCTTCGAGGCGGACGTTCCAGGCGCCCGATGGACCCGAAGCACAAAAAACGGGAACGGACATGTTTATTGCTGTTGACAACCGCCTTAATGGGTGATACTTGCTTTGGGTAGTTGGACCTATGTTTCCAATCTGCTCGCCCAGCCAGCGCAAATGAGGGGCAATCATGGGACTGACAATTGAGGTTGGCGGGGGAAAGCATTAAATCAAAGTTCGGGTTCGGTATTGGGCGGATCAAGGGGTTTATGTGAGGTGTATGAGTACTGGAACCACCGTTTTAACCGGGAGCCAAAGGGCGCCACGCGGAGCCCCGCCGGGGCCTTTTAAAGCAAAAGTGTCAATAGTGAGGACTGACACTTGCACAGCCGCAATTCCTAATTCACAATTGAGAACAAACTCATTTTTTGGATTGTTTGACGACGCCAATCTATACACGCCTGGAGGCGGCGCGGATGCAGCAAATCCAAACCAGCGAGCTCAAGTCTTGGGCGACGGTATTCCAGCATTGTCAAATGCCGCTGGGGCAAATTCCATGGTGAATTTATTTGGCATTCCAAATGCGGAGAGAGACATGAACGATTACAAAGGACTCAATGCCGATGGTTTATGGCCGCGTTCTGGTGATGATTGGGAACACAGCGACATTGTGAACATCGCCTTTCCTTTCAACCACGCCGTCTTCAATCAAATCGTAATAGATGGAGGTCTCCGATGAATACCATGAAAATTGAATTAATCGTCATCGTCGCATTAGCTATGGTGGCTTGCGGTCTGCAAGCTAATGAATGTCAAATCAACATTCATGTCACTGATGAAAGCGGCATCGCTGTCTCTAATGCACAAGTTGTCGCCCAATTTGCGAATGTTTTGCCGCCTGGCGAGGGCTGGGGCTCAGGTTGTCCGACCGAAGCGAAGGGGGTTACCGATCCAAGTGGAAGCTGTATTCTGACAGGCGCTAGCACGGGTGATTCTGTTGCTGTTGGTATTATGAAAGACAACTATTATCATGGAAATGCAGAGTTGATTTTCACGAACGCCATTTTGAGTCGCTGGATGCCATGGAATCCTATCGTCGAGGTCGTCTTGAAACAAAAAGGCGTCCAAGTGCCGATGTATGCGCGGCGCATGAAAGAAATAAAAATTCCTGTCGAGGGCAAACCCACGGGATTTGATTTGATGGCGGGGGATTGGGTCGCACCTTACGGCAATGGCCAAACTTCCGATTTCCTTATCAAATTCGATTCCAAGCTCGAACCTAAAGCCCCACCACGTGAATTCCCGCCTTATGACGTCACTTTGACCTTCGGTTTCTCCAATGATGGTGACGGCATCCAATCTATTCTTGCACCGCCGCGTGGAACAAGCGAATTGAGGCTACCAAGACTGGCACCCGTTGGCGGATATGAGCCAATTGTTGTTAAACATATTTACAAAGGGGTCGGTCACATAGCGCATACGGATTATCGAGAGGATAAAAACTACTTTTTCCGCGTGCGAACGAAGAAGGACGCACAAGGCAACATAATTGACGCATTATATGGGAAAATTAGTGGGGATTTCAGAGGAGGAATCGGCGGTGTAATCTCATTTACCTATTATTTAAATCCAGAACTTAATTCACGAAACATGGAATTTGACCCAAAGCGAAATTTGTCAACAAAGCTAAAGTTCATGGAAGGCGTCAGCGCACCTTGATCCTTAGTAGATTTTAAGGTGGAGGTCTCCGATGAATACCATGAAAATTGAATGAATCGTCATCGTCGCATTAGCTATGGTGGCTTGCGGTCTGCAAGGTAATGAATGTCAAATCAGCATTCATGTCACTGATGAAAGCGGCATCGCTGTCTCTAATGCACAAGTTGTCGCCCAATTTGCAACGGGGTCGGTCCTAGAAAAATGACACTTTGTACTCATCGCCTGGGGGGGGGGCGTTCTGCGCCTCCAGCTTCAGCAAAGATTCGCGAAACTGCCGCAGCTTGCGCGCAGGCTTCCGATTCATCCGGCTCACCGCTTGCGTCACCCGCGTGTAGTGACCCACCCCCAACCGCTCGCCCACCCAACGCAACGACACCGTGGTCTGCCGCCGCAGCCACCACGCCAGCGCCACCTTTTCCGGTGCCCCTTTGGGTAGCCCTGCCAGCGCGCTCGCCGACAAATTGAGCGCTTTCAATCCCTGCCGCAACCGCCGCTCCGCCGCTGCCACGTCGTGGGCCTCCCGCGCCGGGCCGCTGTGCGATTCGTGCCGCCTTCCCTGCCCCGCCGACACCAGCCATTCCTCCAGCTTCGCCAAAAACGCAGCTTCGCCCAAATACCATCCGCGCCGCAGTGACTTCCACTTCTCCTCCAAATCCTTCCGCCCCGCCTTCATCCCCAATTCCAATACCCGCCCTTCCACATACGCTTCGTATCCGCGCCGGTCTCCGGGTTGCAGGCGCAAACTGCCCAGCACCGTCTCCCGCTTCAGCCAGGCGGGACATTCCCGGCTCAAATACCACGGATAGCTGCTCCAGCGGTAACGTTTGAGCCTTTCCTGCCCGATCTGGATCAGCCCCGCGCGGGCCGGATTCAGATGAATGTACGTGCTAACGGTCTCCAAATAGTTCGGAGACCCCGCGTCCACCACCACCGCCTTGTAGCGCCCCTGAAACAGATGCCCAAACACTCCGTGTCGTCTGTTGTAGCGCTGGGTATAGGTCCCTTGCAACCATTTCATTCCCGTCACCAGATTTGCTTCCGGCGTCTCCACCAGCAAGTGATAGTGATTGTCCATCAGCACATAGGCGTGAATGAACCAGCCGGTCTTCTCGCAAGCTTCGGCCAGGGTCTCAAGAAACCGCTTCCGGTCCACCGCATCCGCAAAAACTGACCGCCCCTGATTGCCGCGCGCCATCACATGGTAGGCGGCGCCGGGGTATTCTATGCGCAAGGGCCTGGGCATGCCCAAAAACATCGCCCCGCGCCGGCCCCCTTGCAAGCCACAAATGTCATTTTTATAGGACCGACCCTTTCCCTGGACCGACCCTTTCCCTGTGTCGCCACGAGGACGGACGTCCCGTCGCCATGGCGGTGGCTCGCGGCAAGAAGGAAGACTGTGAAGTCTCTGAGGGCCGTGCGCTGCTGGCCGATCCCCAGGTCGAACTGGTCAATGCTCTGGTCACCACCGATCCGCTCCACAACACGCAAGCGACCGTGCGTGTCATCTTGGAAAAAGGCGGCGATTATCTCATCGGCACCAAAGAAAACACCTCCCAACGTCTGGCCGGGGCGACGCAGGCGCTCAAAGCAACCCCCTTTTTGCCCTGAGCCAGGAGGGCGAGCACGGACGTCTGGACTTGCGTCGCGGCGCCCTCGCCGCCATCTCCCCCGTCAACGCCGGACTGCCCGGCGCCCGCTCGGCCATCACCGTCCAGCGCGATTGGTCGGAGAAGAAAGACCCGCTCCAGACCCAGAAAAGCCACACCCGCTTCTTCCTCTCCAGCCTTTCCGTACACGAAAAAACGCGCGCGGCAGGCGCGGTTCGCCAGCACTGGTCGGTGGAAAACCGCAACCACCACAAACGCGATGCCAGCGCCTGGCAGGAAGACCGCCACCGCCACCGCAAACCCAACGCCGCGCTCAATCTCGCACTCACCCGCAACGTCCTCTTGGCCCTCATCCCGTTCGAAGAAGGCCAGCCTTTGGCACACTTCTTCGAACATTACCATCGCCACCCCCATCACGCCCTTCGACTGATCCTTAAGGCCAGTCCCGTCCTATGAGACTGCCAACCAAACGCCCTGAAGGCTTGACCCCTTTGCAGATTGCCGACCAGCTCGGCGCCAGCATCCATACGGTGCGCAATTACATTCGGCGCATCTATGAAAAATTGCATGTCTGCTCGCGCACCGAAGCCGTGGCCAAATTCTTGCGGAAGTGATTAACCAAGATGGCGGCGGCAAATCACTACCGCGCAATTTCTGAGGCAAAGCGGTAGGTTCCGGAACCAACCTCAAAATCCACGGCGCCGGGCTCCTGCCGCAGGAATTTCACACCCCGGGCGCGAGCCACCGCCTGGCCGCTTTCCGTGATGCTGTCCGGATCTTGGGCTGGAACGCAGACGGTGGCGGTCGTATTCACGGGCACGACCACATCCAGCGCCAGCCGGTGGCCCTTCCGTTTCCAGGCCGTGGCGATCTGGCCATGGATGGAATCATAACTGGTTCTGGCCCAAGTCAGGCCAGCGCGGATGACGGGCTGAATCAAAATGGTGTTGTAGCCGGGACTTGCGGGACGGATGCCGCCGATGCCGCCAAATAAAAATTCGCCACAGGAACCGAGTGAATAATGGTTAAACGAGTTCATGCCCGGATCTTGAAAGCCCTTTTCGGGCGTCCAGCCATCCCAGCGCTCCCAGATCGTGGTG
>Ga0364920_10322_pt1 | contig 12316 bp, 10 predicted proteins | sample SorcelJu500001C8_FD_206961 | JGI IMG/M metagenome (GOLD analysis project Ga0364920, IMG submission 206961) | Enriched cells from Trout Bog Lake Hypolimnion, Wisconsin, USA - BchlTB.June20.5000.01.C8 | ecosystem: Environmental > Aquatic > Freshwater > Lake > Hypolimnion/Profundal zone | place: USA...
CAACGGCAGTCATCGGTCGTACTTCGAGCGCCGGTGTAGCCCACTGCCGATGTGGCCGTGGGCAGCCCTCGGCGTATAGGCGCCTTTTGCCAAACTTGAAGAGGAAAATCCATGGAAAAGATTGCAGTCATAGGCGCTGGAATGATGGGGCAGGGAATAGCCGAGGTTTTTGCAGCCAAGGGCTATCCCGTGGCGATCTATGACTGCAGAATAGAAGCGTTGGCGCAGACCCGCGAAAAGGCGCGCGCAGGCTTCAAACTGCTCGGCATGGATGAAAACGCGGCTGAGAATATCAGCACGCGCAATTCGCTTGAAGAATGCGTGCGTGACGCCAATATCGTTTTTGAATGCGCCGTGGAGAATCTTGAAGTCAAGCAGAACCTGTTTGTCGAGATGGCTCGTTACACTGGCGGAAATTGCATTCTTGCCAGCAACACATCGGTAATTCCCATTACCCGGATCGGCGAGAAAGTGGCAGACGGCTATCGAGTTCTGGGCACTCACTGGTGGAATCCGCCGGCTCTTATTCCGCTGGTCGAGGTGGTACAGACCGAACGCACAGACATCAAGATGATCGAGAGCTGCATCGATCTGCTGAAACGCGCCGGTAAGGTCGCCGTACACGTCAAGCGCGATGTGGCCGGCTTCGTGGCCAACCGCATGCAACACGCCTTGTGGAGAGAGGCTATCTCCATCGTTGAGCACGGCATCTGCGATGCCGCTACCGTCGATCTATGTGTGAAGAACAGCTTTGGTATGCGTCTCCCCGTGCTTGCTCCGCTTGAGAACGCCGACCTTGTCGGGCTCGATCTCACGCTGGCCATTCATAACACCATTCTTTCGGAGATTGAATCTTCGCCCAATCCCAGCCCCTATCTGATCGACAAGGTCAACAAGGGTGAACTGGGCATGAAGACCGGCAAAGGCTTCTACGACAACTGGACTCCCGAAACGTCTCAGGCCGTGCGAACCCGCCTGAGTTCGTATCTCAAGAAAGTGGTCTTGGAAAAGTAGGCTTGCATGGTGCACGGGCCATCCCGCCGTGGCGTCTTTGCTGCCGGAGTGGCCCAGGAGAACTTCGTAATCACGGTGCCTCTCAAGCAAGAGTTCGCCTGGGGGCGACGCTAACCCGGATCGCTCTTTCAGTGCGCTTCGGCAGAGTTCAGGGTTCTGAATCGTTGGAAGTAACACCAAATCATCTGGAGGAAGTCATGGGAAAGAAAGTTTTCGTGGATCTAAGTCACCCGTTTTTTGGAGATATGCCCCTGTGGCCTTACTTCTCCAAACCTGAAATTGCCCCGATGCACAGCATGGCCAAGGGTGGCGTACTAACCCAGACCATTAAGTGCACCATGCACACCGGAACGCACGCCGATGCCCCGCGCCATGTCATGGAGCGCATGTTCGACGGCCGCCGCGCTCTTTACTCGCATGAGCTGCCTGTCGACGCATATTGTGGCGACGCTGTCTGCCTCGATATCCGCGTTAATCGTTGGCAGCTGATCATGCCCAAGGATCTGGAAGACGCCGTCACTCGCGTCGGCATGAAGCCCTCGGAGCTCAAGGGCATGGTGCTCTGCCTGAACACCGGCATGCACAGGAAGTTCGACGACAGCAAGGAGTACTATCATTACTCGCTCGGCTGTGGCATTGATGCCGGCAAATGGTTCGTCAAGCACGGGGTCAAGGTTGTGGCCATGGACCAGCAGGCTCTGGATCACCCGCTGCACACCTCCATGGGCAATAACGGCACCCGCATGAAGCTCGAAGGTTACACCGGCAAGTCGATCTGTGACGAGTTCATCGAGCAGTTCGGCATCGAGGCCTATGCCGAGTTCGACAGGGAAACCTACATCAAGGTCCACGGCAAGGCCAAGTACGACGAGAAGTTCGGCGACCTGGAAGCCATTGGTTGTCCAGGCACCTGGGAGCCCTGCCACAAGGAAATGCTTGGTCACGGCATCGTCGGCGTCGAGAACCTCGGCGGCGACCTGGACAAGGTGAAGGGCAAGCGGTTCCGCTTCTTTGCCCTCCCCATCCGTTGGCACATGGGTGACGGTTCCATGGTTCGCTGCGCTGCCGAAATCGACGAGGATGAGCTTGTACCCGCCGAAGAGCGGATTTACAAGTATGGCGCCATGTAATTCTGCCGTCCTCGCTGCCCCTTCCTGTTCGCAGGGAGGGGCGGGGGACATTATTGAGTTGCCAAGCTGCCGGCAAACATCCGTGTGAAGCTGAATAGAGGAGCATGCCAGCATGACAATGCATCCAACTCAATATTGTGGCATGGGCTGTAAAATTAACATGCACGACAGTTTTGGACTCTAGTGGAGGAGAGGATTCCATTTGGCCAAGTCACCGCTGGGAGTTCGGGTTATTGCACGTGCTGCTGAGGTGTTACGCGCCTTGGAGGGGTGCGAACAGGGACTGAGTCTGGGGCAGTTGGCTGGGCAGCTCGGCTTGCCAAGGTCAACCGTGCAACGGATTGTAGCCGCGCTGGATAGAGAGAAATTCGTCATTGCAGCCTCGCCTCAGGCTGGGATTCGTCTTGGACCAGCCTTGGTTCGCATCGCTCATTCCGCTCGATTCGGATTAGTCCAAGTTGCTCATCCATATCTGGAGCAGTTGGCGCAGAGGACGGGAGAAACTGTAGATATTGCCGTGCTGACGGGGGCCAAGGCAGTCTTCGTCGATCATATAGAGGGAAACCAGCGGTTGCGTGCTGTTTCAGCAATTGGCATATCATTCCCTCTGCATTGCAGCGCCAATGGGAAAGCATTATTGGCCGCGCTTGATGATGATGCGCTCAACCAACTCAAGAAGACAATCCAGCTTAAAAAGTTCACGCCTCATTCCATAGGTTCATGGGAAGAGTTGGCGCTCGAGATCAGCAAGGTTCGCGAAACAAATATTGCTTATGACATCGACGAACATACGCTGGGCATTTCCGCGGTCGGCACATCGCTTACAGGCCCGGAAGGTGAACTTGCTGCGATTTCAATCCCGACTCCTTCAGTACGTTTTGCAGACAAGCAGCAAGAGTTGGAAGCAGCGCTCCAGGATTGCCGGAGAGAGTTGATTGAGAAGTTCGGAAACGTCTAATGTTCGCCTGTATCAAGCCAGGATTATCGATTCTTGTATGAGTGCTGTGAGATCGGCTATCTAATTTCGTTTACTTTCGCTTGTGGAATACCGGCGGACCCTACATTTACTCCATCCTGACAGAATGTGGCGAAACTCGGAGACTCTGTAATTCGTCTATCAAGAATCATCTCAATGAGGAGAAAATCGATGCAACGAGCAAAAAGGTCATCCGAGAGCTTCATGTGGATGAATTTTACTTTGGCAGCAGGCTTGATATTGTTCACCGGTTTTGTGAGTAGCGCGCGCGCAGCCGATTACCAGAATCTGCCCGTCGTTAAACCTGTTGTCTCGTGTGATCAGCTTGCCAAGTTCGATATCAGCAAAGCTATGGATGCCCCTGCCGCCATCACCGGAGCAACGGTGAGGGATACCCCCAAGGGGCAGTACTGCGAGGTCAAGGGAACCATCGCCCCCACCAGCGGCTTCATCATCGATCTGCCCATCGAACACTGGACGCAGCGCTTGACCGAAGGAGCAATGGGCGGAAGAACCATCAATAACGCCGGCGGCTGCGGGCCATCGCTCAATGGTGAACTGGCTGTGGTCGCCCAGAGCGGGATGTCACAGGACAGCAATCTTGATAAGCGCATCGATTTTGCCTATCGCGGTAACCACAATGCGGCGCTGGCGGCCAAGGTTCTCATCAAGGCCTTCTACGGACAGCCGCAGAAATTCGCCTATTTTGTAGGCTGTTCGGAGGGCGGCCGCGAGGCTCTTGCCGAGGCCGAGCGCTTCCCGAACGACTTTGATGGCATCACGGCCGGAGCGCCGGTAGCTATCGACAACGTGCACAACTCCTTCTACCACCCCTGGGAAGCGACCGCCAACCAGCGCACAGACGGTACCCGGCCTCTGGCCGCCAGTCGGCTGAGCATCCTTCATGACGCAGTCATGGCACACTGCGCCGCCGTGTCGGGCGTGATCGACGGCGTGCTCCAGGAGCCAACCGCCTGCAAGTTCGATCCCGCCTGGGTTCAATGCACGGCCGCCGCCGCCGATACCTCCAAGTGTCTCACTGCTGATGAAACCGCCGTAGTGGCCAAGCTATATGAGGGCCCTGGCGATGGAAAGGGACACCACTTCGAGATCAGCGGCTTTCCACTGGGAGCCGAGGCATCTTGGAAGTTGAGCGTAGGCAACCAGTACGGCGACCGCGAAACGAACGAAGGCTTCGCACTTAAGCGCCTCCTGCCCCCGCCCGAGAGCGATCAGGATGGAGATGCGCTCCATAACGCCTTCGCCTATAACCAGGAGTGGTTTGATAAGGTCCACGAATTGGCGCCGCTCTTCAACGCCGCCAATACCAACCTGCGCCCCTTCGAGCAGCATGGCAGCAAGCTGATCCTGTGGCATGGCGCGGAGGACCTGACGGTTCAACCAGCGATTTCGATTGCTTTTTACGAGGGCGTACGGAAGGAACTTGGTGTCAAGGTGACAGATTCCTTCCTGCGCTTCTTCCTTCTGCCCGGCGTGGGCCACTGCAATGGCGGCGAAGGGCCCGCGCAGATCGATGTCCTCTCTCCGCTGATGGCCTGGGTTGAACTGCATCGCGCCCCAGCAATGATCGTTGCCGGCAAGACGGCGTCCCAAAGCGGACCTGGCGGACCGGGAGGTCCGGGTGGACCTGGCAGACCTGGCGGACCTGGCGGACCTGGCGGACCTGGTGCCCCTGGTGGACCGGGAGGCGCAAACGCTAACCCCTACTCGCAGCCCGCCCAGCCGACTCTGTACACACGCCCGATCTATCCGTTCCCCTATGTCGCCCATTACACCGGCAAGGGAGATCCCAACGACGCGGCCAACTACGAGCAGGTAAAGTCATCCGTTCCTGTTCCGCAAGTCTTCGATACCGAGGCCGCAACGCTGATCGGCCCTAACAACCAAAAGTTCTACCACGTTGAAAACGGAGCGCTGGTCGCCGACAGCAAGAAGTAAGCCGCGATGCGCGCCAAACTAAACCTGGCGTGTACCTCAAAAGCCGCCGGTACAAATCATCGCCGCCGAAAGGAACCGCATGATCGAGAAAATCGTCAAATTGATTTACCCGAAGGTCTTTCCCCCGAATCTGGATGCAGGGCTTCTGGTGCTGCGGATTACAACCATGCTGCCGCTGTTTCTTAAACACGGGCTGGAAAAGATAATCAATTTCTCTGCGATGGCCCAGAAGTTTCCCGATCCCTTGCATCTGGGAATGCTTCCGACTCTCATCATCGCGTTTATCGCCGACGCTATCTGTTCGGTACTGGTGATGCTGGGCGTGGCTACGCGCTGGGCGGCGCTCTATATTCTCGGAAACCTGTTGGTAGCTTGGGCCGTGTACCGGGGTTTTCTTTTCTGGTCAAGACAGAACTGGCATGGCGAGATGACCGTGATTTATATCGCCGCAGCGCTGACCATTCTCATCACCGGTCCCGGCAAGTACAGCGTGGATTGGTTGATCCAGAAAAGATTCGCGCGTTGAAGCTGCACTTGCTCATATGCTGACACCGCGCAATATGGAAGTAGCTCGGTTTTCGTAAGTGCCCGAAATAGTAGCAATGTATGGAGGCTTTATGAGTCGTTTGAAGTTATCACTCGGTGTCGGCGTAGCACTCTCGGCGCTGCTTGTGAGCTTTGGCCCCGTAACCAGGGCCCAGAACGCTGCAGACCCCGTTGTGTCCGTGACAGGCGGCAAGGTGCAAGGCCGGCTGCTGCCCGCGCCTGGCGGTGCGGTCTTCAAGGGCATTCCCTTCGCGGCGCCGCCGATAGGAGATCTGCGTTGGCGCGAGCCGCAGCCCGTCAAGCCCTGGACGGGCGTTCACCAGGCGGCCGAATACGGGCCAGCCTGCATGCAGCCCGATTCCGGCTGGAACAAGGTCGCCGCAGCCAAGGGCAGCGAAGACTGCCTTTATCTGAACCTGTGGACCGCGGATTGGCCTGGCAAAAAAACAAAGAAGCCGGTGATGGTGTGGATACACGGTGGCGGCAACGGCGGCGGATCGGCCTTGGGCGCTGGCGGCATCGAGCCGCCCTTTGACGGTGAGAGCCTGGCGCGGCATGGAGTGATTCTGGTCACCATCCAATACCGCCTCGGTCTGTTCGGTTTTGTCGGTCATCCGGAACTGACGGCCGAATCGCCCAACAATGCCTCGGGCGACTACGGACTGCTCGACCAAATTGCGGCCTTGCAGTGGGTGCATGAGAATATCGCCAAATTCGGCGGCGATCCGGGCAACGTCACGCTCTTCGGACAATCTGCTGGTGCGCAGGATACAACGCTGTTGGTGGCTTCACCGCTGACCAAAGGTCTGATTCACAGGGCAATCGCCGAGAGCGGCAGTCCGATGGTCGGCGATAAGCGTTTGACCACGCCGGCGCAGACCGAGCAGTTGGGCGTTATTCTGGCCGAGGTTCTGAACGCTCCGGCCAAAGGCGCGATCCCGTACATGCGCGGCCTGCCGGCATCGGAGATTCTGGCGGCATTGCCTGATTTCCGCAAAAAGCTCTCCCTGCCCTTGATCCTGGATGTCGGCTACGACGGATACACGCTTCCGGAGTTCACGCCGGAAGTTTACCGGCAAGGAAAGGAAGCGGCGATCCCGATGATCATCGGCAACAACGGTCGCGACAATCCCGGCGACTCGCGAGGCCCTTCGACCTTATCGGACGAGGAGATCCGCGCCAATGTGAAACAGCGCCTCGATAGCTTCTACGGCAAGTATCCCGATCTGCTGGAGCGCGCCCTGCGGGCTTACGGCCTCAGCGGTAATGAGGCAACTGCCTCCACCTATCCGCCGTACGGCTTGCTCGACATGCAGGTAGGCTCCGATCTTGCCTTCCGCTGCGAGGCGGTGGTGGAAACGGGATGGCATAGCAGGATTGCGCCGACCTACGAATACGAATTTACGGCCGGCACGGCTTCTCATCCGCCCTTCCACTCCGGCGAACTGGATTTTGTCTTCGGGTACCTGCGCGATCAGGCATCGGACAAGGTTCTTACCAAGCTCTCCGAGCAGATGCAGGAGTATTGGGTGAACTTTGCGAGAACGGGCGACCCGAACGGCTCAGGCCTGCCCAAATGGCCGAAGTTCGACAAGAAAAACCAAACTTACCTGGAACTGAGCAGTGAGGGGCCGCTCGTAAAGGCCGACTTGCGCAGCACAACCTGTCCGATCTACAAAGAGAAGCTTTCCCGCGATCTCTATGCGCGGCAGTAGCAGCGGTAGAGTTGGAAAATCGACAAACGAACCGAACCACCTTAGGTGGTTCATCACCAATTGGAGGAATCGTGAAATTTTATTCGTGCAGTTCAGAAAGTCTGCGCCGCAAGCGGCTTTCATCCGTAGTTTTTCTGTCGTTCCTTGCCTGCATGGGATGCGCGACGTTTGCATCTGCCCAGACAAAGACGGTAGCCGGCGATCCGCTCTTGTTTCCCAAGGATCAATTCACGCTGGAGACCAAGACGATCAAGACGCCGGCAGGCGAAAAGAAGGTCACCTACCGCCTCTACCAGCACCTCCTATACGTTGCTAAGCCGGTCGACAAGGAATACCAGAGCCTGGACGTCAAGGTTCCTGTTGAGATCAATGGCAAAGCCGTCGATGCTTCTCATGCACCGATTCTGTTTGTCGTCGCGATCGGCGGCTATATGTCCTCGAACAACTACAAGCCGCGTATGATGGGTGGCCCTGGCGGTCCCGGTGGCGGCCCAGGTGGCCCAGGCGCAGGCGGCCCAGGCGGCCCTGGCGCAGGTGGTCCGGGCGGCCCTCGCATATTCATGGGCGCTCCCGGCACAATGGGTCCGAATTACATTCAGGAAATCTCTTTGGCTGATGGTTACGTGATCGTCGCCCCCGGCGCCCGCGGCCGCGACAACAAGGCTGCTGATGGTACTTTCTACGGCAAGGCTCCGGCTGCGATTGTTGACCTGAAGGCCGCCGTTCGTTACATCCGTCATAATGCCGGCATCCTTCCCGGCAACCCCGACTGGATCATCTCTTCCGGTTGCAGCGCGGGCGGCGCGTATTCCTCCCTTCTTGGAGCCTCCGGCAACAGCCCCTTGTACGAGCCCTATCTGAAACAGATCGGCGCCGCCGAGGGTAAGGACAACATCTTCGCCAGCGGCTGCGGCTCGCCGGTTATCGACCTGGATCACGCCGACACCTCGTACGAGTGGGCCTTCGGCGCTTCCAAGACCCGTTCAGGCTCGCTTGCCGACCAGACAGTCTCCGCGCAACTGAAGGCGCAGTTCACGACCTATGAGGCTTCGCTGAATCTGAAGGGCAAGAACGGCTTCGGTAAAATCACCGTCGACAACCTCGACTCTTATCTCGTGAAGGAGTACTTCGCTCCCTCTGCCAAGGCCTATCTGCTCGGCCTGTCGGAGGACAAGCGCAAGGAGTACTTAGAGAAGAACCCATGGCTCCACTGGGATGGCAAAGAGGCCACGTTCTCCTATCTGGAAATGGCCGCTGCCCACATTACCCGCATGAAGATGCCTCCGGCCTTCGACAGCTTCACCCTCTCCTCGCCCGAAACCGACGAATTCGGTGACAAGACCACCGCTTCGCGCAACTTTACCGCTTACGTTCTGCAGCACAGCACGGGCAATCCCAACGCCACCATCGATCCTGAGCTGCAGAAGCTGGTCAACATGACAAATCCCATGTACTTCCTCGGCCAGAAGAATCCTGGCGCGGCGCAGCACTGGTGGATTCGTCACGGCGGCATCGAAACCGACTCGGCTCCGACCAACACCGTCAACCTAGCGCTCAGCCTGGAAAGTATGGGCCGCGACGTCAACGCTGCCATCTACTGGGATGCCGGCCACTGTCAGGACCTGGACCCAGCCGGCTTCGTTGCCTGGATCGGCAAGATTACCGGCTACAAGCTCAAGTAATGCGCTGATTCAGTACTCCATACTTGGATGGTTGCGGCTTCCTTCGACTTCATGGACGCGTTCCGCGCGTCCATGAAACCGGAGGATCCGTTATATACATTCCAGCTTGAAGTTCTATCTGTTCGCATATTCGGAAATGCCAGTTCATGGGCCCGTGTCATGGTAGTCAGGTCCATAGCAAAACCATGCAAAACAAGAAGGACTGTGGCGGAAGACATTGCGGAAGAGGCTGCAGTGCACGATGCCGCCAAGCTACCAGCGACAGCAGCCGATCGAGCCCTGAATTAAATTGTGGCATAACATATTCGTCACCATTCGCTCAAACAACACGCTCGCCAGCTGTGCGCATCTTGTTCCGGTGCAGGCTTCAACCTCGTGGCGGAACGATGCGCGGCCCAGGGTTTCTATAAGCGTCTGGACAGGAAGAAGGCTGAGCTGTTGGCGCCGGATGACCAAGCGGTAGGGCTCCTGTGCCAGGGGAATGAAGTGCAGACCTAAAGCACGCGCCAACTGCTTGATCTTTTTGGCCTGCTCCACTTCATCTTTCCAGCGATAGTAAAGAATCGGGACTATCTCATACTTACGGCACGTCTCGGCCACGTTACCGCTCTTCAGGCATTCCAAAACAATCTGCCACTTCTCTTCAAGGGTTCTCTGTGTCCGTGCTTTGCGTTCCATCTGCGCCTCCTTGGGCGGAGGCCTCTACAATATCTAAATCCGCTGTCCAGTTCTAGCGGGGTGCACTACACAGTTCGTTTGTTCCTACTTGTTTACTACCCAACCGTGGATGCCCCCGCTCCAGTTTCAGCAGAAGCGCGCTGAGGCCCTTGTCATGGTGGAGGCTCTGAAACCGGCAGCACGATCTAGGCATTTCTACCAGCCCGCAGACAAAGGCGCTTGCTGGCAGGGCAGGCACCTTCAATTCATGCTTTCCCGGATGCTGTACCCCACACCACGCTCAGTATGCAGAAGGCATGGCAGGCCGGGTCGATCCACCTTCGCGCGCAGAGAGCGGATGAACACGTCCAGGTTGTTTTCGCTGATGTCCCGGTCCTTCCAGACGTACTCAATGATTCGATTGCGCCGGACGACACGTCCAGCTGATTGCATAAGACATTCAAGGATGAGAAGTTCCGTGCGTGTGAGTTCTATATGATGGCCAGCACGTACGACATCCGGCTTCTCTGCATTGAGGAAAAGATCCGCGAAGCGCATGTGGGAGGAACTCCGCTCGGCCAACGATCGCGTGCGTGCGCGGATGCGCGCCAGCAAAACATTAAAGCCGACAGATTTTGGAACGTAGTCGTCAGCTCCAGCTTCCAGGCCTTTGACAAGGTCTTCTGATGCGTCCTGCGTCGCCAGTAAAAGAATTGGAGTTTGAACGCGCTGCAGGCGAAGCCGCTTTGTAACTTCAATTCCGTCGAGAACAGGAAGCATGTACGCGAGTAGGATGACATCGTAAGCGTGCCCCTCAGCCTGCTTCAGGCCGGAACCGCCATCGAAACATACCTTCACAGTACAGCTTTCCTCTTCAAGTCCTCCCCGAACGACCTCAGCGAAGTTCCTGTCTCTATCGGCCAAGAGTACATTTAGCGTGGTGTTAAAAGCATTTCCCATTTTCATTCTCCTGCGGTTCTATCGAAGCAACATATTGTGCGAACTCATTCCACAAGCTGTTCCACTCCGATGAAAGACATAACCGAATCCGACACTATTGACTGCCTGGTTAGTCAACAAAAAGGTCAAGCACGTTCTCGTCGTACATGTTCATTTCTTAACAACTGCCGTACTAGCCTCAACGATCCGCATTACCTCCCTGGCGTGACGCGCGAGCCTTTCCTTGTCGAAAGGATCGTGTCTCAGTTTAGGGTCAGGGTGAATATAGGCGTTACTGAAATAAACTATGCATAAACCAACAATATTGATGGATGCGTAGGTCGGGTCAAGCTCGCAAAAGCACCCTTGCTTGACTCCTTTTTCGAGCACCCGCTCAATTGCATCAAAAAGCGAGGGCACCTTGAGTTTCCGATAATGTTCGCCCCGGTTTTGGATGCTTTCCAATTGGAACAACAAATGGGCGAGCGGGCGCGTCATAACTTCCTTCAAGAAGCGGTTCACAATCAATCGGAGCATATCGGCAGGGGAAGCATCAGAAGCTTCGATCTCGGCTAATACAGCTTTCTGCGGCTCGGATGCAATGCGTAGGACTGCCTCAAACAAATGCTCTTTGCTCTCGAAATAATGAAAGATGAGCCCCTTGGTCACTTTCGCGGTCTTTGCGATTGCTGCGACGCGCGCCCCTTGCAGGCCATAACGCGCGAATTCCGCCTCAGCCGCCGAGAGAATAACGGCAACCGTCGCTTCTTTGTCACGCACCACGGCCCGGCCTTTGGACCTTGCCCGCAATAACAGTCCTTTTTCCATATTGTGATTCACCGACGCAATACTACACTATTGACTGATTGGTCAGTCAATAGTATTTTTTGATTATTTTTTGGGGGGCGTAAAAGGAACTATTTAGGCGTAGAATGTGATCTCGCTCACATCAATATGCCCCATACGCAACAATAATAATGCACATGCGTTTAACACAATTGCGCCAGACCGATCTCAATCTGCTCGTCATCTTTGCGATCCTCGCCGAGGAACGAAACGTATCTCGTGCAGCGACGCGGCTTTTCCTCAGCCAACCGGCAGTCAGCCGCGCGTTGCACCGCTTGCGCGAGACATTTCACGATGATCTGCTTGTCCGCGGAGCGAAAGGATACGAGCCTACTTGTCAAGGCGAGCGTCTGTTGAAAGAACTGGAGGTCACGCTCCCAAGGCTGGATCGTCTCATCGCTGGCTCTGAATTCGATCCCGCGACGGAGCAGGCCTCCTTTCGCATTGCCTGCACGGATAACGCAACCTCAATCTTTGCGCCAATACTTTGCCGGGATATATTGCCGGCGGCGAAACAAGTTCGTTTCGAATTTATTCCTTGGCGTGAAGGTGACTTTGACGAACTAGCGCATGGCAGGATTGATCTCGTGTTGATGCCTTACGACGTGGATATGCCGCCTCAACTGCAGAGCGAGCCTATCTCCTATAAAGATGAATTTGTCTGTATTGTCTCTGCGGAAGCTCACTACGACCGCCAATTGACACTGAAACAGTACCTGGCGGCAGAGCATGTAGGCGTCGGCGATATATATGGTGCGCAAGACATACCTGAAAAGCGGCTGGCCGCGCTGGGACTCAATTGCAAGGTGGTTCTTCATGTGCCTTATTTCAGTACTGCAATCCATTGCGTTG
>Ga0364920_10172_pt2 | contig 12304 bp, 10 predicted proteins | sample SorcelJu500001C8_FD_206961 | JGI IMG/M metagenome (GOLD analysis project Ga0364920, IMG submission 206961) | Enriched cells from Trout Bog Lake Hypolimnion, Wisconsin, USA - BchlTB.June20.5000.01.C8 | ecosystem: Environmental > Aquatic > Freshwater > Lake > Hypolimnion/Profundal zone | place: USA...
GTGACGAAACAAGGATCAACCCGCAAGAAAGGCGCGATCGTCCCAGCCATTTGGCCGCCGGATGACGCCCTCGAATTGAGCTGAGTCTATTGCTAGCGGTCATGTACCGTAACGAACGGGCTAATTTGTGCGGCAACGGGAACGTATGACTGTTCACGCTCCAGATCCGATTGTACCAACTCAAGACCGTTCAGCGGTTCGAAGAGCGGTTCTTTTATTTGTGCTTGCGGTCACAAATCTGGCCATCGTCGCAGGCTGCCGGAGTGCTGGAGCACCGTCGAATTCCGTACGAATCTCGGATTTGACAGCATCTCGTCAGTCGAAGGTTGATAGCGGCTCAAACGAGAATGCTGATCGCAGATCGAAGAGCGGACTTGCTATAGAACGTCGAACTTCATCTTCGAAGTTGGTTTCCAAATCCAATCCTGATGGTGACTCGTCGAATATAGCAAATGCATCTGAACTCGTTCAGAAAACGCGATCGCCGCAAACCGTTGATCAAATTGACTCAGTTGCTTCCGAAACCAGAAATGGCGTCACATCACAAAGCACAGGATCAAAACGAAGCCAGAGTTGCAGTGAGATTACGCAAACATGTGCGACGAACGCCTTTGATTCCAACAGAGATGAAAGTGATAGTTCCTTAATAAAGATCTTGAGTTTCAACGATAATGAGAATGAACAGTCAAGTTCTTCGAAGGTGTTTGATCGCGATGGCAGTCCAACGCAATCTCAGTCAGGCTCGCAGGAACGCCCCAAGTCGATTCGATTGATGTTTCCTACCGAGATTCCTGGGGCGGGGTCTCCGACGATTTCGCTGCCCGTCACAGACTTGGATCGTCCAGAGCGTAAATTTAAAGCAATCGACACGCTTTTTCCTCAGTCGGCCGATCCAAAGCCACTTGATCCGCCTGCCGGGCCAGCCATGACACTCGAAGACCTCGAGGATATGGCGATGAATAACAGCCCAATTATCGCACAAGCTCTCGCCGCGATAACAATGAGTCAAGGAGCAACGATTCAGGCCGGGGTCTATCCTAATCCCGTATTCGGCTACGAAGCAGATACCGTCGGCTCGTCGTTCACGCGAGATTACGAGGGAATCTATATGTCACAGACCCTCAAAGTTGCTGGAAAGGTTCCGCTGCAACGTGCCGTTGCGAATATGGATCTGATGAACTCTCAATTGGCGTATGAACGAACCAGACAGCAGATTCTGCACGATGTAAGAACCGCCTATTACAACGTCCTCGTCTCGCAGGAAGCGAATCGCATCAACGGGGCCTTGGTTCGATTCACGAACCAAGTCTATGCCATCATGATCGACCGGTTGAAGAACGGGACACAAGCTGGCTACGAATTGGCACAACTGAGAACCCTTGTAAAGCAAGCTCAGACGATCTTGGTGAATTCCCAGAACAGATACGTGTCATCCTGGAAACAACTCGCCGTTGCGACAGGTGTTCCTGAGTTGCCTCCAGCACCGCTGGAGGGCCGGGTTGACATGCCAGTGCCGAATCTTGACTACGATGTCTTACTGGAACGGGTTCTCAGCGTGCATCCAGACTTACAAGCGTCGCGAAATCTGGAAGCACAGGCCAGGCTGAATTTAAAGCTGCAGCGAGCAATTCCGATCCCGGATCCAACGGTTGCCGGTGTTTTTCAGAATGACTCCACTGTACCGGGCTATTCACGCACATCATACAACTTGAACGTTTCAGTCCCTGTGCCATTTTTTGACAGGAATCAAGGGAACATCCGGACGGCGTTGGGGAAACTTGACATGAGTTCCCGACAGTATGCGGTGGCGACGAATGTATTGACCGGGCAACTCGCCGATGCCTTTGAACGCTATCAAAACGGACGGTTTCAGTCTGAGTACTATCGAACGCAGATCCTGCCGGACCTGGCTCGTGCTTATCGAGGAGTCTTCGACCGACATATTGCAAATTCAGACAAGGTCGCCTTTGGGGATATCATCGTTGCTCAGCAAAACCTGGCAGGTGGCGTTTCCGCATATATTTCCTCGCTTGTCCTTCAGTGGAACGCAGCGGTCGATATCGCGAATCTCATGCAATTACGAGATTTCCGAGTGCTGTTTTCGGATTTACCTCCGGTACCGGATGCCCCGACCGACGGGACTTCGCCGACGATTCAAACGGAAGGAGCCCAGCCATGAAAGCCTGGTTTGTCGCCCTTCTCATCGGTGGTCTGCTTTCGCTGAATCCTCGAGCTTATGCTAAAGATCAGATCCCTAAATCGCCCGAGCCGTTCGACAGTGTTGTGCCGGGATATTCGCCTGGGAATTCTGGTCGTGTCGTTTCGTCTACGGGCCTTAGCGATCAGAACCTGAATGACCAGACTGTACCAGGACCGTTGACAGCAGCACCACCGGCTGACCCCGAGTTGCCAACTTGGGGACATTATCTGACGCCCAGTACATCTCCAGTGTTATCGCCCGTAGAGTACAGCCTTGTTGGACCACCGACGGGAATTGTCCAACATAGTGAAGGTCAAGATTATCGCGCGGTGGTCTCTGACCCAAATACCCTTTTGAATTACGACGCTCAATTTGGCCAGAATGTCAACATTTTCCGCCCCGATGGGATGGCACCGATTGGCGTGTTCGGCGATCACACGCTCCCCACAGGAACGACATTTCTCTCGTACCGGTATCTTCAGAATTCGTTCGATCAGAATTATGTGGGATCACATCGTACAGGGTCGCCAACAGGTTACCCATATGCACCAACCTCAATGATGCAGAACTCGCAGGTTGCATTATTTGAATATGGTGCGACACAGGACTTCACCGTTCTGGCGTACCTTCCGTTCCAGCATAACGCGATCAATTCGCAGTCGTCCGCAGGAAACTACCTTGCAACATTCACAAATCCGGGTGATGTTCGAATTCAAGGTCTGCTTGTCGTTCGACGTGCAAAGCAATCCCAATCGCACGTGAATTTCGGGATAAGCATTCCAGTTGGATTTCTTGAACAACTATCGACGGGTGGACCGAACCCGCCGGAACCGTCGCAAACAGCACCGAATAATCCGTACGCACTTCGTACCAGTTCGGGCACGTATGATCTTTTAATGGGCTACACCTACCGGAAGCAAACAGACTATTGGACGTTTGGCGGGCAAGCCAATGCGGTCATCCCAACAGGAAAAAACACGCTCGATTATGAGCTTGGAAATCAATTTCAGTTGACCGGTTGGGCGTCGCGACGCTGGACAGAACGATGGAGCACATCGGCTCGATTAGACGGACACTGGAACGGTAACATTCGTGGTGCCGATCCACGCCTCAACCCGACACTGTCACCGGTCAATCAAGCGAACGCACAAGGCCGCCAGTACGTAAATGGGTTACTCGGGGTAAATTATTTACTGACGCGACCAGAGCATCGAATTCGCGAGCAACGTCTGTTTCTGGAATCGGGCGTGCCACTATACCAATGGGTGGATGGCCAGCAACTCGGGCTGACATGGACGCTCAACGCGGGTTGGGGTATGGCGTTCTAGCCGAAGTCAAATCGCGAGATTCTCCTCTTCGTTCCATCCTGGCGGAAGCTGATCCGATCCGAAACGTTCTTCAGTCCACGGGTCTCCATGGTTGTGGTAACCCTGCTGCTCCCACAATCCAGGCTCATCGTGATCGAGAAACGCCAACGATCGGCACCATTTCGCGCTCTTCCATGCATACAGACGTGGCACCACCAATCGAACGGGACCGCCATGTTCAAAGTTAATTGGCTCGCCATCGTGCATGTCCGCCAGCAGTACGTCTGACTGAAGGAAATCGGCCAAAGGCATGTTCGTTGTCCAACCGTCGTCATTACCCATCGCGATGACAAATTTGGCTTCGGGTTTGATTCTGGCCCGACTAATTAATTCGCTAACGGCAACTCCTTCCCAGACATTGCCCAATCGCGACCATCTTGTCACACAATGAAAGTCCGAAAAGACTTTGATGCGCGGCAATGAACGATATTCGTCCCAGGTAAATTTAAGGGGCTGCTCGACAAGACCCGTCACTTCGAAGGTCCATTCCTCGACCGGAATCTCAGGAATCGGCCCCCACTGCAAAACGGGCCACTTTCGTGTACGAGACTGGCCCGGCGGAATTCGGTCTTCCCGGTAAGTGTCGGGACTGATGATGACGCCATCTGCAACGTCAGCAGGCCCGTCTGGTTCACCTGTCTGATATTTCGGATCGTGTTCCACTTTACCTGGCCTTTATCAAATGGATCTCAGAAGTCGGCTTGACGGATGTCTGCGACCGCAAATGTTGTTACCATACACAGTGAGCTTTGCAAGCTTGCGCTTCGCTTTGCGATGAATGTTCCGCTGAGTTTCGATTGCTACGAGCACACCGTGCGATTGTTACCCAAACCACATCCGGTTACGCTTCTAAACCCAAGAAATCCCAACAACCCGGATCTGGTCGAATCAGCGACGTGAGTTTCGCTAAAATGACTGCATCCACACAATTTTTGATGGCATCTGAATGAACCTTCAACTGAACGACCTGGCCTCTCAACTGATCGAAGACGTTAACGAAAGCCCTGAAGACTACCGAATCAGACGTCATGACGTCGAAAATAATGGATTACTTCTGGATTTCGGTGTGGAATCCGAAGGGGGCATTGAGGCGGGAGTTGCGTTGGCGGCAATCTGCATGTCGGGCTTGGCCGATGTCTCGATGGTTCCTGGAATGATTGGGAATATTGGTTGGCCGCACATTGCCGTTGAAACGGATGCCCCCGTGGCAGCCTGTTTGTTCAGCCAGTATGCCGGTTGGCAGATCAACGTCGGCAAATTCTTTGCGATGGGTTCCGGGCCAATGCGGGCCGTTGCAGCAAAAGAACCGCTGTTTGACAAGCTCTGGTATCGTGAGGAAGCTGACCAGATCGTCGGAGTTCTCGAAACGGGAAAGCTTCCTGATGCCGAAGTTTTCCAATTCATCGCAGATGCGACAGATGTCGAGCCTGAGGACGTCGTCTTATGTGTAGCACCCACGTCGAGCATGGCGGGCAACTTGCAGGTCGTCGCTCGGTCAATTGAAACCGCAATGCACAAGCTTCATGAGCTTGGATTCGACGTCAATCGGGTCCGAAGCGGGTATGGTATCGCGCCTCTGCCCCCTGTTGCGAAGAATGACCTTGAGGGGATCGGTCGGACCAACGACGCCATCCTTTACGGTGCCAGAGTAACTCTTTGGGTGATGGGGGACGACGAATCGATCGCAGAGATCGCTCAGCGTGTTCCCTCGTTCTCGTCTCCATCCTATGGCAGGCCATTCCTGGAAATCTTCGAGGCTGCGGGGCGTGATTTCTACAAGATCGATCCGCTGCTTTTCAGCCCGGCACAGGTCGTCTTCCAAAACCTTGAAACCGGACGTGTTCATGTTGCCGGCAATGTCAACGAATCAGTGTTACGGACCTCATTCGGAATCACCTGAAAACCAAGAGACCACCTGATAAGAAAACGTCAGGGGCAGGATTCAGCCGATTCTACGCATGCGATTCCGTCGTCGTCTAAAACCGTTAACCGCAGTTCTTTTTCAGAGCGACACATTGAATATCGGTATCCTTGCAAGTGAAAGCAGTTGGTATTACCGCGACTTGGAACGAGCAGCCTTATCGCTGGGCCACGCCTGCGAGCGACTTGAATTTCCGAGGCTAATCGCAAACAACCTGACCACTTTCAATGGATTAACTTCTTCAGCCTCAATGACGGGAGTATGTCGTAACAACGAGAATTCGTCCGACCACAATTCGTCATTGTCCCACGTATCAGTCCCCAACAAAACTCATGGCGCTGAATCAACAGAACCTCTCGAATCGCGGTTTGACACGATCATCGTCAGGACGATGCCACCTGGCTCTTTGGAACAAGTCGTTTTTCGGATGGACTTACTTGGACGGTTAGAGGCCGCCGGGACGAATGTTATTAACTCGCCGAAGTCGCTTGAGTGTGCGGTCGACAAATTCCTCACAACGGCCAGACTGCAGGCTGCAGGCTTGCCTGTTCCTGATACGATTGTTTGCGAACAGGAAGACGACGCACTTGTAGCCTTTATACAACTGGGTGGCGATGTGGTCGTGAAACCACTGTTCGGTTCTGAAGGGCGCGGCATCGTTCGTGTCTCTGATTCCGACCTGGCCCATCGCACCTTTCGTACTTTGATGCGACTCAACGCCGTGCTTTATCTCCAGAAGTTTATCAATCACGGTGGCTTCGATGTCAGAATTCTTGTCCTCGACAACCAGGTCGTAGGTGGTATGCGAAGGCGATCGGCTAATGACTTTCGGACAAATGTCGCCCGTGACGCGATCGCGGAACCTCACCAGCCATCGGCTCTTGAAATTGAACTCGCGTTACGAGCAACGGCAACCACCGGTGCCTTTATCGCGGGGGTCGACCTCTTGTACGACGCGGGCGGTCAATGCTATGTCATTGAAGTTAATGCCGTTCCCGGGTGGCAAGCCTTTGCTCGGGTTAATGGTATTGATATTGCAGCGGAACTCATCAACAGGATCGTCAAAGCCAGCTAAAGCAACGGCGACGCATTCTTTTTTTCTACCGTCATTTCACAACCGCCACATCGAAAAATCGTGAGACGTGTTCTTCGGCGGGCGGCTTTGTCACCAGACTAGTCCCAATCCCTGCAAAGGCAGACACGACTAAACTCCAAACCATCGGGTCGATGCCGAATATGTAGTAGGGGCGGAACAAGCCAGGAACCCCGATTTTAGGATCAGGCCCCAGGAGGCCAATCACCGATCTCGCAAAGGTAGAACTTTCGGTCGCGGCGGCAGCCCAATTTTGCAGCCAACCAGCGGCGGAAAGTCCAAAGTAAAAGCAAAAGCCAACCAGCATTCCCGCCAGCATTCCTGCTGCCGTCGTTCGTCGCCAATAGCACGCCATCAGGACTGGAATGGTAAAAGCAGCACCACCGCCTGAAGCACTGAGGACCACTAACGCTTGCAGGTACTGAGGTGGGTCAAGATTCGCAATTACTGCAATCAATCCGACTCCAATCATGGAAATGTTTGTTGCTCGCCGAATTTGGGCCTCCGTCGCAGCCGGATTCAAGAAGCGAACATAAATATCCTGCACAAGACCAGAAGAGATCACCAGTATGAAGCAACTGACTGAAGCCATTATGGCACCAAACGGAGCGGCCAGAATCAAGCCACTGATGAACTGCCCCCCCGGAAGACCCTTCGTCACCAGCATCGACATTCTCGGGATCACTTCGTCCGGTTTTTCCAGGTGCGGCAACATCGTTCGAGCCGCGATGCAGGTCATCACAAGCGGGATATAGATCAAACAGTTGTAACAACTCAACAGGCAGATCGACTTTCTCATCACCTCGGTGCTCTCAGCCGCCATGACACGAACCATGCTGGCGGGTGAAACGAATCCTCCAAAGATCCAGATAAAAAACATCGAAAGCGCCAGGCCAGGAGTCAGAAACTGACGTCCATTCGTGCTGAATCCAGGTCCGAAGACAATATCCGACGAGGTGTTTTCAATGGCTGTTCTGGAGGCTTGTTCGAGTCCTCCTGCCATCGGGACGGCTAAACAGACGAGGATTGTCACGCCGATGACCATCATCACGCTCTGGAAGAGGTCCGTCCAGACCGAGGCAAGAAAGCCACCAATCAACGTGTAGCCGACCACGGTGACCGTAAAGACAACAAGTCCCACATAGTATTTGCGATCGATCGGCTTGGAGTCATGTGGTGATGACGCACTCGTTCTGCCTTCCTTCGCTTCCGCTTTTTCTGCGGCTGTTGGTTCATAGTCTTCAGACAGAGCAAGTACCCCCGAGCCTGGCCAGGCATGCTTCATGATGGTCGCCCCGGCTTTGAATTGAGCGAACATCGTGAACGACATGAATGTGATAATCATGATCGACGAGACCAAGCCGACTCTCGGGTCGGCGAAACGTTCTCGCAGCAGATCGGGGACCGTGAACGAATCTGTCATTCGGCTTAACTGAGCCAGTCGCTTTCCAACGACTGCAAAACTCAAAAGCGGAACGACCATGTAGCTGCCAATCCACAGCAGAACAATCCAGCCATGACTGTAGACCAGCGCCGGAAATCCCATAAACGTGCCGCCACTTTGAACGGTCGCCGTTAAAGCCAGTGCCCAGGCACCCAAGCCGCGATTACCAAGAAAGAACCCTTTGAGGAATTCTTTCTTTTCCATCGCTTTTTGCGCCAGCGTCCCCAGCCAGACACTTGCGGCAATGAACAACAAAAGAGCAAATAGAACACTGTATCCAGGATTCGTGATGTCGGTCGCGGCAAGCATAGATTGTTTATTCGCCTTGCGTTGGAGGAGGAAACCAGGTGACCAAAAACTATTGGCCGCTCTCGGGTAAGTCCTCGTCTTTCATAAACCAGAACGCGAAAATGCTGGCGATAATCGTGCAAACACCCCACGGTACGACCAGTCCCCAAAAGACCCAATCCGGGAAGCCAAGCACATACGTCAAGGTTTCGGGATCACGTCCATAACCGTATTTGAAACAGTAACCCAACGAATAAATTGTCGCTGCTAACCAGATGCCAAGTGCCACCAGGGCCTCACGTCGCGCCGATTTCAGCAACGGTAGTTCTTGAATCTCGGGCATGTAACCTTCCTTTCAATTCCGGTGATTGAGTTCATTTCACGAAGTGAATTTACGTTTTGGGATCAATCCGGTGGTTCGATGTCATTCGGGAGTCAGGCGAAATATGGATCTCTCGTTCGAATCGCGTCAAATTGAATTTGATTGATGCAATGTTAGTGCCAATTGGTCAATCGTCCGATTCCAGATGCTTCGAAAACATCAATTTCCAGAAACAGTACACGGTACAACCGATGATCAGCCCCCATGCGCTTAGCATAAAAATCCAGGCGAGTAACGTCATGGTACAGTAATGTCCTCTTCGGTTGTACGACCTTTCCAGGCGACGAAGATCAGCCAGGCAAAGCCTGCAAATGCAGCGACCATTGCTAATCGATCAACCGTTCGAACGATTTTCAAGTTTTTGTTGAAGGCTACTTCGTCCGGTGTCGCGTTCGCTTTCAGCGGCAAATCGTAGTGCAACAGCTTGCCAACCATACTGTTGCTGGACCAATCCCAGGCCGGTATCGGTTTGCCGGACGTCGCCGCAGCCACATAGCCATCCCAACCAACCTTTGGTTCAAACATGGATGCCAGCAAAATCACGATCAGTAATGTCGGAGTCACATATTTCATCACCCAATAGAAAAAACGAGGAACTTTCAGGTCGGCACCTCGCATCATTTCTGCCCACCCTCTGTCGATTCCAAAGACCCAAGCGAAGAGAACCGCTTCCCCAATCGCCATGACGACGAGACAAAACGTTCCGGCCCAATAATCGAATTCGTCAAAGAAGCTCTTCTGATTAAAGATCGCGACTGGTAGCGCCAGAGGGATCAGCATCACTCCAAAGGCTAAGGCACTCTTCTCGCGCGAAAATCGAAATTCATCCTGCAGGAACGCCATGATCGGCTGGCCCATCGCCAGCGAACTGGTGATCGCCGCGAAAAACAAAAGCCCAAACCAGAAGAAACCTGCCGCAGGGGCAAGACTTCCCCAGTGATTAAACAAGGTCGGAAAGACCATGAAACCCAGCCCAAAGCCTGAGCCCCCTGCCACTTTCTCTTGAACAGCCGACAGCCCCAGATAGGCGACGGCAATCGGGATCAGAATCGTACCTCCCAGAACCACTTCACAAAGTTCGTTCGTCCAGGCTCCTGTCGCTCCGTTCAATGTGACATCGTCGTCTTTGCGAAGATACGACGAGTAACAATGCATTGAGCCCATGCCGATCGCAAGTGTAAAGAAAATCTGTCCCGCCGCAGCAAGCCAGACATTTGGATTCGTCAACGAATCGAACCTCGGCTCCCAAACAAAATTCAGACCCTCGAATGGGCTGGCAACGGCATGGGGGTCGTTTTCAGGTGAGACCATCAATCCGCGAGCCGCCAGAATCGCGGCAAACACGATCAAGAGCGGCATGCCAATCTCCGAAACAATCTCGATTCCTTTCGAAAGGCCTCGCGAAAGGATGCCAACGTTGAGGGCGATGCATACCGCGAACATCGAAAGCCCAAAGCCGCTGATCGTCAGAATCGAAGTATCAGAATCGGCCGTCAAACTTTTATAGAAATCGCCAGGAAGCGTTTCTCTAAATCCGTCCACCAGCGAATAACCAGCATACGCAATGCACCACGCTTCAATGTAGAGATAAAACGCGGCAATGACGAGGTTTGACCAGAGTCCAAACACGCCGAGATACTTCCAATACCTTCGTTTTCCCATGGAATCGAAAATACCGGGTGTCGAGTGATGACCGAACTGCCCCCCATATCGGCCCATCGTCCATTCGATCCACATCAGCGGCAGACCGAGTAACAGAAATGCGACCATGTAAGGGATCAGAAACGCTCCGCCACCGTTCTTCACTGCTTGAGCCGGAAATCGCAAGAAGTTCCCCAGCCCGACCGCGTTTCCGGCCATCGCCAGAACCAGTCCAATTCGTGAAGCCCACTGCTCGCGTTTCGGTTCTTCGCTCATCAAGACCTCTAGACCTGGGAATTTTTCTTCTGGTGCATTCGGTGACACCACCATTCCCATACCGGGGGGGCCAACGATAGCGCGACGATGGCGACCATCACCAGTTCAAAGTTCTTCTTGACGAATGGAATGTTTCCAAACCAGAAACCGAGAAACAGGAAGATCAACACCCAGACGATACCGCCAATGACATTGAAGAAGAAAAACTTGCGATAGTTCATCGCCCCCACACCAGCAATGAACGGGGCAAACGTTCTGATCAGAGGGACAAACCGCGCGAGGATGATCGTCTTTCCGCCATATTTCTCAAAGTAGGCATGTGTCTTCTCAAGGTTCGCCTTTGTTAGAAAAGGAATCCCCATGTTGAAGGCTCGTTCACCAATCAAATGTCCTAACCAATAATTCACGGTGTCGCCAAGAATTGCCGCAACGATCAATAACGGAATCAGCCACTCCATTCGCAGCGAGCCCGCTGCCGCAAACGCACCCGCTGCGAAGAGCAAGGAATCTCCTGGAAGAAATGGCGTGACGACTAGACCCGTCTCACAGAAAATCACGCCAAAGAGAATCCAGTGCGTCCACACTCCGTACTCTTTGACAAGATCCATCAGCCTGTCGTCGAGATGCAACAGAAAGTCGACCCACCACTTCAGTCCTTCAGGTGCAGCCGTAGCATCCGCGCCCAGTAAAGTCCACGACAACGCTTGATACAACCCGCCGATCAATACCACTGCAATCCCGTTTGTCATCGCGTTCGACTCATCCCTAAAATTCGAAGTTCATTAGCCCGACGCGCAAGCGAGGGTCTTGCTTTGTTGTCCCTCGCTTGCGCGTCGGGCTGACGTTTCACGGTGTTTTGTGAGAAATCAGTTTAAACATTTATTGCAAAAGGTTTGTAACGAACGGCAGACGGTACATGATTAATCCGGGCTAATGAAACCAGGTGATAATGTTTTTCTCTTGGAAAATTGCGAGCATGGAAATGATCCCCATGAACGTAAAGAACAGGCCGCCGAAACCGAGGATCAAAAGTCGTGACCGAGGTGGCCTCAATTCGACCGGAAGCAGCGTCGTATTGATAAAGATCACGTGAATACAACTGAAGCCGAGTGCATAATTGTAAATGATCGTCGACCACATCAGCAGTTGAGTCGGATTGCTGAATAACAACATCGCAAGGCCAACGGTCGCATAGACCATCAGCACCGAGAAATAGACCTTGCTGATGTGCTTGGTCTCCCATTTTCGCAAGGCCGGAAGCCCCGTCCAGAAGACGTCAATCCAACGCCGCAGCACTCCGTCAGCCGTCGACGCCATACTCGTTCCCAGCACGAGCACACCACAGAACAATGTCGTGAACCAGACAATGTAATTAGGCCAGGGTCGCAACGACGCCTTAACCCCCAGCAGCTTATTCTTTTCATCCGCTGTTTCGACGTGATCGGTCGTGACGATTCCCGTCACCGTTTCCGCAACTCCGTTTGCCGTCATGGCCGCAGCGAGGTATTTCTCGCTATCTTTCAGGGGTTTGTCCTTTGGCAGGAACTGGACAGACAACATGCTTGGCAACGCGAGACCAATGAAGCATGCCGGCATCCAGATCCAGAACTGCTCACGAGAAACGTGCCGCACCCACTGCTTCCACCGGACCAGTGATTCCGGGTTAATCGGAAAGACCATTCCCGTATGCGA
>Ga0364920_10248_pt3 | contig 12168 bp, 6 predicted proteins | sample SorcelJu500001C8_FD_206961 | JGI IMG/M metagenome (GOLD analysis project Ga0364920, IMG submission 206961) | Enriched cells from Trout Bog Lake Hypolimnion, Wisconsin, USA - BchlTB.June20.5000.01.C8 | ecosystem: Environmental > Aquatic > Freshwater > Lake > Hypolimnion/Profundal zone | place: USA...
AGCAGGTGACGCATCTCCTGAAGCAACTTCAGCTTCGTGGTAAGGTCGAATTGGTCGCTCAACTTTCTGACGCAGAACGCTCGCCGAAAGCAGACTCCTCGAAAGACAAGCGAGTTGAGGAACACACGCATGTGATCCGGTTCGCACCGGACGTCGTCGGCGGTCCTGAACACCAATCGCTCGTGCAACTGCTAAAAATGGATAATGCCGCAGGCTTCTACAAGGTCAATGCTGCCGCCGAAGGGATCCTGAAAGAACAACCGCCGTACAACGAGTTTGTCGTCAGCCGACGATCATTCTCGGAAGTTCTGTACTTCATATCGCAGGGGATTGACGTTCCCTGTGAGCATGTCGCCAAGGGGATCGTCCACACAACCGTCGACGCAAATGGGCAGGCGTTCGACTGGAACACGGTCACCGGCGACATGTTCCGCGTTTGCTGTCAGAAACGTCGGCCAAAGCACGCCGAGGTTGCGGTCAAGTATCGCGATTTCTGGTTCTATATTGACAAATCCGACCTGTCATCCCGACTTACGCTCAATCTGATCGGCGAACTTTACAACATGGAAGTGCGCGGCGGTGGCGGTGCTTCTGTGCCGCTCATCACCATCGGGGCCGGCGGAAAATGACGAGAGCTGAGTTGTAACGACGACGCCCCTGGATGACTCGCGGACTACGGCCTGAAGGGCCCTGTCCGCCATGCGGCGAAGCTGGAATTCCGATCGCAATCTCGTTATATCCTGCACCGGTACTACCCACTGAACATAACGCGGAAGAACGAGTTGCCCGATCGAATCGACCAGCGTTTTTCTGCGCGCGAATTTGACGTTCGGCAGGTACGATTCGCTTTCAACCTCCCAACGAATGACAGATTCCAGGCCGGTCGACGCCCGTTGTGTTGCAACGAGTCAGGACCCCAGATTTAGATCACCTCCGTGAACTTCAAAGCGTTTACATCGGCCTTGGGTGTCAAAGATGGCGAAGGTCGGTTGTTTGCCGATCTGCTGCTGCTGAACATGCTCATCGGCGTGGCACGCAACTTCGCCTGGACAGTTGGCGCAGCCCTGTTCCTCGAACGATTTGGGGCGGCCTACCAACCCTACCTTTTCCTGTTGAACAGCGTGCTGATTCCGACATTGGCAGCGATCTACCTGCGAATGGAGAAGCGTCTGACGTTCCGAGCGCTGACAATCGGCAGTTTCGTCGTCGTGCTGACCTACATTGTCGCCACGCGTCTTCTGGTGATGTCGACCAACGCCGGCTGGGTCGCGTTCATGGCGGGAATGTCCTTCGACGTCATTTTCTTTCTGACGGGGATGGGCTATTGGGCGCTGGCGGGAATGCTCTGCGACGTTCGCCAGTCGAAAAGATTATTTCCCTTAATCGGGTCGGGCGAATGGATCGTGATGGTCGTCGGAGGATTCGCCACTCCCTGGATCGTATCACTGATCGGGACGGCCAATTTGTTCTGGGTCGCCGCTGCCGGCATGGGGGGGGGCGATTGGAGTCGTGTTGCAGATTCTGACTCGCAATCAGAAGCCCGGCGATGTCACAAAACAGTCGACGGAGGTCGACGACACGCCACGCAAGCCAACCGGAACGATGCTTAAAAATCCGTATGTGTTTTTCATGCTGTTCAACAACGCCCTGTCCACAGTGGCCCTTTTCTTCCTCGACAACACATTTTACGGGCTTCTGGAAAAGCGCTATCCTGACGTCGACGAAGTGGCCAGCTTTCTGGGTTTGTATTGGGGATGGATTGGCGTCATTATTCTCTTGAGTCGTGGCTTTTTAACAAACCGGATTCTGGCGCGCTACGGAGTCAATGCCGGACTGCTGGCATTACCAGTCTGTGTGCTGATTGGGGTCATCTGTTTCTCGGTCCTGGGAGCGATCGTCGGCGTCTATGCGGCACTGGCCTTCTGGGCGATTGCATTGACGCGATTCTGCGATGCCTGTCTGCGCAACGATTTGGATGCCTGTGCTGGACTGGTTCTCTATCAACCATTGCCGACGGCTCAAAAGTCGTTGGCTCAAGCCACGAACGATGGAGTCTTTATCCCTGTCTCGACGGGGGTTGCCGGAGCGTTACTGTTGCTCATGAAAAACGTTTTCGGCTTTGGTCCGTTTGAAATCGCTTGCGTGATCCCGGCCGTGATTGTTCCCTGGATTGTGACCGGCTTCTCGGTGACTCGACGCTATCCTAGAATGGTGGCCGCAGCCATTGCCGGACATCGCTTCGACGCGGCAACGTTGTCCCTGACCGACAGCACCAGTATCGATCTTCTCAAGTCGAAGTTAAAAAGCTCGTACGCGAACGAAGTTCTTTATGCACTAGCCCTTCTGGGAGACGTCGACTCGGAGTTTCTGATTCAGGAACTGGCCCGGCTGCTTGAACATCCGGTAGCGGAAGTACGTTGCGAAGTGATGAAGGTCATTTCGCGCCGCGAAATCGTCGAATTGGTCCCGCTCATCCGCTTGCGATTACGAATGGACTCTTCGCCGCACGTACGTGGCGAAGCCGTGCGAACGTTGGCGAATTTGGAAGACGTCGATGCCCTTGATGAGTTGACGCCATTTCTGAATGATCCCGATCCCGAATTGCGAGTTGCCGCGATCACCGGAGCCATGCAGCATCTTGGGCTGGAAGGAATCGTCCTGGCCGCTCAGCAATTCAACGAAATGCGCAATTCTCGTCAGCCAATTGAGCGACAGCTAGCAGCCCGCGTTCTTGGAGAAGTCGGGATTCAAAGCTTTTATCGGCCGCTGGCACCACTTCTGCAAGACGAGAATCTGGAGGTTCGAAACGAAGCCGTTATTGCGGCTGGCAAGTTGAAGAATCCAAAGTTGTGGCCCAAACTGCTGGATGCGCTCGCAACTTCGGGGTTGCAGAGTTCCGCAGTCACTTCGCTTGTTGCTGGGGGGACGCTCGTATTGCCATTGCTCGCGACGGTCTTTGAGGAACAATCGCAGGATCCCGAGTTTCAAATACGCATGCTTCGAGTCTTTCAGCAGATTCGCGGCCAGGAAGTGCTGGCGTTTCTCGAACGGCATTTGAATGCGACGCATGCGGCAGTCTATACACGCGTGTTAAGTGCCTTGAGTGCCTGTCAGTATCGGGTTGCCGTCGGCGATGTGCCACGCATCGCTGAAAAGATCAGGGCGGAATGTCGGCACTCCACGTGGCTGCTCGCGGCCCAGGCTTCGCTGCCAGGCGACGAAGCAACTGAGCTTCTGAAAAGTGCGACTGAAGACTTGCTGCAGCAGGACTTGGACCGAGTCTACTTGCTCTTGTCGTTTATCTACGATTCGCGAGCCATGTTTGATTCTCGGAACAATCTCGAACATCAGTCGGGGGAACGACGCGCGTACGCAATCGAGCTTGTGGATTCGACTATTGACCGCGATCTAAAGCCGTTCGTTCTCCCCCTGCTGGATGAACTTCCCCTTGCGGAACGCCTGAAACGACTGAAGTCGACTGTGGGGATAACGGTAGTTCCGCAGACGGCATGCGAGTACGCGTTCGACATCATCAGCGCTGACGAACTGAATGTCACCGACTGGTTCTGCGCCTGTGCGGTCTTTGCTGCGGCCAACTCTCACTGGGTCGGGTGCATCGAACCCATCTGTCGGGTGATAACCAACAGACGTGATCCGCTGGTCCGGCAAACGGCACTCTGGGCGATTTCGCAATTGGACCCGGCGGAATACAGGCGGCAGGTTTCCAATCTGGCCGCAGCGGATCTTGGTCTGCAGTCGGCGGTTCAACTTCTCGAACAACGGGATCAAGGAACGCATCTCATGCTACTGGATATCGAAAAGCTGTTAATTTTGAAGACTGTACCCATCTTCGCCGAAGCGCCTGACTTCGTGCTGGCCCAAGTGATTCCAATTCTTGAAGAACAGGAATTTGAAGCCGGACAACGCGTCTTCGAAAAAGACGACATTGGTACCTGCATGTATATCATCGTCAGCGGTAAGGTTCGGATTCATATCGATGATCGCGAGCTGACGGTCCTGGGTGAACGACAGGTCTTCGGGGAACTCGCCCTCCTGGACCCCGAGCCACGTTCGGCTTCTGTGACCGCAATCGAACCGACGCTCGTCTTCAAGATCTCGCAATCCGCGATCTACGATTTGATGGCCAATCACATCGAGATCGTTCGGGGTATTATGCGAGTGTTGTGTCGTCGCATTCGTGAGAAGTAAGACTGCACGACAAACTATCGCAGAAAGGCTAAACTTACTGATTTGCAAAAACCAGGATACTTGTCGGCTAAACCATATGCGACATTACCGGAATAGGTGCGTTGAATACGTCTTTTTCTTATGTCATCTTGGAAATCTGAAAGTCACGTTCGCCCACGGAAAATAATCACCATGCATATTGATCCACTTGATCTGAGTCAACTCAAAGTCTTTCCGCTGTCTGAACGCAAGAGTTTGACTCGCGCTGATGAAATCCTGATTGATCCGGAATCGGTGCCTAAGCCGTGTGTTGAACGAATTGTACCGCTCATCAAAGAGTGTGCTCGTAAAATCATCGCGGCACGTGAGCGGGGCGCGAGCATTATGTTAATTTACGGGGCTCACCTGCTTCGCAACGGCACTGCAAAAATCCTCGAACGAATGATGGATCGTCAGTGGTTGACTCATCTCGCCACAAATGGTGCCGGCACCATTCACGACTGGGAGTATGCCTGGTTTGGAGCATCGACCGAGAGTGTTGAGATGAATGTCAGTAACGGGACATTCGGAACCTGGCACGAGACCGCGTCAAATATCCATGTTGCCCTGATGGCGGGGGCACTCGACGGACTCGGTTACGGACGTGCGCTCGGTCGTTTGATCCACGACGACGGAGTGACGTTGCCGAGCACGAATCAGCTTGAAAAAGAGATTGCCTCTTTCCCTGCACATCCACTGACATCTGCGAAGTCAGACTTGCTGCGAACGATGATTGAACAGAAATGGACAGAAGGACCGATTCGGATCGAACATCGCTGGAAACATGCTTCGATACTGGCCCAGGCGTACCGTCATGGTGTCCCCGTGACCGTCCATCCGGGGATCGGATACGACATTATCTCGAACCATCCTGTTTTCAACGGAGCTACGATCGGTCGGGCCGCTGAATGGGATTTCAAGTTGTTTGGCGGGTCGGTTGAAAAACTTGACGGTGGAGTGGTTCTCTCGGTCGGTTCGGCCATCATGGGGCCGCAGGTGTTCGAAAAGAGTGTCAGTTGCGTCAACAACCTCCGATTGCAATCCGGTCGGCCCGTCGTCAATGGTCATAGTGTGTACGTAGTTGATTTGCAGGACGGTGGCGGATGGGATTGGACACAGGGCGAACCCCCGAAATCGAATCCGGCTTATTATCTGAGATTCTGCAAAAGTTATTCGCGGATGGGAGGGGCGATGCAGTATTTGCAGTGTGATAACGCCATGTTCATCCACAACCTTTACCACGAACTGCTTCAAGCATGAGGCACCGAAGCGTCACGACTTGCAGATTTTCGCCTTTGTCTCATAAGTCCTATTGGTCTTATTTCAAGAAAACAAAAAGTTTAACGCACCCCCGTTGACAGCTGGCCAGAATTGTCTGGCATTTGCCGGTGGTCGACTTTAGACTGAATAATCTTCGTCTTTTTCACATCAACAGGATTGTCCTAATGCAGCGATTTTGTCTGATTCATTTGTGCCTGATTGCGGGCTTCGTCCTGTTTTTCGATGGTCAGGCATGGGCCTATAAGCGGCAAAATCGAATTCCGTTGTCTGGGTGTCGTGGCCATTATGCGGCGTCTGGTACCGCCCGTTACGTTGCAACCCGAAATGAGCCACGAACTCCCGATCAGGAAGAAATGATCGTTGAGGTCAAAAACGTACCGTTGAGGCCCGGAACAACGTTGGTCGTCTATGTCACTGACGAAGCCGTCGGGACGATCAAGCTCGACGCGAACCAAGGAGGGACATTAAAGCTGACGTCTGCCTACAAAAAATTCGTCCCGCCACTCGATGAAGGCACCAGTGTCGTGTTGAAAACAGTGGACGGACGAATGGTGATGTGGTGACGTCCTCCAAGACTCAAGCGATTCCGTTCAACGTCGAAACGAATTCACCGCCCGGCAAATCTCGTTCGGATGTCGGGGATCGTTGGCGCGTCGTGTGGGTGTTTCTGAGTTGGTGCTTGCAGCGAGAATCGCTGAGGTTGTGGAATTACTCGATCTTACTGATTCCACTATTGATGGCTTGCTATTTTTTCCGAACCTTTTTAGGTGGTAAGCATCCCCTTCAAGGCCCCGCACTGCTGGAAAACTTATTAGTGGTTGCGGCAATTTTTATCTTTACCGGGGGATTCATGCATGCGTCGAAAGCGGTGTGCTGGGAGGTCTCTCGTGAGCTGAGGGACCTCGTTCGCCTGACAGGAATTGAGCCTGCGACACTTCTCTGGTGTAAGTCATTGTCGCGCTGGTGGACGATTGGCCTGTCCATCATTCTGATCCTTCCGTTGGCAATGTACGCCAGGACAATGGGAGCAATTTCAGGCGACCATTGGTTTGCCGGAGGATGCTGGCTTTCTCTGCTGGCCGTTTTAACCGCAGGTTTTGCAATGGTTGCCAGCGTCACATCAGATCGGGCGAATAACGCTGCGACAGTCGCCGCGACGCGTTCGTTCATGCTGATGGTGATCTATCACCTGTTCTTTTGGGTAATTAGCGTGATCATCGCACTGGTCGCGTGGCACTTGGATGGTCAGTTCGGACCTCAAGTGGGAACGTGGGGGCATCAGGCAATCATGCTCGCGTTAAGTTTTGCACCGATCGCCGGTGTCTATCGAGGTCTCAAATCACCCGCAACATTTTCTCCCCTCGACCCAACCTTTTGGCTCCATTTTGTGACCGGGTTCGTTTGTATGTGGGTTGCAACGGTCGTCATGAGGAATCGTTTTCGCGTTACGACGCAGGGTGATGAGCCGATCGCGGAGTCGGGGCATGCGCTGCGAATTGCGAACACTGCAGCACCGATGAGACCTCGCTGCGGTGACAGACCTTTTTTCTGGAAGGACACGTACATTCTTGGCGCGGGTCGATGGGCTCAGGCGTGGTGGACATTCCTGAGCGGCATCGCGCTTCTTGTCGTGATCGCTTCAACCGTTCGAAACGTTGATAGCGCCGAAGTATTGCCACTGGTCATTGGAATTATCGCGGTCTGCCTTTTTCCGTGTGTGATCGCCGTTCGATTCGACGCACTGCTGACGGCAGAATTTCGCGATAACACATGGAACAGCTTGATGCTGCTTCCGATAAATCCTTGGGCTCCGATCATTGCAAAAATTCAGGCGGCAGCCTGGGAACGCAAGGCGATGTTACTGCCTGTGGTCGTGGGCGCGGCGATTGCCAGCTACTGGAACGTAACGGCCCTAATGATTGCCGCAGCGATCGCATCGCTCGTGGGAATTCTGATGATTGAGATTTCGATCTTGAATCAGTTCTATTCCAAATCCTGGTGGGTCGGTCCCCTCACCGGGATTTTCATCGTGTTGATGATTGCCGTTATCATCCCCGTTTGGGTCATCTTTGGTGTCGCACCAGGCTTTGTGTTTACATGCCTCGCTCTTGCTCTGATCAGTTTCTGCGTTTACGTCCATATCGATTGGCGATTGGAACATTGGGTGGAAACGTAGACCTTTCATGCCAGGACATCGGTGATGACATTCCCCGCCACATCCGTCAAACGGTAGTCTCGACCGTTGAAGCGATAGGTCAGTTTCGTGTGTTCCAACCCCATCAAATGCAGCAGTGTGGCATGCAGGTCGTTCACATGAACTTTGTTGGTGACCGCCTTGTATCCAAATTCGTCGGTGGCTCCATAATGAAAACCACCTTTAACGCCGGCACCAGCCATCCAGATCGTGAATCCATTCGGGTTATGGTCACGGCCTTTTGATCCTTGCGAATCGGATGTCCGTCCGAACTCTCCGCCCCAGATCACCAGAGTTGACTCAAGCAATCCCCGAGCGTCGAGATCCGCGAGCAACGCGGCCGCCGGCTGGTCCGTGTGCAAGCCGTTTGAACGATGGTTTGTTTCCAGGTCTGAGTGACAGTCCCAGGGAACATCGTTGACACTTCCGTCGGCCGAGGTCCCCTTGCCTGCGAAGATCTGCACGAACCGGACCCCACGTTCTACCAGTCGGCGTGACAGCAAACATTGCCTCGCAAACGTCGTACATTCAGGATTGTCCATTCCGTACATCTTATGAGTCGCTTCAGACTCCTTCGTCAGATCCAGCGCATCGGGAGCAGCCATCTGCATGCGATAGGCCAGCTCATACGAATTGATCCGGGCGGCAAGATCGGCTTGCGTCGGTCGCGCACTCGCGTGATCCTGGTTGAGTCTCAGGATCAAGTCGAGCTGCGAACGCTGCTGTGCATCGCTGTGCCGATTATCGCGTAGCAAGTTATCAACCGTCTCTTTACGACGTGCGTCGAGTGATAATGCCTGGTAGGTCTTTGGCAGAAATCCAGCAGACCAGATCTGATCATCGCCGCGCGGTCGTGTGTCGTGTAGTACGACGTACGACGGCAGATCTTGATTCATCGAACCCAGGCCGTATGTCATCCATGCACCCATTGCAGGAAGGCCAGGTCGGTTTGTTCCGCACATTAACTCGATCGATGCCGGAGCGTGATTGTTCTGCCGTAAATGCATCGAATGCAGGAAGCACATCTTGTCGACGTGCTTCGACAGATGAGGGAAAATTCCCGAGACCCACGATCCCGATTCGCCATGCTGTTTCCATTCGAATGGCGACTTCAGGCATTTTCCACTGGTCGTAAAGAAGCCGGTTTTCGGATCGGACCCGGCGAGATCCTGTCCATCGCGTTTCTGGAGTTCAGGCTTATAGTCCCATGTGTCGACCTGTGACGGCCCACCCGTCATGAACAGCCAGATAATTGATTTGACCTGAGCGGGAAAATCAGGCGATTTCAGCCCCAGTGGATCGCCGCCAGGACTCGGTGCCGCCTGACCATCCTGATGTAGCAGACTCACCAGCGCCAAGGAGCCAAACCCAAGTCCCGCCTGTTGAAGAAACCGGCGTCGGCCTGGAAGGATGATTTTATTTTCGGTCGCGGAGTTCTCGGAAAACATGATTGACGATCCTGTGATCAATGATTTCAGTCGATGTATACGAATTCGTTTAAGCAGAGAAGGACGTGGCAGAATTCCACCAGTGCTGGTTCGATATTCGCAACGGGGTCAGTCCCAGCAACCGACCGTTGAGTATCAATGAAGGCGAGCATTTGATTTCGTTCTGACTCGGAGGGCAGATGCGCGAAAGCAATTCGATACGCGAGATCAACCGAGGTTGCGATTGGCACATCTTTTGTCGGACGAATCCGTTGTGCGAGTTTTTCGGCCTGTTGTCGGACGAATGGAGAATTCATCATCGCCAGTGATTGAGTGGGCACTGTTGTGCTGATTCGCTCGCCAACACTTTGAGTCGGCTCGGGTGCATCGAACATCGTCATCAGTGGAATCAACTCGCTCCGTTTAACACGTAAATAGATGCTGCGACGTGGTGTGTTGTCCAGAATGCTGGGGCCATACATGCCAAGATCGAGGTTACCACCGATTGCCAGCAATTCATCCCGGATCAGTTCCGCATCAAGTCGCCGGGGTTGGAAGTGCCACAGATAACGATTGGCCGGATCAATTTGGAGGTTTTCTGAATTGATCTCATGCGATTGCTGATAAGCGGCACTCAGCATGATTTGTTTGTGCAGCGGCTTTAACTTCCATCCATTCGAAACGAATTGGGTGGCCAGCCATTCGAGTAATTCCGGATGTGTTGGCCGATCCCCCTGTGCGCCAAAATCGTTAGGAGTGCCGACGATCCCTTCACCAAAGTGATGTTGCCAAAGTCGGTTGACTATGACTCGAGCGAGTAGCGGGCCGGCGCCTCGTTCGACGCTGGTGATCCAATCGGCCATCCCAATTCGAGGATCGAGAGGGCTTGCTGCAGGTTGAGAGGCAACAGGCGTCGCTGCCTGGCTTTCTCGAAGCAGCACTTGAATGACGCCGGGATCTGCTTTTCCCTGTTTATTATCGACTTCGCCACGGCGTAGAAGATAGACATCCTGACCACCGGCAACCGTAGTGTAGACCTCGGTCAACGCGGGACGTGGTTCCGACGCAGAATGCGTGCGAACGGCTTGATAAACCTTGGATGCCTCGACATCGAAAGGGCTGAGCCAGCGAGTCATCGCTTCCCGAAGTGTCTCGGGCAACTTGTTTCCATTTGCAGTCAGAATGGCCCGAATCTCGCCGATATTCTGAGCGACGATGTCTCCAGCCCACGTTGCCGGGTTTGGTTCGGTGCTTAGCGAGAATCGTATCCGACCAAGACCGAGGTCTCGAAACTTCAATTCAACAACAAGTTCAGTTCCGCTCGCAAAGCCAGCAAGAGGAGCCTCTAACTCAAAGACTGCGGCGTTATCTTTGTTTGCCGGAGGACGAACCACCCATGCCGTTTCCGGTTTACCATCGACGGCATTTCCGAGCGGCTGATCTTTCTCTTCGAATGCTGCGTAGGCGGCCTTGAGCTTCAGTTCTTGAGGTGGTTCCGTTGAATTCGCATCCAACGGCCGAGCAGTGACTTTCAACTCAACCAATTGAAAGCTGCCGTCTCCATTCAAACCGGGACCTTTTGCCGGAAGTGACTTATCTACATAGGCGTCCATTCGTAAAGAGGCGATGTTTTTCTGGAACGTGTTTAATGTGACCGTGTATCGCTCTTCGTTGGGGACAACACGACGCTGGCCGCGACGCAATAAGTCCGTGCCGGGAGTCAACGCCCCGTCGTGAGCGATGATGCCACCAGGTAGCCACTTCAGCCAGGATCGCTCCGCGTCGAGATTTACAGGTTCCATAAACTGCCAACGTGTCGCATCAGGCTGTTTCGGCAACTCTGAATTTTGCCAGGTTTCGAATCGTTTAGGTAATTCTTCCGTCGAGAATTTACGAAGGGCTAACAACAAGGGTTCATGAGCTTGTCGGTAGCTTTCCCACACTTGTTGCGTTGCTGTTGGATCAGGGTCGATCGATCGTGTCCCATGAACGGTCTGAGCCAGAGACGCCGCTAACGAATAATAGTCTTTCTGCTGCAACGGGTCGTACTTGTGGTCGTGACATCGAACACAACCAAGCGTCAGGCCGAGCATTGATCCACCGACAGTCATCAGCATGTCGTCGAGTTGATCATAACGAATTCCTTCGACAGTCTTGGCCGTAATTTGACCTGGATAGGGGCCAGCAACGAGAAATCCGGTCGCGGATGCACCGCTATAGTCATCTGGTTTTAATTTGTCTCCAGACAATTGCATTCGAACAAACTGATCATAAGGAACATCGTCGTTGAGTGCCCGAATCACCCAGTCTCGGTAGTGATATGAACCGGGCCTGAATCCATCGAATTCGTATCCTCCACTTTCCGCAAATCGGGCAACGTCCAGCCAATGTCGTGCCCACTTTTCGCCATATCGAGGACTTTCCAGCAAGCTGTCGATGACCTTCTCAAATGCCTGCGATGACTGGTCGTTCAGAAAGTTGTCGACTTGTTCCGGCGTAGGTGGGATCCCGATCAGGTCAAAGTAGGCACGGCGAATCAATTTTTCTTTCGTTGTCGGAACGCCCGGTTTCAGTCGATGTTGCAACTGAGCGGCGACGATGAAATTGTCGATGGGCGATGACGCGGTAATTCCCTCGGGAATCGATGGGGGCGCAATGATCTTCAGCAGTTGGAACGACCACCACTTACGACCTTCTTCGATATTGATTTCTCGCTTGGGCTTAATCGGCGCCGTCCCCTCGCGAGGGTCTGGAGCTCCCATATCGATCCATTGGACGAAGTCGGCAACAATTTCGTCCGAGAGTTTTCCCGTGGGAGGCATTTCCATACCATCGTACTTCATCGCTTTAATCAGGCGACTTTCGGTCGATTTCCCTTTGACGATGGATGGACCACTTTCCCCTCCGGCCAATGTCCCTTCAGCCGAATCAAGAAATAACGCTCCTTGCAGTTTTTTTGCGTCGCGAGCACTCACCGAATGGCAACTATAACAGTGTTGCACGAGGACGGGACGGATTTTCTGTTCGAAAAACTTCAGC
>Ga0364920_10187_pt1 | contig 12164 bp, 7 predicted proteins | sample SorcelJu500001C8_FD_206961 | JGI IMG/M metagenome (GOLD analysis project Ga0364920, IMG submission 206961) | Enriched cells from Trout Bog Lake Hypolimnion, Wisconsin, USA - BchlTB.June20.5000.01.C8 | ecosystem: Environmental > Aquatic > Freshwater > Lake > Hypolimnion/Profundal zone | place: USA...
CTGACGGCGTGGATGAGGCATGCAAGTCGCACGATAGGGTGGCAACACCTTATAGTGGCGCAAGGGTTAGTAATACTTGGGTAATCTACCTCTGACATTGGAATAACGGCTGGAAACGGCCGCTAATACCGAATGCGGTAGATAAAGGCATCTTTATTTATCAATGCGGGGGACGTAATAGCCTCGTGGTGAGAGAAGAGCCCAAGGGATATCAGCTAGTTGGTAGGGTAAAGGCCTACCAAGGCTAAGACGTCTAGGCGGATTGAGAGATTGACCGCCAACACTGGGACTGAGACACTGCCCAGACTCCTACGGGAGGCTGCAGTCGAGAATCTTTCGCAATGGGCGCAAGCCTGACGAAGCGACGCCGTGTGAGCGAAGAAGGCCTTCGGGTTGTAAAGCTCTTTCGCTAGGGAACAAGAGAGACCGGATAACACCCGGTTGATTTGATGGTACTTGGTAAAGAAGCACCGGCTAACTCCGTGCCAGCAGCTGCGGTAATACGGAGGGTGCAAGCATTGATCGGAATTACTGGGCGTAAAGGGTGCGTAGGCGGCCAAAAAAGTCAGATGTGAAATTCCGGGGCTCAACCCCGGAGCTGCATTTGAAACTTTTTGGCTAGAGTACAGTTAGGGTAAACGGAATTCCACGTGTAGCGGTGAAATGCGTAGATATGTGGAAGAACACCGGTGGTGAAGACGGTTTACTGGGCTGAAACTGACGCTGAGGCACGAAAGCTAGGGGAGCAAACAGGATTAGATACCCTGGTAGTCCTAGCCTTAAACGATGCATACTAGATGTAAGAGGGCTCAACCCCTTTTGTATCGGAGCTAACGCGTTAAGTATGCCGCCTGGGGAGTACGCTCGCAAGGGTGAAACTCAAAAGAATTGACGGGGGCCCGCACAAGCAGTGGAGCATGTGGTTTAATTCGATGCAACGCGAAGAACCTTACCTGGGCTCGAAATGTAGAGGACGATAACAGAGATGTTTTCTCCCGAAAGGGTCTCTATATAGGTGCTGCATGGCTGTCGTCAGCTCGTGCCGTGAGGTGTTTGGTTAAGTCCAGCAACGAGCGCAACCCTTATCGTTAGTTGCCAGCGCGTAATGGCGGGAACTCTAACGAGACTGCCTGGGTTAACCAGGAGGAAGGTGAGGATGACGTCAAGTCCGCATGGCCTTTATGTCCAGGGCAACACACGTGCTACAATGGTCGGTACAGAAGGCAGCAAAACCGCGAGGTGAAGCAAATCCTACAAAACCGATCTCAGTTCAGATTGGAGTCTGCAACTCGACTCCATGAAGTTGGAATTGCTAGTAAAGGCGTGTCAGCTACAACGCCTTGAATACGTTCCCGGGCCTTGTACACACCGCCCGTCACATCATGGGAGTTGGTTTTACCCGAAGTCACTGACCCGACCGCAAGGAGGGAGGTGCCTAAGGTAAGGCCGATGACTGGGATGAAGTCGTAACAAGGTAGCCCTATCGGAAGGTGGGGCTGGATCACCTCCTTTAAAGACAGATTGACCCGCAAGGGTCACATCTTATGGTTGAGACAAATCAGCTTTCTTCTCTCTTTCTACTGTCAACGAGCCCGAGATTTCTCTTGGGGGCTTAGCTCAGTTGGTAGAGCATCTGATTTGCATTCAGAGGGTCAGGAGTTCGAGTCTCCTAGCCTCCATTTTATGCGGTCGTAGCTCAGTTGGTTAGAGCGCGACACTGATAATGTCGAGGTCCCAAGTTCAAATCTTGGCGGCCGCATCCTGATTTACGGTTTGTCATTGAACAAGCCTTTGTTATCTTGACAGTTTGTTTTACAGGCAAATTGCATCGGAGTGGATTATGTTGCGGATTCTCAAGACGCAACACATGAAATTCCAGAAGCGATTACAATTTTATAATTATTTGTATAGATCAATTAAGTGAGAATATAACGTCGATTCGTTTATTTGAATCGGCGCTTGAAGAAGGCGACAAAAGTTTATCTTAAGTTTTTAAGGGCTGCTGGTGGATGCCTTGGTATCAACAGGCGATGAAGGACGCGTTAACCTGCGAAAAGTTTCGGGGAGCCGGTACAGGCTTTGATCCGGAAATATCCGAATGGGGGAACCCACTGGAAGTAACATTCCAGTATCGACGGCTGAATTCATAGGTCGTAGAAGCGAGACCCGCTGAAGTGAAACATCTCAGTAAGCGGAGGAAAAGAAATCAAATGAGATTCCCTGAGTAGCGGCGAGCGAAACGGGAGGAGCCTAATCCCGAGGATTCATTCTTGGGAGTTGCAGGATCGATCCATAAGATCGTGGATTTTTAGCAGAATGTTTTGGGAAAAACAGCGACACAGGGTGATAGCCCCGTATGCGAAAAGAAGAAGCGATTGGATTGAGACCTAAGTAGGGCCGGACACGTGAAACCCGGTCTGAACCTGGGGGGCCCGCCCTCCAAGGCTAAATACTCGTTGATAACCGATAGTAAACCAGTACTGCGAAGGAAAGGTGAAAAGAACCGCTGTTAGCGGAGTGAAATAGAACCTGAAACCAGCAGCTTACAAACGGTCGGAGGCCTATGCCCGCTTTGCGGGAATGGCTGACGGCGTGCCTTTTGCATGATGAGCCAGCGAGTTACGTTCTATGGCAAGGTTAAACAACATACGTTGTGGAGCCAAAGCGAAAGCGAGCGTGAATAGCGCGTTAAGTCATAGGGTGTAGACACGAAACCAACTGATCTATCCATGGCCAGGTTGAAGCAAGAGTAAGATCTTGTGGAGGACCGAACTAGTGGGCGTTGAAAAGCTCTTGGATGAGCTGTGGATAGGGGTGAAAGGCCAATCAAAGTTGGAGATATCTTGTTCTCTCCGAAATAACTTTAGGGTTAGTCTTGGTGATATTTTTTCTGGGGGTAGAGCACTGGATCTCCTAGGGGGCCTACCGGCCTACCAAAGGGAACCAAACTCCGAATACTAGGAAAAATGCCGGGAAATAGACTGTGGGGGATAAGCTTCATAGTCAAAAGGGGAACAGCCCAGACCGTCGATTAAGGCCCCAAATTCTAGTTTAAGTGGGAAAGGAAGTGAAGTTTCTAAAACAGTTGGGATGTTGGCTTAGAGGCAGCCATCATTTAAAGAGTGCGTAACAGCTCACCAATCGAGAGACTTTGCGCCGATAATACCCGGGACTCAAAACTAGAGCCGAAATCACGGATTTGTAGAGTTAAATCTACAAGTGGTAGGAGAGCGTAGTACCAGCAATGAAGGTATACCGAAAGGAGTGCTGGAGCGGGTACTAGTGAATATGCATGGCATAAGTAAACGATAAAGGAGGTGAAAATCCTCCTCGCCGAAAACCTAAGGTTTCCAGGGTAAAGTTCGTCTTCCCTGGGTTAGCCGGTCCCTAAGTCCAGGCGGAAACGCGTAGGCGATGGGAAGCAGGTTAAATATTCCTGCGCTGTCTAAGACTATAGCGACGAGGTGACAAAGTAAGTTAAGCACGCGGACGATTGGACGTCCGTTTATCTCCGAGGCCGGTCAGTAGGAAAATCCGCTGACATAAAGCCAGAGAGGCGACAAGGGGAACGCAAGGGAACCGATGGTGTAGCGCGATGCTTTCAAGAAATAACCTCTAGCTGTCGATGGCAACCGTACCAAAACCGACACAGGTGGGTGGGATGAAAATTCTAAGGCGCGCGAGAGAACTCACGTTAAGGAACTCTGCAAAATAGCCACGTAACTTCGGGAGAAGTGGCGCTGTTTTTCGTCATGGAGTACATCCAGAGCGAAGGATAGCCGCAGTGAAAGGGCCCAGGCGACTGTTTAACAAAAACACAGCACTCTGCTAATTCGTCTAAGAAGACGTATAGGGTGTGATACCTGCCCAATGCCGAAAGGTCAAAAGGAGATGTAAGCCGCAAGGCGAAGCGTTGAATTAAAGCCCCGGTGAATGGCGGCCGTAACTATAACGGTCCTAAGGTAGCGAAATTCCTTGTCGGGTAAGTTCCGACCTGCACGAATGGTGTAACGATCTGGGCGCTGTCTCAACGAGAGACTCGGTGAAATTGTAGTAGCAGTGAAGATGCTGTTTACCCGCAATAAGACGGAAAGACCCCGTGAACCTTTACTGTACTCTGATATGGGCTCTTAACTTGTTATGTGTAGGATAGCCAGGAGGCGTTGAAGAGGTGTCGTTAGGCATCTTGGAGCCATCGGTGAAATACTGGTCTTAACAAGTCGAGAATCTAACACTACTCCATGAAGCTGGAGAGTGGACACTGTCAGACGGGCAGTTTTACTGGGGCGGTATCCTCCAAAAGAGTAACGGAGGAGTCCAAAGCTTGCCTCATCGTCGTTGGTAATGACGAGTAGAGCGTAAAAGTATAAGGCAAGTTGACTGCGAGTCCAACAAGACAAGCAGGTACGAAAGTAGGGTTTAGTGATCCGGCGGTTGAAAGTGGAATCGCCGTCGCTCAACGGATAAAAGGTACTCCGGGGATAACAGGCTTATCGCCACCAAGAGTTCATATCGACGTGGCGGTTTGGCACCTCGATGTCGACTCATCACATCCTGGGGCTGGAGAAGGTCCCAAGGGTTTGGCTGTTCGCCAATTAAAGTGGTACGCGAGTTGGGTTCAAAACGTCGTGAGACAGTTTGGTCCCTATCTGTTGCGGGCGCAGGAATTTTGAGAGGAGCTGCTTCTAGTACGAGAGGACCGAAGTGGACGAACCAATGGTGTGCCGGTTGTTCCGCCAGGAGCATAGCCGGGTAGCTACGTTCGGAAAGGATAAGCGTTGAAAGCATCTAAACGCCAAGCCTCCCTCAAGATAAGAATTCCCTATGAGACCCCTTGAAGATCACAAGGTTGATAGGTTGGATGTGGAAGTGCAGCGATGCATGTAGCTAACCAATACTAATCGGTCCATTGACTTAAGTTTATTTTTTTAAGCCATCTTCAAGAGCCGTTTTAAGCAAACGAATATTATAAAATTGACCTGTAAGACAAACAACTTTTCCGGTGGCGATAGAGAGAGGGCCACACCTGATCCCATCCCGAACTCAGAAGTTAAGCCTCTCGTCGCCGATGGTACTTGCCACAAGAGGTAGGGAGAGTAGGTAGCCGCCGGTTTTTTTTCCTAACCCTGATTAGAGCAATCTAGTCAGGGTTTTTTTTATTGGACAGCGGCAAGATTTTTCTGTTCTTCACGTTGGATGGCAGCCTGTCTTGCGCGCTCCAACGGATTGTCCTGTGTTGTGTTTGGTTGGGCGGGAAGCTCTTCTAATGGGGTTTTTTCTGCTGTTGCAGCCGCGGGGATTTCTTCCACAGGAAGTTCTGTTGATGGGGAGGGCTCTGCCGTTGCAGCCGCTGAGATTTCTTTTGTCGTAGATTCTGCTGACGCCGAGGACTCTGCCGTTGCAGCGGAAGGAGTTGTTCGCTCTGGAAGATCTTTTATTTGCGGGGCGGAATAGGGGATGCCCAGGAGTTTTTTAGTGCGCTCTTCGACGAAACTGTTTTGGAACTTTTTGAGTGCATCCATGCGCTGTAAATATTCATTGTTTGACAATGTATCTCTGCACTCTTCCAGTTGTTCCAATTTGGCATATGAATCATCGAGATGTTTCTGGAAATCTTCCTTATGAATTTCTTTGAGTCTTTCATGCCATACAGGATGATCATAGAGGATATTAAATTGCTTTTCTTTTGAATCTGTTTGCGAGGACACTTCATCCTGCCATTGCTTGAGGTATTCTTGGCTAGATTGCCCGGTGGCTTCATACAACATAGGCATGTTTGTGGAAGACTGTGAGACGCCCAGCCCTTGCGCTAAATGTTTTTCCGCATATAAAACGCTTTCTACATCTTCAGCGCTAGGACGATCTCTTCGGACAGCGATCTCGAGAAGATTGTTCTTGGTTTGCGCCATGAGTGTATCGCGCAATTCTTCGGTGGTTGATGCGTTTTGGGTTCGCATCGTCAGTTCAAGACGATTATAAAGCGTGGTGGCTCTATCTCCGCAGTGTGCATCTCCGTCGTGAATGGTGTCCCAAATTTGTCGTAAAGTATTTTCCTCTCGCTCGGTTTTTTCTGGCTTGATGGCCAGTTCCTTGATTTCCTTGAGGAGTTGTTGTTTGTTTTCCGCCCCTACGACGGCTTTAGCAAAAAAACTTCTCATGACATTTTGATGTTCGTTGGGCGCCCATGAGTAGTCCTCTTCTGCGAGAGCGCGGCTAGAGATTTGGGACAATATAGCCGATTCGGGTGTAGGCGATGCAGGACGATAATTATTCCCCGGAGAGTCGCCATAATAGGAGAACGTGACGGGGGTCTGAGGAGCATAGAATCTGGCAGGGCTCCTCGGAGGAGCAGGATGGAAGCCGTAATTATAAAAGGGAAGTCTATCGCCGGCGCTGCGTGTTGGTATTGGGGCTGATTCGCCTCTTGCTGGAGACGCCGCGGCGGGTGGCACCTCAACTACCGCCTCTTCTTCCTGAACAGTTTTTTCCGATCCAGCAGCAGGGTCAATCGCCGCAGATCCGAAGAAAATAGATCGAAATACGGCGGCTACAGCAAGGGCGACCCCGGCTAGAAATTGAGATACGCGACCTTGCAAGCTTCTCGGCAGTCTAGCCACTAAGCTCGCCACGCAAAGCGTGGCTTTGCCGATCTTTGCCACGTTTTGATCAGGACCTTTTTTGGGGTCTGCGGACCTTATGTTAGGAGTCGTGTTTTGTTGTATTGCTAATATCATCATAATAATTATTATAACATATAATAAATTATTTATATAGTTGTTTACTAATTAACTTAATATGCTTATAATCAGTATGATAGAATAGCATTGCGCCCTGAAAACCTGTGTCCTATCGTGCCCGTACCCGGGCGTGAACGGGGGGGTATGCAAGAAGCCTATTATGTAGTATAAGATTTTTTATGAATAGGTTGTCTAGAGGGTCGTGAGATGCGTAAAACAAACATTTTCTGCATGGTATTTGCTGTTGCCGTATTGACCTGTTTCTCTGTGAGCGCTGCGGAAAATCCGGGGATGGCGCAAAAAATCGAGGCGTTTCTCAATAAAGAGGCGAAAAATCTGTCCACGGAATGTCCTTTCCTTTTGCATCTGTATAAAGATGGGATTATTGCAAAAAATAAAGCGGGTTTGCGCATTGCGGAAACGCCCAAGCAATTTCCTGGTTTGAAGAGACTCCCCGGCGAAGAGTTGAGCGGTCTGATGTTTTACTACAATTTGTATGATTTATCGCAACGGGTTCCCCATTGGCACGCCAATGCGACCGAAATGGGCGTTGTGATGCGTGGGAGGATGAGAGTCACTATTTGGGATGGCCCTGGCAACGCGAGCGAGTTCATTGTGCCTCAATTTGGGACGTGGATGATTCCCAAGGCCTCTGTCCACTGCTTAGAAAATGTGAGCGATGAAAGACTCGACTTCCTTGTTGTCTACGACAGTCCCTATGCGGAAGATCGAGATTTTGCCACTGCCTGGTCCGCGCTTCCGGATACATTGTTAGAAAAATCACTGGGCCTTTCTGCAGAAGACATTGCGACTTTGAAAAAAAGCACCATCAATCGATTGAGCTCTTATGTGCCCGGAGATCGCATCACGAACGCTTTTGTTCCGAGTCCTTACGGAGCTCTTTTCTCTGATGTCTTGCCTATTTATGATGGACCGCTCGGGTCTATCCGACGATTGGATGAGACCAATTGGAAAGCGATGAAATTCATGGCGATACAGCAAACGATCCTCAAACCGGGCACAATCCGAGAGCCTCATTGGTACACTTGCGGCGATGTATTTTTATTCATCAACGAGGGCGCCGCATTTTTTACCGTGATGGATGGAGAGGGCCAAGTCTACAACCTGATGCTGCAAGCGGGGGATTTAGTGTTTTTGCCCATCGGGGCGTTTCATACCTACATCAATGTAGGGAATAAGGATCTTGAAATTTATGAATCCTTCAGCACATCGGCTCCTTTGGGAGAGATTGGCATTCTCGATGCGTCTTTGGCTTTTAGGCCCGGATCGCTCGCAGGCGCCACCGGATTGAAAAGGACGACGATCGAAAAGCTGCCCCAATCAAAGCAGCACATATATTTACGATCTCTTTAGTTTGACATTGCCACTGGACAAAGTCCAGTGTCACTGGACTTTGTCCATTTGTCGGGGCCGCTTTCTCGTCTAGCTGTCACCAGTTGTAATTCATTTCGTTAAGATGGCGTATTCAAGCCTATCTTAACGAAATGAATTACAACTGGAGGCAGCTATCTCGAGAAATCGGCTCCCTCAAATGGACAAAGTCCAGTGTCAAGAAAATTTATCATGCAATTGCTCTGGTGAAACGAGGCTTCCCAGCAATCCTTTTTTATCCAATTTGACCACCCACATTTCGTGATCCTCGCGGCCGTAGGCGACCCAAATAAAATCCTCATCATAAATAAATCCGCAAGGGAAGATTACGCGCGTCCGCCTCCAATAGGGTCGATAGAACTGCCCTTCATAAAAACCTTCGGCGACGACGGGCTCCGGACTGATCTTTTGCAAAGCAAAAGGGGGTTCGGGGGAAAAAGTCAGAGCGCCCATAAAGTAATGGGGAATTTTTTCGTTGAAGGAGTGCGAGGTGGCAAGTTCGAGGGAGGAATGAAAAAAAGTCAAATATTGTCCGTTGAGCATCAAAGCAGGCGTGCTTCCTCGGATCTCGCCCCAGTCCCACGTAACATCCTCCTGACTCGTACTCACGAGGGTGGCGGAACCCTCATCTAGATCCGGCGAAAGAACGAGGAGGGGATTCAGACGGTAGGCCAACAAGAGATTTCCTTGATGATCCAATGGAGTCCAATTTTTCTCCCGACATTGCTTGGTTTCTCCCGGAAATTGGGCAAGACAAATCGTGTCGGACACAACAAATTGCCCGTCGACATGCGTCAACTCCGCCACATACATTCTGAACCCCCCTTTGCTGATCTGCGATGCATTGCAATCGCTGTAGACCAAATAGAGTCGCTGCCCGACTTGAATCAGCCGCCCATCTTCGGCGCGGCAGGGGATCTTTGCATCGGGATCTCGCAAAGGAAGAAGTTGCGCGGGGCTGGTCGGTTCAAAATGCTCATCCAACCACACAAGACCGAGCTGCGAAGTAAATGGATCTCTGCGGTTGGGAATGACCCGAAAGCAAAGCAGCAAATTTCCTTCCCAGCGAATGAGAGAGGGGTTGAAGGCATACGGGAAAGAGGGAATGACAATGCGTTTTGTTTCTAGCACAAAATCGGGGATGTTTTCTTCAAGATTTTGGGAGAAAAGAGGGTCCCACGCGCCCACACATAGGGCGAGAAAAAATTTGCAAGATTTAACGCAAAGATTTATATAAATCTTTGCGTCTCTGCGTCTTTGCGTCTTTGCGTTAAATCTTGACACGGCCAATCATCTAATCTACATGCACGGGGATCAGACTGCTTTTTAATTTTTCCTTGTCTAGCCTTGCGATCCAGATCTCGTGGTCTTGCACTCCGTAAGAGAGCAATAGCGTCTCTCCGTCCATGACAAGGCCCATGGGAAACGCAACGCGCAAAGGCTTCCACGTATGGTGGCTGGGGCCGGAATAAAACCCTTTTCCTACAATAGGCTCTTGACTGATCCGCGTGATGGCAAAGGGAGGTTCGGCAGAAAAGGTATATGCCCCCATGACGTAGTGCGGGACTTTCCTTCCTTTCGAATGGACGCTTTCCATCTCGATGCTTGAATGGAAAATCGCCACATACTCATCTCCGTCTTGGACGGCGGGCGTGCCTCCCCGCAAGAACCCGTAATCCCAAGAAATGCCGCCCACTGTCGTGCCTACATCGAGGCAAGATCCTGTCCCCCAAATGGGGCGGACGATGCGATGCGGATAGATACTATAGGCAAAATACAATGTATCGTCGTGGACGATAGGCACCCAATTTTTTGCCGATCTGGAGAAATTTGCGCCGGCAAAATCGACAAAAACTTCAGATTGTCTCGAGAAAAAATTGACGCCGTCGTATTCCACTTCTGCAACCGCCATGCGGCGCACTTCGGGAACGGGCGCTATGGAGAGCATATTGTTGTAGACGATATACAGGCGATCCTGCAGCACGATCAAACGAGGGTCTTGCCGTTTGGGGCCGCAGAAGTTGTCTAGAAAGTTCATCTGTAGAACTTTTGGTTCCGACACAACGTTCAACGCATCGTCCAACCAGACAAAACCGATGTCGTTCGCAGATCTGTTCTCACTGTAGATCCGGAAACTCAAAAGAAGCGATCCGCGCCATCGAACCAGCGAGGGATTGAATGCGGTGGGATATTGCGGGATCTTGATTTTTTTTGTGTCTAAAACAAAATCCTGAATCCCTTTTTCAAAATCAAAGAGATCCTCTGTCTCCTCAAAGAAGATTCCGTCAAGAGAAGGGCCTTCTTCTGCCGGATAATCGCCGCATGATTCTCCCGCATGCAAAAATAATGCGGCAGCCATCAATAAAAGTCTGAAATAATTCATGATCATGAGTCCTCGCTCCAATATTCAAAAGGAAATGCTTCATACACTTTCTGAAGATCGCAGATAAAATGGGGTTCTCCTCCCATCTCTAAGGCTTCCTCAATAGAACGGGCAAATTGAAAATCGGGACGGCATGTTCCCAAATAATAGTCTTGATATTTGAAGAGATGTTCCGTTTCTGAAACGCGTAAATAGCGCGCTGGAATTCCATAGGCCTCTGCGATAATGATCCCATGCAGTGATCCAGAAATGACGAATTTGCTGTCCAAAATTTTCTCCACGACCTGGTTCCAAGGATCGGTCGGATAGACGATATTCGGCTGAGATTTGGGAAATAAGTGTCGATCCGCGTAGTGCGGAATCACAATGTATGCGTAGGAAGGAGATTTTTTTTTCTGAAATTCTGGGAAGAAATAGGGGAAAAGAAGGGCGGGATCTCCATAAATTTCAGGGGCGTTGATTTTGAAATGTTCCCATAAAAATTGACGGGTTTTAGGTCCTCTGACCGAACGGATATCTAATTTGGAGAAGGGATAACGCTTTTTATCCAGTGTTTTTCCATTGACGCCTGAGCCCCAAATGACATCGTTATCCCTTGCAAAAGAGAGAATCGATCCGACAGCAAGGAGCTTTTTTTCTTTGGGGTTAGGCAGTCTGTTGAAGTGCGCAACGGGGCTTTGCACGATTCTTTCCACGAGTTTTAAGGAAAGATGATCGCCAAAATTTGTCTCCGTGCTTTTGCTCCACCAAAAAAGGGGCAGTCCCTCAGCGAAACTCCATAGAGGAAACAAAACAATCGCTGCCTTAAAAATCCACATAAGACGGGCAGTTTACAGATTGCAAGAAAAAAATTCAATCAAGAATCAGAGAAGCCCCGTTTTGCATGAGATCTTTTTGTTCTAAAAGATGGCGCATGTCCAGGCAACTTTTCTGACAGAGAGCTCTTTTTGACGCATCGTTCCACAACTTTTGCGCTGCGCTGTATAATGCGTCTTCTGTGAGATTCGGGCCGAAAAATTCGGGGAAGATTTCTTTTGAGGCGATGATGTTGACGATGCAGTAGAAGGGGAGGTGGATGCGGAAGATTTTTTGCGCGAGAAAAAGATCGCACGGGCGAATGGCGAAATTCACAAGCGTCGGCGTTTCGTGGAGGGCAAGTTCGAGCGTGACGGTGCCGGAAGTGGCAAGCGCGAGATGCGCTTCGCGCATGAGCGCATAGGTGCTCTCCGGCGGGACGAACCGGCAAGGGAACCCTTTTGCCAGAGCTTGCACTTGAGGATGCGCAGAAGAAATCGCGATGTCGAGATCGGGATTTTGCTGCTTCAATTTTTTGGCAACACGCATTTGGATGGGGAGGTTCCGTTGCACCTCGGTTGTCCGGCTGCCGGGGAATAGAGCGAGCGTTTTTGAGGGCGATTTTTGTTGTTTGGGAATGGCTGTCACGAGAGGATGTCCGACGTAGGCGACGGGGAGTTTTGTGTTTGCAAAACAGGCGGCTTCAAAGGGAAAGATCGTGAGCAAAAGATCGAGATTTTGCGCCATGAGGGGGATTCTTTTTTTGCCCCAGGCCCAAACCGTTGGACAAATGTAATGAATCAGCTTGCCCTTGTAGCCTTTTTTGCGCAGCGACTTTTCGAGGCGTAAGTTGAATC
>Ga0364920_10324_pt1 | contig 12133 bp, 10 predicted proteins | sample SorcelJu500001C8_FD_206961 | JGI IMG/M metagenome (GOLD analysis project Ga0364920, IMG submission 206961) | Enriched cells from Trout Bog Lake Hypolimnion, Wisconsin, USA - BchlTB.June20.5000.01.C8 | ecosystem: Environmental > Aquatic > Freshwater > Lake > Hypolimnion/Profundal zone | place: USA...
GATACTTGTGGCTATTCTTCAGTGGTTTATGTGCCGCGGCGTTCATTGCAACGCCTCTTTCCTCTTCTGTGAAACCATGTTGTGAAAATCCCTGGTATGACTGGGCGTCGTTGCGCTATACCGGACCGAAAGGGATCGGCTACCCATCAGGGTATCTGACAGCAGAGTTCTATGTAGCCCCGAGCTATCTCTTTGGCAATGCGTGGAGTCCTTTCTTGGATGTGCGCGGACACTGTTTATTCGGCGATGGGTTAGCCGCTAATCTAGGCGCCGGAGCGCGCTATCTCGCCTCTTCGCGCATTTGGGGAGGCAATTGCTATTATGATTACCGCAATACCCACCGCCAGCATTATAACCAGGTGTCCGTTGGCTTTGAAACATTGGGGACTGTGTGGGACTTTCGACTCAATGGCTATCTTCCTGTAGGAAAGACAAGGAGCAAAGCGTTTCATTACGGAGGATTTGACTCTTTTCAAGGGCACCATATGCTCATCAAAAGCATGCGGGATTTTGCAATGAGGGGAGTCAACGCCGAGGCGGGCTTTCATCTCGATCGCTTCCCAAGAGCGCCGATGTACTTTGCGGGCGGCCCTTATTATTTATCTTGCAGCGGGAAAACAACCTGGGGAGGCGCGTTGCGCGCCACGGTCGATTTATTCGACCATTACATCCGCATCGAGGGAAGCGCCTCTTACGATCATTTCTTCAAATGGATTGGCCAAGGACAAATCGGCCTCAATTTTCCTTTATGGCGCGGAGACAAAAACACGCAAAAAAAGGACTGTCCCTCCCCTCGGATGATGACCATGCTAACACGTATAACGCAGCGGATTGATCGCCAAGAGATCATCCCCGTCGCGAAACTACATGTCGCCACAACTGCGAGAGATCCTGCGACAGGCGATCCTTTGTATTTCATATTCGTCAACAATACGAGTTCTTCAAACGGCACGTTTGAAAGCCCCTATCCCACCCTTGCCGAGGCCTCGGCAAACTCTTCCGTCGGGGATATTCTTTACGTATTTCCGGGCAATGGCAGCGCCTATGACACGGCTAGCGGCGACACTTCCAATTTCATTGGGCTCGCCCTGCAAGATGCGCAGATGCTGCTAGGAGCTTCCACCCCGCACTCCATCGCCACCACACGGGGCGTTGTGCTGATCCCTCCTCTTGCCTCTACTTTGCCGGTGATCACGACCTCAGGGAGCGGATCGAGCACAGCCGATTTTTCAGCGATCGTAACTTTGGCTAATAACAATACTGTATCCGGATTTTCTATTCAGCCTGCAAGCGATCCCAGCAACCATACTTTTGGTATTGCGGGAACAGGGATCGCCAATTTCACATCTACCCAAAATACGTTTACTTTTGTCAATCATAGAGGCTTTAATCTAAGCCCCTTCTCTGGTCTACTCGTGATCGACGGCATCACCTTCAACGGCATTGGCGCTAATTGCGTCTCCATCACGACAACAGGCACAGCCTCCTTAAACATCTCCAATAGCACCTTCCCTACAATCACCGGAGCCACGAGCAATGGAATTTTTGTCAACGTCCCGCAAGGATCTGCTTCTTTGAACGTTTCGGGATGTACTTTTAGCGACATGACCAACAGCAGCCATGGCATTTTTGCCCAGGCCAAATCGACCGGAGGGGTCATCGGGGTATTGACCTCATCGAACATCACCGGATGTACTTTCAATGGTATGAATTCGAGCGTCTCTCATCCCGGCTTCGGCATTACATATGATTTTAAAAGCGGAGCCATACTTACAGACTCAAACATTTCCGGATGCACGTTCAACGATATAGACACGAATAGCTCGGGAATCGTCTTCAATATCGGAGTGAGCTCAGCCAGTGCAATCGTGATTGCTTCCAATATTTCTGAGTGTACCTTCAATTCCATGACCAACACCAGTTCCGGAATCGCAGTAAATGTCGCGACAGGCGCCACATTTGCCACTTCAAATATTTCCGGATGCACATTCAATACCATTGACAGCACTAGCAAGGGAATCCCCTTTGCCATCAGCAGTACCGGGATCTTGACCTCTTCAAATATTTCTGAATGCGTCTTTAACAACTTGACCGGTTATGGATTTTCTTCCCTTGTTAACGGTACCGGAGAAAATAATTCATTGGCTCTGTCTGACAATACCTTTAATGGCAGCTCGCCTTCTGCAGCTGGATGGGGAGCTTCCATCACTGTCTCTGCGGGGACTACATGCTTAGATTTCGCGGACAATACCGCGACACCGACAACCTCTCCAAATCCTTATCTTTTCACACAAAGCGGAAGCGGCGTATTCAACCGAACGACCGGATCGAATACAGGATCAATCACGACATCGGGCTCTGTGGGCGCGGAAGGCAGCTGCTCCGAGTAGATACGGTATTACACCATCGAGCGAACGGAGATTATTTTAACGCCTCTGAGCGTCGGTTCGAGAACGGTGAAGGTAAAAGATCCGATCCAGAGAATCTCTCCTTTGGTCGGCAAATGTCCGAGGGAGGAAAGAACGAGATCGCTTAAAGTGTCGTTTGGCTGATGCCGCAAAGCGGCGTGGAATTCTCGATTGAATTCCGCCACAGTCATCTCTCCGGACAATGTTCTTTCGACATGGAGGAGCGTTTGTTTTTCAGCTTTTGGAGCCGCGGACTCCCGCCCGAAAATTTGATCGACGATTTGATCCAACGTCAATAAACCGCACGCTTGCCCCAAAGAATCCAAAATCACCGCCACGCTTTGGTTGTTGCGGCGGAATTGGTCCAAAATCTCAAGAATCGATGTGCCTGAGGCCACAAACCAGGGAGATCGTGTTTTGGGGAGAATCGGCTCGTGATCTTCTAATTTGAGCAAGTCTCTCACATGGGCCAGAGCGACAATATTCTGTTTCTGATGGCTGTAGATGAGGACGATCGGTTCATAGTGCGGACTCAATACATGCCGCACATCGGAAAAACTCGCAGAAGAAGAAACCACCTGCACGACGTTTAACGGCTTCATCACCGCTTGGGCCGTGCGGCTCTTTAACTGAAAAATTTGCCGCGTGAGCGCGTTCAAGTCGTCTTCGCCCTCTTCTCTTTCTTCAAAGGTCAGCGCGATCTCCTCTCGCGAAAAAAAGAGGGGGACTTCTTTGGATTTCCCCATCAGGCGATGAATCCATTGCGAAAGCGCGTCAAAGAGCCAGATCACGGGGAGCAAAATGCGAGAGAGAAGCATCATGAAAGGCGATAAAGAAAGGGCGATCTGCGAAGGATGGCGCCTGGCCGCAAACATAGGAGAGAGTTCAGCAAACATCACAACGATGATCACTTGCGTCAGAGGCGCCCAAGCAGGATCTAAATGAATCGCCTCATAAAATTTCCGAGAGCACTCAGAGCCGATTTGCAGGGCCGCGTTGATCCCGATCAAGGTCGTCCCAAAAAAACGGGAAGGCCTCTCCAGAAGAGCGCTCAGCCAAATGGCTCTTTTCTTGCCAAGGCTAACTTCGTATTGCAACCGGATGCGATTTAGAGAGAGCGCGGCCATTTCAAATAAAACAAAAAGGCCTTGAATGGCCACGGATACAAGTGTCAAAAGAAGAAAAAAAATCATTTTCTTCTCACAGGTTTTATGCAGCGGACATAGATGCGTCGAATCCGGTTTGGCTCTGCTGCGAGGATATAAAACAAAAAGCGATCGGTTGTATACTGCGTGCTGGCGGCGGGAATGTCGCCCAGCTGCTCAATGAGCCAGCCTCCTAGCGTGACTGGTTTCTCTTCCGATTCTAGAGGAATGCCAAAAATCTCCTCAAAGGCTGAGAGCTCTAATTTCCCGCTCGCAATGATGACATCCTCGCTGGCACGCGTATAGAGATTTTTGGGATCTCTTCGATCGGCAATTTCCCCCACAACAGCCTCGATGAGATCTTCCTGTGTCGCTAGGCCTGAAATGGAGCCGTATTCATCGACCACGACAGCCAAACTTAAGCCGCGCTCCCGTAAATTTTGCAGCAATGTCCATGCATTGATCGTCTCCGGCACAAAATAGGGCTTTTTTAGGATCCTGCGGAGATCTTTCTCATGGCGGTGAAAAAAATAGCTCCGCGCCGATAAAATCCCCAGTAAATTTTCCAAAGAGCCGTCGCACACGGGAACGCGCGTAATCTCCGAATCGACAAAGAGACGCTCGAGCTGCGAGAGAGGCTCCTGGATATCGTAATAGAGGATCTCGTCGCGCGGCCGCATCCGCGCTTTCACAATCGATTCTTGTAAATCTAAAGACCCCGCAATCAGGTCGCATTCTTGCGGCAGCAAAATCCCCCGCTCTTCCGATTGCTGCAAAACAAGGCGGAGCTCATCGCTGCCGACGGCCTGTTCTTTGCGTAAAAAGACAAAAAGGAACCGAGAAATCCAATGGGTCATGCGAGTGAGAGGCTCCCGGATCGGCCTTAAAATGCGCGTTAGAAAGCCTACAATGGCCACAACGCGCGGGGCATATCGAGTATTGTTAGGAAGGCTGATCGATTTGGGCAACACCTCGCCAAAGACAAGCGTTAGACCCAAAGGGAGGCCGACCTTGAGCGCCCAGCTATCTTGGATAAAAAGATCCGCCACCGTATTTTGAATCAAAAGGTTCACAAACACATTGCACATGAGCAGCGTCACCAGCACATTGCGTGGGGAAGCCATCAATGCGGCGATGCGCTGCTGCTTTGGATTGGGACTTGTTTGATAAGACTTTAACGTTGTTTGAGATAGGGAAAAAAGGGACGTTTCCGAGCTGGCTAAAAAAGCAGAAATGATGAGGAGGCAAAAAAGAGAGAGAATCATTTTTTAAAATGAACCTTGAGCCACCCTTCAGGAACAACCCCCAAATCGCGCATGAGAATCATCTCGATCCAAGCCGGATCCGACTGCGAGGCGATCCGCAAGCGGAGGTCTTCTTTCTCAGCGTAGGCGAGGATTTTTTCTTTTTCCATCTCATTGAGGCGGAAGGAGTATTCAGCGAGGGCGAGATTTTTCTTCTTGGTGGCTTGGAGATAGACGGAGCCGGTCACGAGACAAAACGCGAGCACCCACCACCAATTGCGCAAAAAAACCACGAACCCCTCCGCAGTCCTCATTATGAGGATTGCGGGATTTTGGTTCAATAGGCTCTTATAGCTGAGAATGTAAGGGCGGCAGTTGAAAGCAAAGGGTGCGCACAGGCGTTCCTTGGGTTGAAGATTTCAAAACCAGTCTATCGCCTGGATCCGTTATGAAATGATCTTCTGTTTTTAAAGTGTGCCCCTTCCCGTTGACTTCCAGATCAAGAGCGCCTTCCATGACAACGAAAATCTTTTTCATTGCATTCTCTACGCCAACGGGTGATGAAAAAAGCTCCATCAATTGAATGCTCCATGGGCTTCCTTGAGCCAGCGAATAGATGCCGCATGTAGCGATGCCTTGATTGTCCCCAAAATATTTAGGGTCTAAGGGGACAAATCGAGGCTCTGACAGTTCCCGTCGGATAGGCTCTTTGGGAGCTTGGATACGGTATACGTCTTCCGGATAGGGAAGACCAGGAATGTTGATCGAAGCGACAAGAGCAAGCTCCTTCTCAGGTCCGAATGCATGGACAGTCCCTGGTGGAATCGAGATGAATTCGCCAGGTTTAGAAATGCGAGCAGGGTCCTTTCCAAGTTTTACCAAGATATTGCCGCTTAAAGGGACCAGCATTTGGTGCTGTTTTGCATGCCAATGCTCCCCTGTCGCCGCTAGGATTCTATACACATCGCACGTTCCTCCGAGCCCCGCTTCTTTGGGCACAATCGGATAAACTTGTCGATTGGGATACGTCTTTGTGAGCTCAAGCGTCGCTTCTCGAACATGAGCGGGGTTTAGGGTTGTAGCGGATATCATCTCATACCTCATTTAGTGTTGTTTCTACTTTTGATTCGGCAATAGTACTCAACGGGATTGTCCCATTGTACAAATGATAGTACTTATTCGTTCCTCCGGGATTGGCTTCTAAGACCAATTTCCCCGACAACTTTGCCGTCTCTATTTTTAATACGACGTATTGGGAAGCGCCTGCCCAATACTTTTCAATGATCTTATCCAGCTGCTCTTCAGTGGAAAGATGGATGAACGCATTATCCATGCTTGACAGATGTACGATCTCGCGGCTTTCTGCCCAATCGTCCATAGACAATACCTTATATAAAAAATCCGGCCTCTCTTCCATGGGCACCTCCACGCAATCCTTTTGCCAAAAATCGGGCAAGACGAGGATTCCTGATGTGTTGCCAACGGCCGTCTTGTAATGAATAGCTTGCATATTAAAGTGCTCCATAATGCTAGAAACAAGCAAAGCGCTCGTTCCTGTTTTCCTGTGTAAACCACGGGAGTCAAAAAAATCGTCATCTTGGCCTAAAGACATTCCCAGCACTTTTTTGACTTCTGTTTGGGTGATTGTATCTCCATTGGATTTTTCCAAAGCGCGAGAAACAAGGGCAAAAATGGACTCCCCATCGCCAAATGTTGCGATCACTGTCTTTTTGGAGTTCAGTTTGTCTTGAAGCCAGGAAGGAATTGCCGGAAGCAAGCTCTCAATCCCTTGCGCAAGTTGTGGCGCTTCATCCATCTGAACCGGGTTGCCTGAAATATGACTTTCGAGCACCTTCCCGCCTCGAATCTCTTTGGATAAGAGAACTCGGACTGTTCCATGTCCTAGCGGCCCTTGATAAATTTTATACGTGTTGCCCATCTTTTCTGTGATTTGAAAACTTCCATTCCCGCTATCCCAAACTAATAGATCTTCTTCAGCGATCTCGGGATAAAGAATCCGAGCGTTCGAGAATCCGAGTTTTCCTTCTTCTTCCTGCGAAAGAATTTGAAAGTGAATCCCTAAGTCTTTTTCAATGTTCTGCAGAAGATCCTGCCCATTTTCCGCTTTGCGAAATACAGCTGTTGCGATGCCGGAAAATGCAACGTTAGGATAGCCCTTAGAAGCGGCGGCTTCCAGAGCTTCCTCCTTGAACTGGGTCAGAATTTCCTTTGCTTTTTGCTGCATCTCAATACTTATGCGTCCCTCATGCAAAGCGACATCTTCGCTGAGAGACAGAGGGACGTATTTGAGCATGAGCGGTTCTCCGACCACCTTCTGCCCAGAAGGGTCGATGAGAGCGGTCTGTATTTTAATGCTCCCGGAACCAAAATCAATGGCTGCTCGGAGAGACTCTTCTTTCTTGACTAAACTTTCCTCAATGAGGGTCTTCGCTTTTTGGAGGATTTTTGTACGATGCTCTTTTGCCGCCTTCCCTCTTTCATTCGTTAGATCCTCTTGAAATCCTCCGTATAAATTGTCGGAAATAATGTGCAAATAGGAAAATTGGATAGCTTCGGACTGCGCCGCTTTTGCCATAAAACCTATTTCATTGTCGATGAACGCATAATTCTTGTTGTTCTTCAGCCACTCTTTTGTCTCGTTCATCACAGAAGGAATCGTATAATGCTCTCCCTGAATTACAGCTGTAGGGCGTTGCCAATTAAATAATTTATCCCTCTTTTCATATTTAGACGCCTCTCCGGATCGATCCGAATCGCCAACAATCCAAATATTTTTAAACTCTTTTTCTTTAATCAAATGATGAACTTTCGGATCCATATAGTTGAAAAGAGACTTTCCCATTGTATGATCCTTCGGATCCGCAACTACGGAAGAGCGTAACTCCTTTAAAGACATCTCCTTTGTTCTAGAATAAGCCTTACTAAAACTGCCAAAGGAAACAAGTAAAGTAACTCCTAGACCTAGAAAAATTATTTTTCCTATCTTCCCGAACTTCATCACAATCCTAATTAGTGTTGCTTCTACACGAAGTATACGAGGTATTGATCTTTATGGGCAACATGTATTATTGTGAAAGAAACACTATGTATTTGCTCGAGGGAAGAAAACATTATCCGATCTCTGTCGATAGCGTGATTTTCGGCTATACGGAAGGGAAATTAAAAATAGCCTTGATCAAGCGGAAAACCTACCCCTTCATAGGGATGTGGGCGGTGCCGGGCGGCTTTATGGAGGGCGACGAAGCCGTCGAAGATACGGCGATCCGCGAGCTCAAGGAGGAGACGGGCATTCAAGATGTCTATCTCGAGCAATTCTATGTTTTTAGCAAACCTGGCAGAGACCCGAGGGGGCCTACAATCACCGTGGCTTTGTTTGCCCTCATCCGCTCAGATGATTGCAAACTCATTGCCACTGCGGATGCGGAGGAAGCAAAGTGGTGGCCCGCCTACGAAATCCCCAATCTTGCTTTTGACCACAATGAAGTCTGCACGCGCGCGCTGGATGCGTTAAGGGTAGCTATGCGGACGCGGCCTTTAGCGTTTGAGCTGCTGCCAAAACACTTCACGCTCTCAGAATTGCAAGACGTAATCGAGCAGGTGTTTCACACAAAACTCGATAAAAGGAATTTTCGCAAGAAAATCCTCAAAAAGGGATTTCTCATCCCGCTAGATAAAAAAACAGAAGGAAAGCGGCATCGACCGGCGATGCTCTATCGCTATGATGCGAAGAAATATACGCAATTCATTGAGGAAAACATTTTTTAATGCATCCGGTGTATTTGTACAAAATATTGTCCGTCGGTGATTGGGAAAAAAGCCGCGGGATTGTTCATGTATCGAGCATGGACAATGCATTCATTCACTTGGCAACACAAGAACAGTTGCCTGGAATTTTGGCAAAGTATTGGGCGGATGTTCCGGAATACGTGGTGTTAAAAGTAGAAACTGCAAAACTCCAAGGACGGCTCGTCTTCGAAGCGAATCCCGGAGGGGTCAATAAGTATTATCATTTGTACAACGGCTCTATCCCGATGAACGCAGTTGTGGAATCGAAAATATCCCATAGCACGTGAAATCGCATTCCTGCTACATTGCCATTACGTATGTCCGAAGCTTTCATCGAATCGTCTTTTACAGAACCTGACGTCCCCTTTGAGACTCCGCTGCGGCCGCAAACTTTAGATGAGTTCGTGGGACAAAATTCTGTCCGAGAAAGACTCGGTATTTTCATGGACGCCGCGAAAGAAAGAAAAGAAGCGCTTGGCCATTGTCTTTTTTCCGGCCCGCCAGGTCTTGGCAAAACAACGCTTGCCCACATCATGGCGAAATCGATGGGCTCGCAATTGGTTGTGACCTCGGGGCCGACCATTGAAAAACCGGGCGATCTCGCAGGGTTGCTCACCAATTTAAAGCGGGGCGATGTCCTCTTCATCGACGAAATCCACCGCCTCAATAAAGTGGCGGAAGAGTATCTCTATCCGGCCATGGAAGATTTTTCACTTGATTTGCTCATCGACTCGGGGCCGAATGCGCGGAGCGTCTCTGTAAAACTCCAGCCGTTCACGCTGGTGGGCGCAACGACCCGCGTAGGCCTTTTGAGCGCGCCGATGCGCTCTCGATTCCTCCTCTCGCTCAGACTCGATTACTACGATCCCGCTTCTTTGACGGAGATTTTGCGCAGATCGGCTAGGCTCTTGCATGTGACGCTCACAGAAGAAGCGCTTCTCATCATTGCAAAGAGAGCGCGCGGCACGCCGAGAATTGCGAATAACTTGCTGCGCTGGGTGCGCGATTTTGCGCAGACGAAAAAAAAGAAGCAGATCGACCACGAGCTGGCGAAAAAAGCGCTTGATTTGCTCGCAATTGACGAATTAGGACTAGATGAGATGGACAAAAAAATCCTAACTGTTATGATAGATCATCATAACGGGGGACCGGTGGGGTTGCAAAGTTTGGCCGCAAGCGTCGGCGAAGAGGCGCATACCTTGGAAGAGGTCTATGAGCCTTTTCTCATTATGCAAGGATTTATGAAACGGACGCCTCGCGGGCGCGAAGCGACGGCCATCGCCCACACATACCTCAAAAAAGACAATAAATGATCGGAGTTTGATCCATGAAAAAACTGATTCTTGTTTCACTATTCGCATTGCATTCTCTCTGGGCAGACGGACCGCTCGTAGAACCGACATCTCCTCGCAACATGCAAATTCTCCTCGAAAAAGATGCTTCCGAAGTGCTGCTCGAAGTCAAAGGCCCCTACTATCTCTTGAATCCGCATGACGGCTCGCATGTCTCTTCAGGACTTCTCGGGAAAAGGTTCATGGTGCGCGAGCTCGAAAATGGGCTGAAATGGGGAGAAGAATTTCCCGGCATCCACCAGCTGTATCTCAAACCGCGCTCTGCAGACACATCGATTTTCGTGAATGGCATCCAATATAACGGGGCCATTGCCATTTATGGCGTCGCAGGATCCATCAATGTCGTCAACGAAATCGACATCGAATCGTATGTCAAATCGCTTTTGACTGCGCAATTTCCTACGCCTTTAGAACCCGAAGTTCTCTCCGCCTTAGCGATTCTCATGCGCACAGACGCCTACTATCACTCGACGAAAAATGAATCGAGTTTCTGGCATGTCTCCGCTGCAGCCACAGGCTACTGCGGCTCTGCCCTCATCATCCCCGGCTCCTCGCTTGAGCACGCCGTCGACTCCACTCGCTATCTCATTCTCGTCCACCCAGATAAAGGACATAATCTCCCCTTCGCAGCTTCTTTTACAGAACACAGCGCCGGGAAAACGGCTGGTTATGAAGCGATGTTCCGCGTCAATGCGTTTGCGCCTGAAAAAGGAGTCGAGGCTCCCCATGCAGCCCTTGCGCGTCTTGAGTCTAAATGGAGCTATAAAATCTCTAAACACTCCCTTGCGCATATGTTGGATCTTGCCAATATCCAGGCCATCGAAACCTTCATCGATGCGCCTTCTGGAAAAGTCTACGGAATTCGTATTAAGGATGGGAAAGATGTGCACGACGTCGATTTCTTTACTCTGCAGCAGCATGTGGGGAAAAGACATCTCTTGAGTTCCGACTTCTCTGTCTCCTTAAAAGATGATTCTGTGGTATTTTCTGGATTTGGAAGAGGGCATGGTTCAGGCTTGTGCCTCTATTCCGCTTCCGCCCTTGCGCAAAATGGGGAAAATGCCGTTAAAATCTTATCAAAGTTCTTCCCTGAGACCTGTTTGTATAACGTGAACGCCATCCCGGAAGAGGGCGCCGGCAAGTAGGGAGCTGCAGTTCTGCGGGGCTTTTTGTCTTTAGCGATTTTTTAAACTTGAGTACTATACACAAACAACCTCAAAAGTTGGTTTTTAAGCCGCGTCACGCTGCCTCATTTCGAGCGTCGTAAGTGCCTTAGTATTAGAAATACAAATGCACTTACGACGCTCGAAATTCGGCAGCTTTCACGCGCTTAAAAACCAACTTTTGAGGTTGTTTGTGTATAGCGCCCCCAGAAGGATTGGAAACTCTCTGGCTGCGGATAGCCCTGCGAGGGATAGGCAGGTTGCGCGTACTGCTACGGTATAACCTATACTGCGCCTCATACCCAATTCTTGAGTGTCATCTTGGGTATACAATTGCATTCGCAATCTCAGAATCCGGGCCGCATCCAGTGGTCAAGCGGCAGGTTCTTGCTATTCTCCCTTCCCTGAGCCCACGCATTGGCTCGCTCCGCCTTTAAGACTTGAAGTTTCTGTACTCGTAGTGTGTTTTGTGCCTGTTGTTTTGCAACCGCTGTGTCTAAATCCCTTAGAGTTGTAAATGAGAGAACCTCAATGCCTAATTGTAATTCCTTGCTCCTGTCCTTGAACGAGTTTATTGTGTCTCTGACCTCTTTGATAGAGGCCAGTTTTCGATCACCGTCTACGATTGGAAAGATTTCTTCTTTCCAAACGTTATTTATCGCATCCATCGTATTTTTAAATAGATTAATTTCGTTCTGAACTGTGGGAGAAATGGATGGCTCTCCCTCTAGAACCTTTGTCTCGTCAGAATCTTCGACTACTCTCTCTACGACTACTTTTACGAGTTCGTCTGGCCAAGTACTATTGGGGCCGCATGTGAAAACCCTTGCCTTAAACTTAGAAGGACAGAGCGGTGAAAAGTTAAAAGGCCCCTGGGAGGGGAAGGGGCTCGCGAGGACCGATGGACAACTATTATGTGGGGACAGCCCGCTCATACAACACCTATGATTTGTTTAATAATAATATATAATACTATTTTTTAAGATTTACTTTCAATTCAATTATTGCACTATT
>Ga0364920_10326_pt1 | contig 11970 bp, 9 predicted proteins | sample SorcelJu500001C8_FD_206961 | JGI IMG/M metagenome (GOLD analysis project Ga0364920, IMG submission 206961) | Enriched cells from Trout Bog Lake Hypolimnion, Wisconsin, USA - BchlTB.June20.5000.01.C8 | ecosystem: Environmental > Aquatic > Freshwater > Lake > Hypolimnion/Profundal zone | place: USA...
CGCTGCTGCCTCCCGTGCCGCTTGTGCCGCCGGCGCCGCCGCTTCCTCCGCCGCTTGTCTGATCTGCGCCGTTTGAAGCCCCGCCATTGCCGCCGACAGCTCTATTGGATAGAAGCGACATCGCTGTGAGCGTCGCAGACCCGCCGTCCTCCACGAAGATCGCGCCCCCCAAACCAGCGCCACCAGCGCCGCTGCCGCCGCTCATGGCGCCCATTGCAGCCGCTCCCACGCCGCCACTTCCCCCTTGCGCCAAACCATCGATGAGTTTGAGACCCCCTCCGGTCGAGCCATTGAACGCGATTCCTCCTGTGCTCGAGACATAGAAGATGGGGATCGCATTATTTCCGCTGATGGTGACGTCAGTCGAAGAAGTATTCTGCAGCGTCAGAGAAGACTGGGTGATGTCTAAAGCCAGAAGACTGGCAGTTAATGTAATCGTTGCGCTTCCGGGAGATCCGGCGATCGAAAAGTCGATGGTGTCTCCGGATGCAGCAGAATTGACGCAATAGCGCAAGCTGCCTGTTGTCCCCGATCCCGATGCTGTATCGGTCGTTGTCGTGACGTACCACGTAGTGGCCGCATACATCGGCGCAAAAGAAATTCCGGCGAAAAATAAGATGTAACGCATTGGTTGCATGTTCGACAGTTATACACAAATTGTGTGTAACAGTTGTCCGGAATTTTGTACAGAAGGACGCGCGCTGTTTGACTTTAAATTTTTTTTTCGCAATAAAGGTGGGATCAAATAGGGTGGATACAATGAAACGCTTGCTTGCCGGATTTTTTTGTCTGAGTTCTACACTGACTGCTACGACCTACACAGTCACAGCATCTACTGATACGGTGACGGGAGGCGGGGCAAGCGGGGAATTGCGTTACGTTCTCAATGAGATTTTGAATTATCAAGCGCAAAATTATGGATCTCCAACGAGTTGGGATATCGTTTTTGATGTGTCCAGCGTGACTTTGAATAACATCCTTCCGATGATTAATTTGTTCAACACAGACACGATCACCATTGGAAATAACTCCGGGACCGCTGTCACGATCGATGGGAACGGCTATCGCCCCTTTTATTGCGCGCAAGGAACAGTGGCTTTTCAGAATTTAATCATCGAAAACGGCATGGCGACTGGGGGTAACGGCGGGGGATCGGTCAGCGGCGGCGGCGGCGGCGGCGGAGCAATGGGCGCTGGCGGCGCTCTGCTCATTGATGGCGCCGCCGTCACATTGACCAATGTGACGTTCTCTTCGAATCAGGCGATTGGCGGGAATGGGGGCTCTGCGGCTTCGGGCAGTTCGCCATTTGAAGGCGGCGGCGGCGGCGGCGGCGGGATCGGCGGCAACGGGGGGGCTGGAGTGAGCGGCGGCGGCGGCGGCGGCGGTTACTCTGGGCACGGCGGCGCTGGCGGCGCCCTCAATACGAACACATTTGGCGGCGGCGGCGGCGGCGGCGCAGCGGGCAATGGGGCGAATGGTTACGGGGTAGGCACGAATGCTGCCGGGGGCGCTGGCGGCGGCGCGATCATCGGCGCTGATGGAGGCGCAACAGTGGCTTCGGGGACGGCCAATGCAGGAGGAACGGTAGGCTCCTTTGTTTGCGGAGGCGGCGGCGGGTCGAGCGGGAATGCGGCTGGAGGAAACGGGGGAGGGAGCGGCTTTGGCGCAGGAGGGGACGGCGGCGGCGGCGGCGGCGGCGGCGCTGGCGCTACCTCCGCAGGTGATCGAAACAGCGGCGCTGGCGGTCTCGGCGGCGGCGGCGGCGGCGCGAGCGGCCTCAGCATCAATGGGCACGGAGCGGGCGGCGGCATCGGCGGCGGCGGCGGCGCGGGCTGTTTTAATTTATCTGGGTCCGGCAGTGGAGGCTACGGAGCGGGTGGGGCAGGAGGTTCTGTTCTCGGCTCAGGTCCAGGATCCGCGGGAGTTGGGGGCGGCGGCGGCGGCAGCGGGTATGATGCGTCTGCCGGAGGACAAAGCAGCGCGACGTTTGGCGGCGGCGGCGGCGGCGGCAGCGCGAATGACTCCACACTGTATGCAGGCGGCGCTGGCGTCATGGGTTCTGGAGGCGGCGGCGGGGGCTGCAATGCGTCAGCCCATTCAAACGGCGGCGCTGGCGGCGTCGGCGGCGGCAGCGGCGCCAATGGAGTGGCGAATTCCACGGGCGGTTCGGGCGGCGGCGGCGCTGGCTGCGGAGGAGCGATTTTCTTTAACATCTCTTCCGGAGGTTCTTTGACGATCCATTCTCTCACCTCGTCCGGCAATAGCACAACGGCCGGCAGCGGAGCGAACGCAGGCGCTTCGGCGGGTTCCGATGTCTTTGTCTTTACAAATGGAGTCGGGCCAACGTGGACGCTTGCGCCTCCTTCAGGTTCTACGGTTTCCTTCGGCGGATCGATTTACGACGATAGCGCGGAAGCGCTTCCTTCAGGCCATGGATATCAGCCAGGGAGCGGTTCGGGGCTTGCCTTGACCATGAGTGGAGAGGGACTCCTCATTCTCGGCGGAGCGAATAAATATGCGGGGCTGACCAGAGTGACCGCGGGCGAATTGCAGGTCAACGGCTCTATTTTAAACAGCGTCACTGTGCAGTCAGGGGGCACCTTAAGCGGCACGGGCAGCATCGGCAACACGGCGACCATTGAAGCAGGCGGTACGATTTCTCCCGGCAATTCTCCAGGCGTTATGACGGTGAACACGCTTGTGCTGTCCAACGATTCTTTCTTCCATATCACCGTTGCTGCATCGGGAATCTCCGAAGAGATCGCTACGAGCTCAGCAACGATCGGATCCGATGTGCAAGTGCAAGTCACGGTCGATGGATGCGTCGGATACCAAGGCGAGGCGCCGATTCTTTCGAGCCCTTCCATTACCGGAACATTCAACCCGACCGTTGTGATTGTGTCAGAGCCGATCGGCTATACGTTTAGCCTGAATCAGAGCAGCACTCTTGTCCAACTGTTGTATACAGGTCCTATGATCTCGCTTGCGAACAATCTCAGCCATCAGCCCCTTAGGACAGCCCAATATTTAAACACCGTCTTAGCCGACTTAGGCGGCGCCTATTGTCCTTTAGTGGTTCTCACCGGTTCTGCTTTGCGCGATGCGCTAAAAACCATTAGTCCGGGACGCAATTTTTCTTCCACATTTGCTACGGAGAATGTCTCGTTTCTTTTCAGCGACGCCCTCTCTTCCCGCTTGATCACGCAGAGGATGGCCCAGCATATTTTCCCCGAAAGGCCTCTTGCGGACTCCTCAATTTTCCCGAAAGAGGAGTCTTTAACAGCAGCTGTTGGCGCCAATGCCTATCCGCAGAAAATCCGCCCTCCGAGCAAGCCCTACAGCCTTTGGCTAACAGGCGTGGGACAATTCTCCCACCAAGGCGCTGTCCACCAGAACCCTTCCTTTAATTTCAACACCGGCGGCGCTCTTTTGGGCTTCGATTACGGCAATTTCGAGAGGGGAGCGGTAGGCACAGCCGTCGGATACGCCTACACGCACATGAACCAACACAACGATTATGGAAAAGGGAATATCAATGCCGGCTATGCCTCCATTTATGGCACCGCATTTTTCGATGAATTTTATTTAGAAACGGCTCTTTGGGGAAGCTATAACCACATTCAAAACACCCGTCATATTTTCTTTCCCGGATACGATGCTTCATCGAAGAGCAAAACGCATAGCTATCAATTCATGCCCCATTTTGCTCTTGGATACGACATCGACATTGGATCTGGAGCCCTCGAGCCGTTTGTCGCTTTCGATTGCGTCGTCAATTGGCAAAAGAAATATGAGGAATCAGGATCGGGCGCTTTCAATATGCACGTCAATAGCGCCCGCTCTTGGATGCTGCGCACCGAATTAGGGGTGAACGGCTATTACGATTGGAGATACAATTGCGGAGATTTGATCTTGAGAGGAAAGCTTAGCTGGATCAACAAAAATCCGCATAACGAACACATGGTTGCAGCGATTGTGGGCGCGCCGGGCGATTTCTCCGTCGAAGTATTCACACGGAATCAAAATCTCGTTTCTCCCGCTCTTGAACTCACGTACAAAGGGAAAGGCGGATTTTTCTCAGCGCTGACTTACAACGGAGAATTCGGCAGCGGTTATTTGACCAATGAGGCCATGGGAAGAATCGGCTGGTATTTTTAGTGTTTGTGTATAAAACCAAGTATCCCAAATACTTCATCGCAGTGAAACGCAACGAGGGCGATGCGCTCAGTACTTTGGACGCCTATACCGCGTTTCTGCCTCCCAAAGGCAAATTTTATGCCGATCCGATGGTGTTTAAGCATCGAGGCGTCAACTACATCTTCTTTGAAGATTACGACTATAAAAAGGGAATCATTTCCTATGCCGCAATCGATGGGGATGCGAAGATTTCGCCTCCCCGCAAAGCTCTAGAGATGTCTACGCATCTTTCCTTTCCCCACATCTTTCAAGAGGGCGGGGAGATTTACATGACGCCTGAAACGTATCGTTTTGGCGCGGTCTTTCTCTTCAAAGCGACAGAGTTTCCAGACAAGTGGACGCCTGTGCGTTTCCTGATTCGGGGACAACTTTTTGCAGATCCGATCTTGTTTAAACATGCCGGGTATTACTGGTTGTTTGTAGCGATTCAAGGAAGCTGTCTGATGATTTACTATGCTAAAGATCTGGATGGACAATTTCTTCCCCATCCGGTCAATGGCCGATCCATCCATGGCAGAAATGCAGGTCCGGTTTATTCCATGCATGGACGCCTCATCCGCCCCGTGATGGATTGCAGCGTCAGTTATGGCAGAGCGATGATTTTAAAAGAAATTGTCCGCTTAGATCCTTACAGGTTTGTAGAGCGGGAGATCGCCCGCATAGAGCCTACGTGGGCTCCCGATCTTGCAGGCACGCACACCTATTGTCAAAACGAAGACTATGTAGTCTATGATGGGCACAGAAATATTGATCCTCGCGAAGACTTTTTATACTCCTCACGAGATTGAATATGTCTGAAACGGCCTCTCTTCAGTTTTTCGATGCGGCTTACCAGAATTTCGTTGCGTCTACATTGCAGACGCAGGAAGTAAAGAAGTTCTACAAGTTGGCTGGTTTCACGCTTTGTCTCAAGTTTGCAGGCAGCGCTCTTGTGGATTTACTGACTCCCGCTCTCCAACATGCGGAAGTGGGAGATGCGCGAGAGTGCGAGGGGACGATCTGCATTTGGGAAGGCGCTGCAACTCCTGCTCATCCTCTTGCGTTTCCTTGGCCCCGCAACTCCTTTGCCATACACGGGGATGTGATCGGATACAATAGCGATCGGATTCATACGGTTTTCGATGCTCGGCTGAACATTCTTCAAGTATTCGACAAAGAGCGCGATCTGGCGCTCTATTGGATCAAAGATCGGAGAAACACGGCTTGGTGGGTGGGAACGTCTCCATTTTTCTCCATTTTGCATTGGTGGATGAGGACGCGCGGGCATCAATTGACGCATGCCGCGGTCGTTGGATATTCTCAGGGAGGCGTTCTTCTTACAGGGAAAAGCGGCGCGGGAAAATCCACCACTTCTCTTTCTTGCATGCGATTTGGGATGAAGTATGTCAGTGAAGATTTCTGCATTTTGAGCGATCTTCCCGACATCCGGGCATATAGCCTTTACAACTCCGTAAAGATCTCAGATGAAACGCTCCGTTTATTTCCCGAATTGAACAAACACATTGAAAACTCCGAGCGGCCCAAAGAGGACAAAGCGTATTTCTTTCATCAGAAATTTCAGCCTGAAAATATCCTTCCCAGCTGTCCGATCAAAGCCCTCATCGCCTTACAAATCGAAAAGGCAAAAGATAGTTGGCTTGAATCCATTCAGCCCATTGATGCAAGCGCCTCCTTATCGGGGAGTACGTTGTGGCAATTGACCCATGCCGGGCCCTCTGTATTTCAGCATTTGAAAAGAGTCGCTCTTAGCTTGCCTTGCTACAGGCTGCATTTGGGCAGCGACTTGATGCAAGCCCCGACGCTCATTGAACGAATTTTGGCGGCAGATTTAAGTCGTTGAGAATGAGACACTTATATGTTAAAGTCTTGTGTAGTCTGTACAAACTTTTATGAATCGGTCTTAATTTTAGTCTGCAGGTCTCTCACTTTCTGAAACCAGAAGGGGGCGTAGAGCCTTTCTCGGGACCATGTTCGGCTGCGCAGTTCTTGATATTTTTTCTGTAGAAATTCCTCTGTAGCTTCGCTCCAGTCTTTGACGATCACGACTGGAAATCCTTCATAAACAGGATCTAACGTTGTGCTTTGAACAATCGGATAGCACCCCATCAATAATGCTTCCCAGCTGCGATGGCAGTCGATGCCGAATCCGGGGGGACTCACCACGAAAACGGAGTCTGAGAGATCGTTTAAATATTCGGCAAACGTACCGCGCTGCACAAAAGGAATGCCGATTTTCTGAAAATGCTTTGTGCAATCGATTCTATTTTTCCGAAGAGTGTAGTTGAGATAGCAGAAAATAGACTTCGACTGTTTAGCAAGGGCGAGGGGAATCCATTGATCGAATAAATCGGTATTTCCGTGTCCCCAATACCTGCTCGCGATGCCGATTGGAATCGGGATGAGTTTTTCTGAAGGGTCTCGGTCGATGTTTTGGACAAACCAGGCGGCTACTTTTGACTCTTTGAGGAGATGATCAAAGGGACCCGGCAGCGAATAATCTGCAAAGAGTCCATAGTTCGACGAAATAAGAAGGACTTTCCCTTGTATTCTCGGGAGAATTCTTCGGGCAAAGTCTTCTATGCAGCCATAATCGAGGTAGATCGTATCTCCATGCTTTACGCTTTCCGCATTAAAACGGACAGGGCCATGATCGCGCTCTACGTTGAGCATTTTCCAATCGCAAAAAGAGACCCAGGTGTAGCCGGCGAGATAGGGATAGCTTGTCACGCCTTTGAGAGAAAAAAAGCTATTCTTGCGGACTTCTTCCATCGGCGATAAGTATACTGCACGTAGTATAGTTCTCAAATTGTTTTTACCTTTTTAACTCTTGTCTGCTACGATGAGTCAAAATTTTTTGGAGACTAGCAATGGAATCGTACCGCATTCTCAAGCCGCGCATCGTCTATGAAGTACTCAATACGGAAGTCATCGCGATTGATTTTAACACGGGCACTTACTACGCCCTTCTGCATGTCGCTAAACAAGTGTGGTTGCTGATCGAGCAGCAAATTCCCTTCGACCAGATCGTTCAGCTGATTTCTGCTCATTACAAGCGGGATCCTAGCGAGGTGGCGGCCGATGTGCGGCAATTGATCGATCAGCTGCTCGAAAAGGGCTTGATTGAGCGATTGGAGGGAATGCAAGAGATGGCAGGATCTTTACCCCAAATTGACTCCCTCGGATGGGGGTATGAGCCGCCGAAGTTAATGTCCTACATGGACATCCAGGACCTTTTACTGATCGATCCTATCCATGAAGTGGTAGAGATTGGCTGGCCCAATCAATGAATGTTCTGTTTTGGACCGCTGAGTTTTGGCCTCGTATGGGAGGGATTGAGACGCAAGGACTGTTGTTTGTCAAGGCCATGCAGGAGAGAGGCCACTTGTGCTCGGTGATCTCTCAAAAGGATGATCTCAGGTGGAAAGATGAGGAGATGCATCAAGGCATAAGGATCAGGCGATTTGCTTTTCAGAATATCCTTCTCAATCGAGGGCCAATCAGTCTCAGTGTGGTTAGACAATACCTCGAATGGGTGTTGCGAGAGTTTCAACCGGACGTTGTGCATTTAAATGCATCCATCGGGTGGAGCGCAATCATGTTTTCGATGTTGCAAAACATGTTGTCAATCCCCAGGATTCTTACCGTCCATGCTCCCTTTTATTATGAAACCGAAATGGTCTCCTTTGTCCGGAAAATTTGCTCGCAGGTCGATCGGGTCTGCTGTGTGTCGAAATGGGTCGTTCGTGAAATGGAAAAACATCTCCCCGAAGCGAGAGATAAAATAAGGCTGGTCTATAACGGGCTTCCGGCGTTCGACATCGCTCCTGCTCCGCTCTGTTTTTCCCCTCCGGTTCTTTTGCTGATGGGCCGCCTTTCCATAGAAAAGGGGTTCGCGACCGCAATCCATGCTTTTTCTTTGCTGAAAAAAAGCGGCTTTCTAGCGCAGCTTCTCATCATCGGAGACGGCGCGCAGCGCACCGTTTTGGAGCATTTGGTTCATGAGTTGGGCTTGACTGGCTCAGTGGAATTTACCGGGGCGGTGGAGAGAGACGAGATTCCCCGCTTGATGAATCGGGCGAGCCTTGTGATCGTTCCCTCTTACTCTGAGACATTTGGACTTGTCGCGCTAGAAGCTATGCAAATGGGGCGCCCCGTCATTGCCTCCAATGTAGGAGGATTGCCCGAAATTGTTTCTGAGCATGGCTGTCTTGTTCCTCCCAAAGATCCTGAGGCTTTATGCAAAGCCATTCAAGATCTCCTGAATCAGCCGGAGAAAGCTCTTCAAATGGGAGTACAGGCTCGTAAATATGCAATGGCGAACTTTACGATGTCTCAGCATGTGGTTCAATACGAAGAGTTATACAGAGAGATCATCTCATGAAAATTCTTTTTTGGTGCGATGGATTTTGGCCTCGCGTAGGCGGCGTAGAGACCTTTGCGCTGCGATTTGCCATGGGACTTCAGGAAAGAGGGCATTCGTGTCTTATCCTCGCGCAGAAAGACCATCCGAGCTGGAAAGAGGATGAAATTTATGAAGGCGTAACGATCAAGAGATTTGATTTTAACGCGATCGTTGAGAGGCGGGAATTGAAATATATTCGTCCCATCGAACAGTGCCTTGAACGGATCGCGAAAGAGTTTGCGCCTGACGCGATCTTTCTCAACACATATTTTGGGGGGAGCGCGTTTCTATTTTTATTGTTTCGAAAGTTATTTCCCGCGCCCGTGATCTCCATCATTCAGTCTTATTTTAATTGGGATCAGCCTCCCGCAGCTTTCAAACAGATCTTCTCTCAAGTCGATCAAGTCTGCTGCATTTCCCATTCGGTCTTGCAGACCATGGAGAAGGATCTCCCCCCAATGAAGAATCCACCCAAGGTGATCTATTACGGATTGCCAATGCCGGAAATCCCCCCCGCTCCGCTTCCCCTTTCGCCGCCTGTGATTCTCCTCTTAGGCCGCCTTTGTCCAGAAAAAGGGTTCGACACTGCGGTGGAAGCCTTTTCTTCGCTGAAAGAAACCGGATCTAACGCCCAGTTGCTCATCGCGGGGGAAGGTCCTGAACGCCCCCGCTTGGAGCAGTTGGTGGGCGCACTCCATTTGAGAAGCTCTACCCAATTTATGGGGAAAGCGCGCATAGAGGAGGTGCCTTCGATCATCAATCGAGCCACGCTTGTTGCGATGCCTTCCCACTTTGAGCCATTTGGTCTCGTGGCGCTCGAGGCGATGCAACTGGGACGCCCCGTCATTGCCTCCTGCATCGGAGGATTGTCGGAAGTTGTTTCCGATCGCGTCACAGGTCTTTTGGTCCCTCCCCAAGATTCTGCGGCTCTATTGAAAGCTATGCAAGATCTGCTCGATCATCCCGAAAAAGCCATCGAGATGGGCATCCAAGGCCGCAAACGAGCGATCGAACAATTTTCCTTCGAAGAGAATCTCAATCAATATGAAGAGGTATTTCATGAAGCCATTAGTCTCGATCATTGTAGCCGTGTATAATGGAGAAAAATACTTAAGCGAAGCGATTGAAAGCGTTTTAGCGCAGACCTATGCGCCGATAGAACTTGTGGTTGTCGACGACGGATCTCAGGACGGAACCGAACAAATCGCCCAAAAATATGGATCCAGCATTTGCTACTTCCTCCAGACCAACCAAGGCCAGCCCGCCGCGCAGAATCAAGGATTGCGCATGGCAAATGGCGCGTATATTGCATTTTTGGACGCCGATGATCTCTACATGCCCGACAAAATCGCTCTGCAAGTCGATTATTTGGAGGCGGCGCCCCAAATCGATTTTGTTTTTGGCCATGTCGAGCAATTTTTGAGCCCCGAACTGCCTCCTGAAATCTCCAAACAATGGGAATGTCCGAAGGGAACGCATCCAGGATATTTAGCTGCCGCCGGCCTATTCCGCAAAGAGTGCTTTGAAGAAACAGGGCTTTTTAATGAAATGCAGCGGATCGGCGTGTTCATCGAATGGTATATGCGGGCGATGGAGCGAGGGTTAAAGAGCCGTCTCATCCCAGAAAAAGTGCTGCGCAGAAGGATCCACGAGAACAATATGGGCATAAAGAACCAGCATGCCCGTTTAGAGTATGTACAAATCGTAAAGACCGCCCTAAAAAGAAGGCTCGCCCATGCATAAAATTTGGCCGAACAAAGCGCAAACCGATCTCCTCAAAGCCTGTCTTTTATCGGGCCTTCCTGCAGAGCAAGCCTGGAAGCGCTGGCGCGAGCAAATCGATTTTGACGCCATCGATCCGGCCTCCCATAACCTCGTCCCTCTTATGTCGCGCAATCCCTCCCTCCTCGCGTTGCAGGATCCGGTTTTTGAAAAATGCAAAGGAATCTATCGCTACACGTGGCTCTCCAATCAACTCCTCTGGAAAGAAGCCCTCTCTGTGCTCTCCGGCCTTACGAAAGCCGGCGTCGATCAAATCGTATTGCTCAAAGGGATGGCGATGGTTCTGCATTACTATCGCGATTTTGGCATGCGCGCGATGGCAGATGTCGACTTTCTCATCAAAAAATCGCAAGCGACCATTGCAGGCGATTTTCTCAAAGCCTCCGGATGGAAACAGAACGTCGCCCGTTTCGATCTGCACAATCCGGCGCATCTCGACAGCTGGCATGCCCTAAATTTTATGCGCGGTCCCAAAATGGACCTCGACCTCCACTGGTCGCTGATCCAAGAAAATTGCCTCAGACTCGATGCCGCGGCGCTCAAAGACGCGCAACCCGTGACGATAGAAACCTTAAACCTATACATACTGCATCCGACCCACCTTCTCCTGCAGATCTGCGTGCATGGCATGAAATATAGCCCTGTTCCTCTCATCCGATGGATTGCAGACGCCGTGACGATTGTCAAGATGTCGGGGCCTCAGATCGACTGGGATCGCCTCGTGGATTTGGCAAGGCATGCCCGTGTCTGCAACGCGCTTTCTTCAGCGCTGCAGTACTTAAGCGAGCAGTTTGCCTCTCCCATCCCGCAAACGGCCATCCAACAGCTCCGAAGCGCGCCCTCCATGAGATTGGAGAGGCTCGAGTATTGGTGTCATGCCCGCGGCTACTGGGAGATCGCCGGGTGGCATCGCTATTGCCTAAACAGAGGCTATTTCACCAGAGCAAGCCGCATGTTGCATCTACACAAGTACTTGCAAACTATGGCCCGGCTTCCGTCTCCGTGGCTTATCCCCTTCTTTTCGATCTACTGGATCTTGAAGCGCCTTTATCGATTCTTCATGAAGTTTTTAGGGAGACCTGGTTTAAAAACATATTGGCGATGTATGCGGAGGAGAGGTGCCATACCACATGGGGCCAGGTAAATCCGCGATGCCTTGCTAGATAGGCGTCGGCAATATTGATGATGCCGGCGAGGGCTACAGGACAGAGAAGCCAAGGATTTTTTGCGAGGACTTTATGCTCTCGGACGAGCTTGGAGGCCGCCACAAGGACTCCGATTTTATCGACCGTGAGCAACCATTGTTTGGGAATGCTATGGCTGATAAGAGAAGCGCATCCCGCAAAGAGCAATTCGGGACTTTTGTGCTTGAGGGCTACATAGAAAAAGCCGGCATTGGAGATCGCGCAAAAAAACTCCGCAATGTAGGGAGTCACGGCATACCAATTTTCTCTTTGGCTATTGAAGTCTGTTAGTTTGCCAAAGACCCCTTGCGCCTTCTCATCCGCCGGGGAACTCCAGAAGCCGCCCCCTCTTGTAAACGGAGGTTCTGCGACGTTTAGGATTTTTGTGATACTTAGGATGTCCGA
>Ga0364920_10220_pt1 | contig 11811 bp, 8 predicted proteins | sample SorcelJu500001C8_FD_206961 | JGI IMG/M metagenome (GOLD analysis project Ga0364920, IMG submission 206961) | Enriched cells from Trout Bog Lake Hypolimnion, Wisconsin, USA - BchlTB.June20.5000.01.C8 | ecosystem: Environmental > Aquatic > Freshwater > Lake > Hypolimnion/Profundal zone | place: USA...
GTGAAGACTCCGGGACATACAAGGAGATTCCTAGTGACGCTCCATATGCCAGCAGTGCAATGGTCATTGAGTTCCTGGCTGTCGATTCGACGGGCAAGAATAAAGAGGGAAAGCCCTACAGGATCGAGAACACAATCGACATTCAATATGAGCTAATGGCCTCACCCACACCCGGCCACAAAGTGGTCAAGGTTAAGGTCGTACCGCCAAGCGCTAGCCTCAAGTTCACAACCGATGGCATGAACCCGGCGAACAACGGGAAACCTTATATCAAACCAGGCATCGATGCTGCGGAAGGCGCGATCGTGCGGCTATTTGCAGAGAAGGGCGCTGTCAGCCGCGAAGAACGCGTACCGATTCCGGCAGCGTCGAGTACCAAAGATGGGCCATCGACACCTACGCTTGACCCTACCCTGCCCACAACGGTCAACGGCAAGGGATTCTCCGCCCTCACTACGCGTTCCGCCACATATCAATTCCTTTCAAAGCTTCCCGACGATGCTCGGCTCCAGAAGGTCCAGGCCAAGGTTACCCTGGCTGCCACAGACACCTCTGTGACTCTCACCTGGGATGCCAAGACGCAGCTCGCACCTGCACAAATTCGCGAGGCATTTGAGTTTCTTGACACGCAAGTAGACGACGGCGAATGGTGGTTGCGGTTTGAACAGCTACACTTCGCAACTGGCAAGTCCCTGCTTCAATGGCAGGTTGACGCCAGCATCAAAGTTGATCCGGGGCAGATTACCCAATGAGCGCACAGCCAATTCACGATTTCGGGCGGGTGGACGAAAAGGGAGACGCCTTTGAGTTCACCATCGGCGCACTTGGCGGCGGATGCCGCCTCGTCGCTGTCCTCCAAACGGAGCGAGGGCCGCGCCGCACTGAAGTAGCTGCAATTCCGACTGAACTGTGGACTGCGGTTTCCTCCGCTGTTGTGAGAGAACTCTCGACGGAGATGGACGAAACTGAACGCGAGAAGAAGCCGCCTAGCCTACAGCCCGGCCTTAATCGGATTAGCCCTCTCGTGGGCCGCGAGCTTGGCGTTCTGCTGATTGTCTTGATGGAGGCTGGTGCAGCAGACAGAGTGAATGTGTTGCTCCACGCCTGGCGGGAACTTGCGCGCGAAGAACGCTGGTGGCTCTATTCCAAGGCTGCGGCGCCAGGTCAAAAAGTTGGAGTCGGATGGCGTAAGGCGCTGTTTCACGCCTTGAGTGAGACCTCGGATACACGTGTCGCTCCGCCGACCGAGGCTAAAAAAAAACTCTCTGGGAACATCGAGAGTCCCTCTTCGAGGAAGCAAGCGACCAAAGCCTTGCCACGGAAGCCCAACCGAGCAGCACACCGGTCGACCCCGAGCCAACAGCCACCGCCCAGGAAGAAACAAGCAACCTTGCAGAAGCCGGCAGCGAAGACCAAGCCATCCAAGCCCAACCGAGCGATCCCGGCGACAGCCCCAAGCCTCAAGCAGAAGCCCCAGAAGCAGCAACCAAAACCCGTCCCTCCAAGCGCAAAGCAAAACAAGCTCCGGAAGACGACCAGATGAGGCTATTTTAAGATGACCGCCAAGACTCTCCTCGAAGTCCAGTTTCCCATCGGCCCCCTCTCTTTGGAGAGCTACAAAGAGCGAGATGCCAAAGGAGCGAAGGTTCTAGCTTCGCTCGGTAAATGGTGGGGCGCAAAGCCGCTTGTGCTCGTTCGCGCCATTGTTATTGGCGCGGTCTTCCCAGCTTCTGACGATCCAGACCGCTGGCCCGATGATCTCGACATCTTCCTCAAAGTGATGTGCATGGATAACGCCGGAATGTGGAAGCGAAAGACTGAACCCCTTCCGGCCACCTTGTGTTTCCCGGAGGCAGATTACAGAGAGCGCAACGAGCTATTCAATGATGACAGTGAAAGCTGGAAGCGCGGTGCACCGTCCGATATGCGGAGTGCTCTGGAGAAGCGAGTTTTCTTTACCCTCGGACACACTGACCAGCGGGAGTACTGCTGCCGAGTTGAAGAGATTGACGGCCCCCCAGAAGAATCGTGGGTTGAGATCAATGCATATCTAGAGACATCGGCAAATACTCTGGCTGAGTTGGTTCAGCAGCTCTCTCAGAAGCGCTTTGGCAAGCATCTGAAAGTTGGCGATGCCTTTTCGGGAATGGGCTCAATTCCATTTGAAGCGGCGGAACTCGGCTGCGATGTCTACGCCTCCGATCTAAATCCGGTCGCGTGCCTTCTCACGTGGGGAGCTCTCAATCTCATTGGAGGATCAGAGGAGTTTCGGACGCGAGTACATCAAGCGCAGCGAGAGGTTTACGCCGAGGTTGACCGCTGGCTTCTCAAGGAGGGCCTCGAAACGAGTGAAGAGGGTTGGAGGGCCGAGGCCTATCTTTACTGTGTCGAGATGGTTGTGCCTGAATGGGATGGCTGGAGAATACCCATTTGCCCTAGCTGGGAGATTGCACCGAAGACCAAGACCTGGGTTGAGCTGATTCCGGTCATCTCCGAGAAGCGCTTTGATTTTCTCGTGCATAAAGGTGGTGCAGGGTACTCCCATGCGAAAGAGGGAACTAAACAAGGATCTGAGGTGGTCTGCCCACCGCCGTTGTGGGAAATCCTGAAAAAAAAGAAATCTCACTCAGGTACCTCCCGCGCTATTCCCTACAATCAGCTCATTGACAATGCCGGTGGACTAAGGGACTGGGAGAAGCGCGACTTTCAGCCTCGTACTCAAGACATCTTGCAAGAGCGCCTTTTCTGCATACGATGGCGCGAGCCCGATTGGATTGATGATCGGGTGCGTGAGCACAAAGGCGATCTCGTTTATAGGGAACCTCGAAAGCATGACTTAGCTATCGAGGAGAAGGTGGAAAAGCTCTTAAAGAAGGTGTTCGATGAATGGCAGTCCGCTGGCTGGATTCCAAGCTGGCGAATCGAGGAGGGCCAAGAGACAACGCGTCTAAGACGGGAGAAAGGGTGGACGCATTGGCACCATCTCTTTACGGCGCGCCAACTGCTGATGAATGGATATTACTCGGAGCGGATCGCAGACCATGACTCCGAAGTTCGAGCCGCACTTTGTTTGAATCTTGGACGTGTTCTTGACAGCAATTCGCGACTCTGTCATTGGAAAGTGTCGCAGGGTGGCGGAATCGGAGGCACGCGTGCAGTGTTCTACAACCAAGCGTTCAATTCGTTCCCGAATCCCCCCGGTCGAGGGCTCATAGGCCTTGAGCCGCAGATGGTGGCGCCGCATAGAGGATTTCCCACAATAGGGAAGAAGGCAACTGCTCTCAAGGACGCACGCGAGATAACAGCAGAGTGCTCGGTCTGGATAACGGACCCACCCTATGCTGACGCTGTTAATTATGAAGAACTGTCCGAGTTTTTCCTTGCATGGTACGTTCCCCACCTGAAAGCGTCATTCCCTCAGTGGTATACAGACTCGATGCGTGCCAAGGCCGTTAAGGGTGCTGATGCGCCATTCCGCGTTGCAATGGCAGACTGTTACAAGCGCCTTGCTGAGTACATGCCAAACGACGGATTGCAGGTCTTGATGTTCACCCACAAGTCAACCGATGTATGGGAGGACCTTGCCCTGATTATGTGGGCAGCTGGACTTCAGGTAAAACAGGTGTGGAGCGTTGCCACTGAGACACCAGGGCTTGGCGTACGAACTGGAAATTATGTTCAATCCACCTACAACATGGTGCTGCGCAAGCGCGTAGGGGCAAAGGCAGGCTTTGTCGATTTCATCACTCCGCAGGTCAACAATCGCGTGAAGGAAGTGATCACGAGGATGCGCGAGAGCCAGATCGCAAGTGACCTGGCTCGCGCAGGATACTCCGATACAGATTATCTGCTTGCAGCGCAAGCGGTGGCCGCCGAGGTCGTGACCGGTTACGCTACCATCGATGGCGTCGATCTCGATGCTGAACTTCGCACTCCGAATGCCAGCCGTGGACAATCTGCCCTCCGTACGCTGATGGAGAATGCCAAGCGCACCGCAACCGACTTCCTTGTTCCGCCAGCGATGTATCGCGCCATCCGCAAAGCCAATGCTGGCGACCCGTATTCCTTCTGGCGTCAATTCTGCCCGGAAGAGAAGTTTCTCCTCAAGGGGCTGGAAGGGGAAGCGCAGGGCATATTCAAAATCGGTACATTCCAGGATCTTGGCCGTGCGTATGGCGTTTCCAGTTACGAAGAGTTGCTGGGGCCGACCGTAGCCAACGATTCGCGCACCAAGTTGCCCAAAGAGATGCCTCGCCCCGATGCGATTCGATTCGATGACGTGCCAGCTCACAATCGTGGGCAATGGGCTTACTCGCCGACGCGCCACATTTACCATGCGCTCAAACTGCTCCAGGCGGGCGCAGACAGCGACCGCGCCGTCAAGCACCTAATTGACACCACAGACTTCTGGAATACACGCGCAACGCGCCTGGAGCCGATCATCGCCTATCTGATAGAGACGACAGCGAGGCTCAAGCATTGGGTGCCCTACCGCGATCACCTCGCAACACTCGCCATCGGAATAGAAAACGCGAGGGCATAAGGGAATGCTACGCCGCTACAGTTCACGCCGCGCCAGCCTGCATAAGGAGTTTCTTCAACAGCGCTTGACTGGCGCGACTCGCTACGACCGAATTGCCGGTTACTTCCAGAGCAGCCTTCTCGAACTGGCAAACGAGGAGTTCACGGCAATTCCCCGCGTGCGAATCGTCTGTAATACCGACGTCAACCCCGACGATCTGCGCACGGTGCGCATGGCCACAGGCCGCCGGCGTGAAGAACTGGAAGGCGAACTGCTTCGTGTTGTGTGGAACAATGGCCACTTTTCGCATCTTGTCGATGTACATGGCGCACCAGCCCAGGAGCGTTTTAGTTCGCTCTACCGCCTGCTCACTTCCTCGGGCAAAGAAGGCAGGCTATTCGAAATCCGAGTGGTGCCAGACGCTGAGTTTGGTTTCGTTCATGGTAAAGGCGGCGTCATCGAGGGGCCGACCGGAACTACCTCGTTCATTGGCAGCGCCAACGACAGTGCCAATGCGTGGGCAAAGAACTACGAACTGGTTTGGGAGGACGATCAATCCGAGAGCGTGGCGTGGATACAGGAGGAATTTGATGCACTCTGGGCCAAAGGTTTCCCGCTGTCGGAGTTCATCGTCAAGCAGCTTGGGCGGCTTGGTTCACGCACTGTCATCGAGCACGTTGATGGCTGGAGGGAAAACCCCAAACCAGAGCCCGTGCTGGCCGAAGTTCCTACCGCAACCGAATTATTTGGCTTTTGGGATCATCAAAAGTATTTCATCAACCTCGCGTTCAACGAACATTTGAAATACAAGGGCGATAGCCAGCGCGGTGCACGCTTCCTCTTGGCTGACGGAGTAGGGTTGGGCAAGACTCTCCAGTTGGGCGCAGTCGCCAAGCTGATCGGGACTCTGGACCCGCTGCCCATCTTGATTATGGCGCCCAAGACATTGCTCCCTCAATGGCAAGATGAGTTGTGGCTCAAGCTGGCAATTCCGTCAGCGCGCTGGGAGACAGGTGGGTGGGTAACGGAGCGTGAGGAATATCATCCAGCGTTGCCTGGCAAGGCCGCAAACTGCCCGCGAAAGATCGGCATCGTTTCGACTTCGGTGGTAACCAGCGCACCTCTAAGCGAACGCAATGCAGCCTTGACCGAACAGCTTCTCGGAAAACGATTCTCGTGTGTGATTTGGGATGAAGCTCATAGGGTTCGCCGCGCCAATCTCTCGAAGAATAATGTCTATGACCTACCCGAGAAGAAGCTCCTCTACAAGTTTGCCGAGCAGCTCGCCGGTCGTACACAAACAATGCTTCTCGCGACAGCAACGCCCGTTCAGTTGCACCCAATGGAACTGTGGGATCTGCTGAGTATCCTCTCAGTCGGTAACCCGCAGGTGCTAGGAGAGCCTTATGGGCGTTGGCGCAAGGCAGACGGGCCGGAGATATTTGACATCATTGCAGGGCGACTGGCAGTGGGTCAGCTTTACGACAAATGGCAGTATTGGCGGGACCCTCTTCCTGCTCACCTTGACGTGAAGACCGGAGTGTTCGATTGGGTTCGTGCCGATCTCGATCTGAAGCCGACCGACGATCAGGCGACGCCTGCCGACCTCGACAGAATTGATGATGCTCGCAAGATTGAACTTGAGTTTTTGGAATTGGCTGACATCAATCCCTTTACGCAAAGAGTAATCAAGCGCTCACGCGATAGATTGGAAGCGGAAGGAAAGCTCGTCAAAATTGAAATGGTTCCTTTCGGGGATGGGCAACCTATCCTTGCGTCGCACTCGATGGAGCAGGCATTTGAATTGGCTGAGGAGTTCGCGCGAACTTTGAACCAGCGCGTCAAGTCCGCAGGTTTCATAAAGACGCTGCTTCAACGTCGAGTTGGCAGTTCTCTGCTGGCGGGACTCAAGACAACAAAGAAGATGCTTGAGGGGCGGGATCTTGATGAGGACGCAGAATCCGAAGATGAGGGCGAATCGATCTATCCTCTCACAGAGCCGGAGAAAGAAATCCTGCGCCGCTTAGAACAGCATCTCTTGAAGCACCTGGAACGGGAGCCTGATCCAAAATTCGAACGCGTTGTCGATGTTCTAAACAGCAACTTTGAGAGTCAGACATGGTTGGAGCGCGGTGTACTGATCTTCAGCCAGTACTACGACTCAGCTCACGCATTGGCGGACTACCTTACCAAACATATCGATGAGTCTATTGGACTCTATGCAAACAGTAGCGCTAGCAAACTGTTTGAGGGCGGAAAAGTCCACAGTATCAAACGCGAACTGCTGACAGAAAAAGTCACACAGGGGCGGCTCAGACTCTTGATTGGAACAGACGCCGCTAGCACAGGTCTCAATCTCCAACGCCTTGGCGGTCTAATCAATCTCGATTTGCCATGGAATCCTACGTTGCTTGAGCAGCGTAAGGGACGCGTTCAGCGTGGCACTATTGCCAAGCGGATTCCTTTTTACAACATGCGCTACGATAAGGGCGCCGAGCAACAACTTTTCACGGTACTCTCCAGCCGCATTCAGGAGATCACATCGATTTTCGGCACAATCCCTGACTTCATCGTTGATCTCTGGGTGGATGACATGCTCGACAATAAAAGGTGGGACGAGAACACTTTGCTCACGGTCATTTCTGATCAACGCCAGAACCCATTCGTGGTAAAGGAAACCACTGAGTCACTCGAAGCGGATTGGGATGGAACGACTGAGGTTCTTAACAGCAACGACGCGTACCAGGAACTTCTTAATCCCTGGAGCTAAGCGAGGACACTCACGGGAAGAACACATGTTCATCCACGCGACTATGGGCTCACCGATTCTGCAAAATGCCAGACCACAATCTGCGCCAGTCATCGGAACGGGATGCTTTCTGAAAGACTCTGAACTGGAGTAACTCATGGACCATTTCGAGACCATCATTGCCACACTGCTTGAGGCAGAGAACTACTGGGTGCGAAGATCTTTCAAGGTCACCCTGACAAAAGAAGAGAAAAGTCAAGCCATCGGGAAGGCGTCAATCCCACGCCCAGAGATAGACCTGCTCGCGTTCCGTTTCTCGAAGAATGAAGTTATCGCTCTTGAAGCCAAATCCTTTTTCGACTCCCCCGGTGTTAGGCTCGGGGAACTGCTAGAGGAAAATGAAGTCCCCACGGGACGATATAAGATCTTTACCTCTCAGCGCTATCGTTCAGTTGTCTTGTCAGGGCTGCTCCGGGATCTGATCGCAGGAGGGATGGCGAACTCAAAGACGAGAATTGTTCCTGGTCTTGCGGCTGGCCACATTTATCAAAAGCAAAGCGAGCCAATGCGCGAGTTCATGGATAAGAGGGGGTGGTTCTTTTGGTCGCCTGAGGACATCAAGGGAAAAGTCTCGGCACTCGCTAAGCGTGGCTACGAGAACGACCCCGCTATCATTACCGCAAAAATCTTAATGCGATGAGATCACCCGGGTGAACCATCGTCACTGAAGGTTGTTGGAATACTCTTGTCTTGGTCAGACTCCGGCACTTGACGCACCCAATAGATGTCATATGCTTATTCTATCCAGCAATGGATAGCCGGAGGATACACCGAGGAGCATATAGAACCCTTTAGCGGTGGCATCCACGGCGCAGCCCGTAGGTGCTCCGGCTAAAGGGTTTTTTCGTAAATGGTCGATCCGGCCACCAGTCAAGAATCTTTACACCCTCCTATAAAAGAACTTTACTGGTACCTGTAAAAAAACTTTACACAAACAAGAAGAATGGAATCAGAAAAATGGAATAAGAGCGGATTGCTAAAGAAATACATACGGAACTCTCCTATGAAATGGAAGATGGGTTTCGCTATGATTCCAACTCAGATTCTCATGGACGAGAGATTGTCGCGTTCATGCTTGATTGTTTTCTGGGTTCTGACGGTGCACATATTCCGTGGAAGGAAATTCTGTTTTCCCTCCACTGCGACCATTGCAAAAGAAGCGCACTCATCCCGCCCGACGATCATAAAGGCGATCAAAGAACTTGAGGAGTACGGCTACCTTGATGTCGAAAGAACATCGGGTGGCGTCAGCAAATACTACTTGAAGGTTCTCGTTTGAAATGCAGATCAGGAAGCCCACGACAACTTCACTGCATTTTCGAGAGCGTCCTGCCGAGATTTAACCCAAGGGGCGTAATGGCGCTGCGTAGTTTTGATCGATGTATGTCCCAACAGCATCGATACGGTTTCCAACGAGACGCCCTTCTGGAGCAAATCGACAGAGAAGGTATCACGCAGTCTGTGCGAATGGCCGTCCTCAACTCCTGCCATTTCGTACACCAGCTTTAGTCTCTGCTGCCATTCGGTGATCGCGCTTTTGGGCTTCCCGATGTTCCGATAGAAAAAGTATTCATTCCCCTCGTCGCACTCGACAATTGCATCGACGACATTCTTCGGGAGAGGAACCCATACGGGATGCTTCGTCTTTTCCTGTTTCAAGAACAGCTTTTCGTCCTTCAATTTCTCGCGCCGGAACATCACTGCATCGGAAATGCGGATGCCAGAATAGCGCATGAGGAGGATGAGGGCCTTGAGCTTTTTCTCGGTCCCTTTCGGGATTTTCGGATGAGCCTCACGGATGGAGTCCGCTGCCCAAAGAATTCTCTCCATCTCCGCATCGGTAAACGGCAGCGTTGGATCGTATTTTGCGGGCGGCGCTTCAACGCCTCTCGCGGGGTTCTTATCGATCCAGTCGGAGTCCATGCAGAAGTTGAAGAACTTCCTCACCATCTCCAGGCGCTTTTGCATCGTAATCGGCGCGAGCTTCCACGACTCGCGCAACCGCCGAAGAGCATCGGTTGTGACGGATCGAAGAGGAGCGTCACCGAATTCCGCAGAGAGCGCCGCCGCGACGAGCCTGTATTTCCTCATCATTGCTTCGCTCAATTTCATGGATTCTCGGTCACTAATGAACCGCTCGGTGGCCTCTTTGACAGTCACCGTTGGGGCTGGGCCATCCACTTCCCAATCCCTGATTAAACGGCTTGCCGCTTCCCAGTTGGTAAGGTCAAGCGACTTCCGGATGCTCTCGCCGCGAAGAATCCCTTGCACCCAGATCGGACAGGAGCATTTTGCACGCCGAGCCGAGCTCTTGCAGTTCGCCCGATGCCGCCGATACAGATTGAGCATGAAACATTTTAGTACAAATTAAGTACAGAAGTTTATTGAAATCGTTAAGTATATGATTCTAAACACTATATTATGGTGCCGGGAGGGGGGGTCGAACCCCCATGACCTTGCGATCGGCGGATTTTGAGTCCGCTGCGTCTGCCAGTTCCGCCATCCCGGCGTTTCAAACAATGCTCTAAGTAATTGAGTCTAAAAGTGGTGGCCAGAGACGGGATTGAACCGCCGACGCCGGCCTTTTCAGGGCCGCGCTCTACCACTGAGCTATCTGGCCTCAGTGCAAACTACGCGTTGCAATTTACTGCGCGGATTCCGGCAACGCCGGAGCAGGTAGGCGAATCCAGAGACAGTTGGATGCAACAACTTGAGACAGTATATCAATTCTCCGGTTCAAGCGCCAAAAAGCCGGGGAGAATTAGCCCCTCCCCGGGCCTGCCATGGCTGTTCTACACTGGAAGGCACTATGCGACGACTCGTCTGCCTACTTGCCTGCTTTGTCCTCGTTAACGCCACAACCCTCCTCGCCCAAGCCCCCGCCCAAACTCCGGCCGGGGAAGCCCGGGCAGCCCGCGCTTACCAGGCTGCCATGCATGATGGCCCACTGGCGCTGCGGGCGTTTCTGGACCAGTTTCCCAAGGGCGCGGACCTGCACGTTCACCTTTCTGGAGCAGTCTATGCTGAGACGTTCATCCGCGATGCCGGCGAGGACGGACTGTGCGTAGACCCGGTGGCATTGAGCTTTGCCAAGCCTCCGTGTACGCTGCCGCTGGTGGAGGCCGCGCAGGTTCCGGCCAACCAGAAGCTCTATGACAAGCTGGTGGACGCCTTTTCTATCCGCAGCTTTATGCCCAGTTCCGGATTCAGCGCTCACGACCATTTTTTTGCAGCCTTCGACCGCTTTGGCGGGCTGAACAAGAGGCACATCGGTGAGTGGGTGGACGAGGTGGCCAGCCACGCTGCTGCGCAAAACCAGCAATATGTAGAACTGATGGAGACGCCGATCTTTTCGCACGCCGCGCAGATAGCCCGCGAGAATCCATTGAATCCGGATTTTGCGCAGTATCGAAAGACGCTGCTTGCTCTCGGCTTGCGCGACGAGATTTTTGTTGACCGCGAGGACGTGCGCGCCGCCGAGGCGCTACGGAACAATATTGAGCACTGCGGAACGCCGCAGGCTGCTGCCGCCTGCCAGGTGGAAGTCCGCTACATTTACCAGGTTCTGAGAGGCTTTTCGCCGGAGCAGGTGTTTGCGCAGACATTGCTGGGCTTTGAGACCGTCCAGGCGAGCATGGACGCACACGAGCACGGCTTCGTGGGCATCAACTTTGTGATGCCCGAGGACGGATTCATCTCCATGCGTGATTACACCTTGCAGATGAAGATGCTCGACTACCTGCACTCCGTTTATCCAAATGTGCACATCAGCCTTCATGCTGGCGAGCTCGCTCCGAGCCTGGTGCCGCCCGAGGGAATGCGCTTTCACATTCGCCAGGCCATTGAGTTGGGACATGCAGAGCGCATAGGCCATGGCGTAGATGTGATGTTCGAGGAGGACGCCGCAAGCCTGCTCAAAGAGATGGCGCGGAAACACGTGATGGTGGAAATCAATCTCAGTTCGAACGAAAGTATTTTGAAAGTCAAAGGCGCGGAGCATCCCTTTCCGCTTTACCGCGCGGCCCATGTGCCGGTGGCGCTCTCGACAGACGATGAAGGGGTAAGCCGCATCGAGATTACCGGCGAATATGTTCGCGCGGCGATGGACTACCACCTGAGCTACTCAGATCTCAAGCAGTTGGCCCGCACTGGCATGGAGCATAACTTTTTGCCCGGCGAGAGCCTGTGGGCCGCGCCGGATGCCTTTATCGCACCCGTTGCTTCCTGTAGGGGCCAGGTTGCCGGCGCGGAGAAGCCCACTACAGAATGCAAGACGTTTCTCGACGGCAGCGAGAAGGCCGCCGCGCAGTGGGAGTTGGAACGAAGGTTCAGGGCGTTTGAAGCGAAGTTTTGAATCATCCGCGGGTCAGGCAGACGGAGGACGCTATCGACGGTTGGACATCGTTGAATCGAGGAATGTTGACCATGATTTCAGCAAGGATTTGTTTGCAGGCGCTCAAATTTGCGACAGCAGTAGTCG
>Ga0364920_10330_pt1 | contig 11759 bp, 12 predicted proteins | sample SorcelJu500001C8_FD_206961 | JGI IMG/M metagenome (GOLD analysis project Ga0364920, IMG submission 206961) | Enriched cells from Trout Bog Lake Hypolimnion, Wisconsin, USA - BchlTB.June20.5000.01.C8 | ecosystem: Environmental > Aquatic > Freshwater > Lake > Hypolimnion/Profundal zone | place: USA...
TTTTTACCACAATATTAATAATATCAATAAACTGTAGTCTCTGTGAATCTACCGCATCCAGTTCTTCACGGAAACTTAAAACAACCGGTTCTAAATTGGTATTCACATCATCATTGCTATTATCTTCATCCATTTCGCAGTTTATTGTATGATGTGAATTTATTCGGATACTCCGAGTCATTTGTTGTATTATTCCCTCATTTGGCGTATCAGGTAAGTCGATTCGCATAACCCGACCAATTTGTTGTTCCATTTGTGGTATCAAGAAAGGTATCATCATTGGTGTTACACTTAATATTTGAAAATTATGATTATTAACATGGCCCAAATCTATTACATTATATTCCAAATGATCTGCCACATGAAAATCTGTTAATGTATCATCCCGAGCCTGAAAATATGATTTCAAAATTTGTAAATTATCATTGTCGAATACACTTGTTGATAACACAATGCTATCAAAACATGTGTGTGCAACAATATTGACCGGCTGATCTTCCACATTGATAGTAATAGTTTGATTTAGTGCTGTACTATTAGTGAATGTCAGCAACATCAATTTCAATTCGGATTCGGTCAATTCGTCAATAAATTCGTTCCATTTGTTTAAATATGAATCATTATTGAATATAATCATTTTCTTGACCATAACAGCTGTCATTTTGAAAGCACCTGATATTCTTTCATCGAGTTCACCAATAGTTAATCTATTTACCAAATATTTACTCAAATATTTAGCAAATAATTTATTTATTTCATTCGAATGATTTGGATCTATTAGTGTACGAATATATTGATCGACAGAAGAAATTTCCAGGTCTCTAACAATAATTTCTGTATTATTTTGTACAGACTTGGCCATGCGTGGATCTAACTTATCAAGATAATATATCCAATTATTTTCATTTTCGCGTGTAATGATTTCTAGCATACAGGGAGATAAATGATAAGGTAGATTACATCCTGCATATACCATCATCGCTATCAATTGTGCTACACATTGAACATGATTTTTTGTGTACCAAAATTCATTATCGGGATCAATACAGAGATATGGTCCATTAATTTTCCAAATATCAAACTGAATCAATTGATTTAAACAATTCAAAAAAAATTGCCGATCAGTGCCTTTGCCCATTGCAACATTAACGATATTAATTAAAGTGATGGAATAATATATATTTTTTTCTATCCGATCGAAAAAATCATAAAAAGATTCCAACTGATTGACATTAATCCATGTTGATGCCCTAAATTGAAAAATTGAGTTGCACATTAGAGATAACTAACTCAATCTTATCGAATCTTGTTCAATGCATATTTATTTCAATTTTTTAATGTTCTTAATGTATGATCAATTTATAATTTGGTGGCCTTTTAATCTTATATTTCTTTAATGTCAGCCGACGATATCCATAATGAATATGATCGCGATTACATCTGTTGCAACGATATACAGTGGTACCGGTATATTCATCAAACATAATGTATGTTATGTCTGGATTATCACAATGTGCACAAAAATAACATTTCTTGTTTATCGATTTAATTTTAATCAACAATCCCAATTGTCGTGCCACTCGCAGCTGCCAATCGATATACCGATTATATCTTGGTATATGACTTTCATATGAAACTACAGATTTATTGTGTAGAGCAACAGCCACTATTTTTTTATAATTAGGACCAGTGAGAAATCTACATATTGATGCGTAAATAATTCTATCATTGTGTCGAATGGTAAACCTAATAATACTATCATGATTGTCGATCAGATGATTTTGCAATGTAAATCTAAAATCAATCATTAATTTTTTGTTCCAAAACATAAGATTATGGAGAACACGAGAAAATTGTTTACACACACTGTAACATTTATTTATCATGAATAAGCTAACATGCAGTAGAATGGTGTGCGCGATATCATCAGGAAAATTGAATGTTATTTTGTTACGATTGCAAGTGAGATTGCAAGTGAGATTGCAAGTAAGATTGCAAGTGAGATTGCGAATGCGAATGAGCTGCATGTGGTGTGCCAAGCTTTCATAAATCATATGATAATTGAATAATCATAATATAATTATTTCGATTTCAATTTTTTCTCCATAAAAATTGAAATTATAACACATTGATGGTGTCAATAAAACGAAACGAATCATATTATCACATTATTCGCTGCATTTCAGATATGGATACCTTCTTTTCATGCGATTCATACTATGTTGGTCAACAAATATTTCAATGGTTACAATTGAGTGATATGATAAATTCATTTACCGTCAGTAAAACATTTCGTACGATCTTGCTAGCAAAAGAATGCTGGTACGTAATTTCAGACCACACTAAAATACTTAACAAATTTATTCGACGCGTATTCAAATTCGAATTGAACATGGTACCTTATCCAATCAATGTAATCCAAAAAATGCATGCTGTTGATCAGTCTGAATTATTGCGCGTTGTTCCTGGCTGCCAGGAAGATTTGTTTATTTTTTATAAATATTTTCCGTGTTATCGATATATTTATTTTGACGAAAATTATTTAGCGGGATGTTGTAATCCAGAATTAACCGTAGGATTATACATTTGTCAATCAAGAATTAGTATTCCAACATTACCATGTTACACTATTACAGAAATTATTGCACCTGATTCAACTATTAGCGGTAATACCCTCATCGATTTTTATCCACGGCTTGAAAAATTGCATATCAACATGTGCGAATCCATTGAACAACTAAAAAAGACCAACATCAAGTATTTACATATTGATGCCACGATTGATATTATGTTATTGATTAATAATTTACCGAAAACAATCGAGACATTAATTATAACAAACGGATTACATTCATCATGTTTGTTTGACCAATTGAGTAATTTTCCGCATTTGGCATATCTCCGCATCAATCTCTGCTTACCAGTATTTATCACAAATTTGAAGATCAATACACTGCATCTTCTTATCCCTTCTGATCTTGACAAGATTGTGATTAATGTGCCCTCAATTACACATATTATTATGAGTCAAAAACACACCACGACGCTGTTTGGAAAAAAAAAAAGAATCTCAGCTTGACATCTTCAAATTATTGTACCGTTCAAATTATCGATATGATATGTCATGATATGTCATTTTTTACGCCAAATTGTCAAAATACACGTATTTGCAGTTCTAGGAGTTATAATAGTATTGATAGTGGTCCGTTTGGATTCAAGTATTGCCAGCTGGATATAATGGAATGGTGGAATCATCCTACCGAATCATTACACGATCCTGAAGCGGCTATGGTTTGGGCATCCAGTAATTTACATCAATGATTTATTCTCATTTACAGCGCGCATAAAAATATGCATGCTGTATATACAAAAAAATTGAACTTTCAAGTGAATATACAAAAAGTTTAGTGTTTAGTGTTTAGTCATGATCATACCATCATGACCGCCGTATTAAAATTGATTGGATTGACTGGAATAATTGTTGCTAACTGGTACTCGTATCAATCAATCAAACGATGTGCAGTGGCACTCAAATCGGAAAATTCTGAACCCATACCACATGTTACATTGTACACATCCCCCGATACTAAGTTTTATTACAAAGTGGGCCAAAAAAAATATGCAATTCGAACAGTGCATCGGCATGAATTATCCGTACCTAGTGGAACCGAAATAAAATTTTTGAATTGTAAAATACCCTACTATATTTTGGATAAAAAATATGATTCAAATAATATGCCTAAACCTTGTGTGTTGGAATTTACGTCTGTATTGCAAAAGGGAATTCGCATCAAACATGACAGTGGTCTAATCACACAATTAGTAGAAGATCTTGATGTTACCGTGGATCGGCATGGTAAAATATTTGTTAGTGAGGATGCCATCCTACAAGAAAATTGGCTGGATTCACGTATTGACCCAAAAAATTGTTTTCATCCCACACAACAAATAGAGGCAACCATTGTATGGCCGAATGTGGCAAAATCAATATTTATTCAGATGAACCAATTTATCAATCATGCTTATTGAAGTGATGTTAATATATTTTGTTGGTTATATTGATAATGGATTCGTATTACAAAAAATATCTTAAATATAATATGTCAATAGATAGGTATTTTTCGATATTCGATCCAAAGCATCTAGACGAAAAAAGGAAGATTTTGATAGACTTCTACAAGGACATGGAAAGTGGATTAGACTATCTGCATAATAAATCCAATTATATTCACAACGATATCACATTGGGAAATGTTGTCATACAAGAAAGCATAGCCGATCCAGAATTTCAATTAATTGACTTTGGTTTGGCTAAACAAATTGCTAATAATAATTCTGTATGGCCTCGCAATAATGTCGGTACACCTATTTATTTCGACGATACAGTACATTTACAATATATATCTATATTATATGATTGGCATTGTGTTTTATTATGTGTGTTATACATGATGAATATTGTTACCTCTCATTCTCTCATAACGTTACATACAGGTGAGCGTATTTATGATATAGATGAAACTACATTTAGTGCACGCATAGCTAATGATTTTGTTCAAATGATAAAAATTGAATAAAAAAATACGAATAAATAATTATCAATGCAACCTTACCATCAATGATCACCAAGGAAATTATACAGACTCCAATCGGTTTAATTCAAATAAAATCTCTCGATGACTGCGTATTCAGTGTAAAATTTATCGATAAAGAGACCCAGGCGACTAAACTTAATAGTACTGCAAGTATCAGCATCAATAATTATTTCAAAGGAAAATCAACCACATTTAACATTCACCATACATTGATTGGTACTCCATTTCAAAAAGCTGTATGGCTCGAGATCGAAAAAATCCCATATGGTGTCACAGCAACATACAGTGAAATAGCCAAAGCGATTGGCAAACCACAATCTTTTCGTGCCGTGGCTAATGTATGTGGCCAAAATAAATTAGCCTTAATTATACCATGTCATCGAGTCGTCGGTAAAATAAATCGTGATGGATATAAATTTGGGTCAGAACGAAAACGTTGGTTACTAAAATTTGAATCAAATGAATAAATGAACTAATGGTAATAGCTTCTTGTTACTCTATCAAATGAATAATAAAATTTGAATCAAATGAACTAACGGTAATAGCTTCTTGTTACTCTATCAAATGAATAATAAAAATTGAATAAATGAACTAATTGAATGGTTCATTGTCACTCTATCAAACAATCCATATTTATGAATTGTTTGATATTGGCTCTACCCAAAGATTGCCTATTCCAAATCATACACTACACGGAACAAAATCCCGATCATGTATTGTTTGGCTTAACATGTCAATTTGCTCTTAAAATCTATCGTGCTTATTATCTGTGCACATACGGAGAATTGACCGTTGAACGGTGTTTAGTACAACGACAATATTGTAGTTGTGTGTCACCGCCATTTGTAGTAGAAGTATCATTGATAATTGACGTTGTAAAACTCTATAAGATCACCAGTTTTCGCTGGATACTGAATAATTGTGAAATTCCGCCATCATTTTTTAATGCAATTTTATATCAAATATCGGTAAGCCATTTTGTCGAGTTGGATTCGATATTTTACCATTTTTTACATGATAAAATTTTACCAGCTGATCTCTCCATTAACATATTGACGACCACGGGAGAAAATTCAATGGACTGGAATTTTCCAATAAAATCAATAGCAAAAAATAATTTTACCAATGCTGCACATTATGATGTGTTACGATCGCGTATGATGGAACGATTTGAATTCTGGTCAGATCCAGATTGTCGGAAACATGCAACTCAAGTGTATCTAGATTATATCATGGACAGTCCCATAAACAATTACAATATGTTGGGTTGCATGTGCAAGAATAGTACAAATTTTACATATGACTTGTACACACGGTTATACCCAGAAATAGATAAATTGACTCTAGTAATTATTGGAAATCTGGATAATGTTAGCTTGGATCTTCGTCGTATGACTCGAACAATTCCGGAAAACTATATACATCGAACAAACGTATTAAATAGTATTGTTAATGTGCTCGACTTATTGGTATCTAATAAAATCGGAATATTAATTGATATTCTCGTATGGATGATCAAAAATAAAATTCCAATATATTGTCAACAACAAATATTGATCAACGTACGACGGCGCATCGATTTGGCCAATGACGATATAGTCATACACATATACCAAACATGGCAGCCAAATTATGTACGAAGAATAATAAAAGCTAACCATATTTTAGATTTAAAACTTGGATCCGAAATTGATGTTCTTGGGAAAAAATATTTAAGTTACTGTACCCACACTAGTAGCAATCACCCTATTACAGTGAAATTGATGATAAGATTTTTAGAATTATGGCACAATTTGAATTTTTGCGCCTATCTGAATCCGCATGACATGTTATCATGTATATTGAAACAACAGCTTGTTGATACATTGACGCAGAATGTCGAAGATAATTTGATAATGATTATACAACATGCATTGATGTATAACATTAATCTAGATAAGAATGTTGTAAGCTCTGCATTAGATTTTATAGGATATCATGAAAAATATACAAAATGTCGATTAATAATTTGTACATATGCAGCAACAATTTATTAACGGGTAAAAAATTGAAAAAACAAGTATTTAATGACTAATATACTAATCATTTATTAAAGATGCGACGCTACAAATTAGAACAAGCATTAACAAAAAAAATGTTAATGAAACCTGTGATTAAAAATATAGTACATTTCTCCTGCCGACAGACACATACATAAGATTATTATTTGTACATTTTTCATAAAAATGCACAAATAGTTACTAGATTTCGGTGCAGATATAACATGCATCCCGATTAGGTATTGATCCATAACACTTTTTGCATACACTGTGAGAACAAATCAAATATACACATAGTTACTTGTTTACAATAGACACATACTGTTTCACCTATTACGTCCAAATGGTTAATATTCATAACATCAACAATGATTTCATTTAGGCGATGTTTATTTTCGCTTGTCAAATAGGAGTATGCCTTGCACATATTTTTAATATTAATATGCTGTCGAAAATGTTCATTGATTCTATTATTACACTGAATATGACCATTTGCAGCGCCCATCAGATAATATTTTATCATTTGGTCATAATCTTTATTATTTTCATACCAATGTGCTAAATTATTCATGGACTCTGAATGATTATTATCGATAGCTAATAAGTAATATTTCATCATGAGGTCACGAGTGTGCTAATTTTGATCTACATGTTGCCAACCGGTAATAAACTCCATTGATTGATCCATTATTTGATTCACTGGTGATTCTATTGAATAATCAATTGTTTGGTTCATTGGTTGTTATTATTATTCTTATTGAAGTTATGAATAATTCGATTATTTATTCAATTTTTTTTGGCCAATCAATGACTCGGATTCTCTCTATCTATATAAAGACATATTCTGATTGTTAAACAACGATATTATCAAAAAACTCATATAAATGGATATTTCAACAAAAATATGTATGTTGCTAACCTGTATGTCTAGTACAGATAGCTTGCAGCGGATTGATCGTAAATATATTAAGGATCATCTGATAACTATCAAAGATAAAGTTGATGAAAACGATAATGAAAATCTTGATACAATCATTGAATTGTTATCAAAACATGTGTTATTAGGGGTAGATAAAAGAAAAATATTAAAATTACGCAAGCCAACCATACAAATTGTGACCCAATGCAAATATTTCTTCAATAACGAACCTATTGAAGAAACAAATTATACCACTATGGCCGACGCTATTGAAGCCGAATTGGATAAACATATTGAACGATATAATTTTTTTACTGGTACACACCCAATGATGGGTGTAACATATGATGGAAATAGTCAATATCTAATACAATATGGCTCCACATCCACGCACAATACAAATTTACATGTTGCTTGTACTACAGTTCAAGAGCTAATGACAGCCAGTTTATCAATCAAAAAAAGAGAACGTATCATATCTAATAAAGATATTATCAAGAAATCATGCGTTTATAAAGACTACTGTTTTATCCCATATTGGTATAAAAAAGAAATGTTGTTCGACATACATCACATTATATTTTTATTAAATATGCAAGAAACATGTTTGATGTCTAAATATAATACATGGGCGAATACAATAAAATATTACTGTTGGCATCAGAATCAATTTGGTGGCTATGTTTTGAGAGAATTGATAAGCGAAAAAAATGTTTACCAAATAATTTTGTCATCCAGAAGCGAAATATCACTAATATTCAGAAATTCAATTATAGATATACCCATCAGTTTGCGTCAGTGCGACAAAGAGAATGATGGTAATAATGGTAATAATGGTAATAATGACGAACATCGAGAAGACATTTTTTCAGATTACGTCACGAATTACAATAACTCCAATAAACTGATTAATTATTCAGCTGATGAACAGGAAATTATGGAAGTCCTTTTTGCCAATCATATGAAAAAATATGGCTATGAAGAAAGTAATATCAAATTGAAACATTTAATGATCAAAAAAAATTATAGTCGTACTGGATTAAAAAAGTAAATTTAACTTTTCATATTATTATTTGGTAATAATAATACGAAAAATACCTATTCATTCATTTTTGTGCGAATCATGATATGTGGTAGACCATGATATTGAACCACTACATAATGAATCATGTGTGCTATGGTTCACTTCATAACCTTGTTGAACATATGACTTCAATATTTCTTTCATGAGTGGATCATGACAACTATGATTCGCAACATAAAATGAAGTCTGTAGATGGCTTTTACGTGCGGCTTTAATTATCTTGCTATTTAATTTATCCAGCATTTTGTTTTTACATTGATCCTTGTTATCTCTCATAATATCACATGCCATTATTGCAGGACATACATTATCTTCCTCAATAATAGGATGATGAAATGATTGATCAGTATCCATTTAAGATTAGTAGTGATAGTACAGCATATTATCATAGCTACTTTAGACAATAAATTTTTCAATTTTTTATAATCATTTCAAATAAAAAATTGAAAAATTTATCAATTGACGAAGCCATCTCATTATTTTTCTCATCATATGCATACATGGGCAATAAAATCATGATGGATATCGATCTATCTTTGTATTACACCAGAATTGATGTAGTAACTCTGTATGATTTGAAAATAACTTCCAAACAATTGTATAACATCATCAATAAAATATTCACATCAAATATTCGTTTTTATAAACAATACGGACCAGTCAATCCATTCGATCCACAGCCTAATGTTATATGTCAAAGTGGCCATTTTTTGATTTTATCAATAAATGTTCAAGATAGATTACCGTGTACTCCATCGAGCCAAATCAAGAAAATGGTTTGCGTCGATTGTAAAAAAACATTTTTATATGACTTGCCTGATAGGTATATTGCATATACATCCATTTGTCCTCATCCTAATGGTAATCATCAGTATAATATTGATGAATATGATGCGAACTATTGTGTCGACTGCGATACCACCACATATGAATATGAATATGAATATGATACAATAAAATTTATATCAGTACCTTATTATCTCGATTTTCGCGATTTTATTCATTGTTACGATTGCACATGTAGAGATTCGTATACATGTAGTCAATGCCACAAAATCGTTCATAAGTTTTCATATTCAAATGTTTGTTTTGATTGTGATTGTGATTGTGATTGTGATCAGGAAACAACACAATTTGACCCATCAGATAAACAATGTTGTACCTGCTGGCGTATTGCTACAGAAGAATACAATGGTGACTTTTATTGTGGGCAATGCATATGAGAAACAATTTCTTGTATAATTTTACCAAAAACTACACAAAAAATTGAAAATGCATTCGTAAGTCAGGATACACAAATACTTTCAATATCATCTCCATATCATCAAATGACGACACTTACCAAATCAGAATGTTATAATAATCCTCTTTGTTCCGACTTTAACATCAATATATTGGTAAATGATACTGATGATAAACCACTTACAATTTTAGTATCTAAATATATATTATGCACACAATCAGAATATTTTAAAAATATTGTATTAAAATATTCTACCGACAAACATCTCAATATTATATTGACTGAACATCATTATTTATGCGATATTACGGTTAATCATATCATGATGTTTTTTCGAGCATTGTATGACATATATGATGATAATTGCGAAAATTTATGTGCAATCATTCTAATTGCGAATTTTTATGGTAGTCTAACAGTGATGAATGCGTGCGCGGATATTCTAGAGGCACGTATTCCAAATAATTGTGTCACATCAATTGAACTCGTTAAATTCATGGAAATAGATATGATGATGATGATGGAGACCAAAATTGCGAAGTTGCATTCATCGGCAATGCACGTCATCATGAAAGAATTCAATGATATTCCGTGGGATACATATGATTTTATGGATGCATCAGAATGTTCAGTTTTGAATAAATTTCGTCACGCACCATTCAAGGTAATTATCAATATTTTAAAAAGTACCGAAATAGATAATAAAATTAATCGGTGTGCTTTATTTAATTTTGTCATAGATTGGATATTACATGATCACCCCACTCGCAAAGTCTGTATGAAACAAATTTTACCGATGATTAAATTTGGTTGTATGGATGCGTCTTACATTAAATTTTTTATACCGGAGTGTTTCCGTGTGTACTTTCCCGAGGATATTGTCACACTATATAATATTATAACATGTACTGAATTTTTCTGGACCTTTTCCAGTAAAAACACATGGATAAATAATCGTGTTCCCCGAGACTTTGATGTGAGAAATTTTCATTATAATTGTAAAAAAAGTAACCATTGTATTCATTTAGTCATGAATCCGAATGATAAACACACTCTGATCAATACCAAATCTTGTCAGTTAAGTGGACCACATTGTATGAATGGATTTTATTGTAATTTGTCATTGAAAATTACAACCATTCCATCTGATTACACATTTAATGGCACATATATGTACTTTGACACAAATCAAGGTGAGCTATTACCACGAAATGTTACCTGCGATAAATTGTATTTAAACTTATTTATTCAATTATCCAAACCATTTAATCATAATGACATATTTACCGATGGATACTTTATTGATTTTGAAGTAGATCTATCTGTGTGTGGAAGTGATTATCGTACAATGAGTATATCAGGTCCCGATACAATGCTACATTATTGTTGCACATTGTATGAATTTAAATCTGATTATGATATAACTATCGATGATTTATCATGTGCATTCTTTGAATGTATCGAGAATGCGACCGATAAAATAAAATTCAAATTTTATTGATACAATAAAAAAATTATTTATTGCATCATCGAAAACCAATAATTAGATTGATCAAACACCGAAGCGAATGTATATAACAATTCAATGTTACCTGTATAGTCGATCCGCCCATTGTTCATCAGCTGTTTCAAATTATCTGGTTTATGCGCCAATTCAACAAAACTCTCTCTGGTCAATCGTACAATCAATTTATATTCGAAGGATTTATTTGTCAATTTATAATAAACTAGTACACTATTGTTGATTTGCACATAGTATGCGATACCATCAACAACAAATATCATTGGAATAAATAAATCCTTTGAACGGGTAGAATTTAATTTAATTGCTAAATAATCCAACAACATTTCTACAGATAAATGTTTGAGAATGCCAATA
>Ga0364920_10331_pt1 | contig 11749 bp, 7 predicted proteins | sample SorcelJu500001C8_FD_206961 | JGI IMG/M metagenome (GOLD analysis project Ga0364920, IMG submission 206961) | Enriched cells from Trout Bog Lake Hypolimnion, Wisconsin, USA - BchlTB.June20.5000.01.C8 | ecosystem: Environmental > Aquatic > Freshwater > Lake > Hypolimnion/Profundal zone | place: USA...
AGCCGAAATGCTCATTTTCCTGGGGGCCTCGATTTTCACCTTGGGCCCGTTCTGTCCATTGAAAACATTGCCCGGCGTGCCGCCCAAGCCTTCGATACCGGCCGAGGTAAAACCGGAAGAAGGCGGCGGCTCCTTGCCGGCCAGCATCCTCAGGTCATTCGGAATTCTCGACGGCGCATTCAACTGGTGGTTCATCATTGCCGCTTGAGCGTTCGGACGATCAGGTTCGGATGCCGCGGGCGTAGGCGCCGATGCAGGCGTAGCTGCGGGCATATTCGATGTAACCGGCACTGAAGCATTCGTTGCCGAGAGCGTCGCCACCGGTGGCGGCAGCACGATGGTTTTGATCCTGAACTTGTAATAGCCGAATGAGCCGAGTGCGAGCAAGATAACGAGAGATCCAACCGCGCCTATCAGCACCATTGGCTTCCGTTTGCCTTTGCCCTCAACCTCTTGCTTCTCAGCTGCCATATCCAGAGTATCGGGCTGGCGTGGCAGAAAAAGTTTCTCGACTTCGGGTTGGACTTTTGCCGGGCTAAACGAAACCTTGCTGTGCGCCCGCTCCGCGGTGGACGGCACAGCGACTCGCGCTGTCGCAGGCTTGGCAGGCTGCGCAACAGGAGCTTCTCCGCTATCCCATTCGCTGAAATCCGCAGGAAGCGTTGTGGGTTGCGCCATCTCTAGCTCTTCTGGAGGTACCATTGGCCATCGGCTCCCTTCACATAAGTAGCGCCTTTATAAGTGCGCGTTTCAAGTTTACTCTTCGGGCTGAACGCACTGTCGCTTGGCTGCGCGCCCTGCTTTGCTTCGGTCAAGTTTGCGCGTTCCACGTTTGAATGAACCTTTGCCGGCATAAGCGAAGCAATATTAGCCAACCCTTCCACTATAAGCTGCACCGTGGCCTGCGCTGTTGTGTAATCAGAGTCATCCGCTGGAATGAAGGTTGTCGAAAGCGTCTGCGTCCCTGCCGCAATCACAGTGCCCGCGGCGGGAGTGTAGTTAAATGTCCCCGAGACCAGCGCCATGGCATTGAGCTGAGTAGCGCTGAGTGCGGTGCCGTAGGAGATGGGGGCGGGAGACGGCCAGGTGATGATGGGCGTTGCCTTGGTGACAGTGAGCGGGACTGTGGCCTGCGCCGTCGCCGCGTCCGTGCTGTCTTTCGGGGTAAACACGACGGAAAGCTCATGCGTTCCCGCGCCCAGCACTTCGCCTGCAGCGGGAGTATAAACAAACGACCCCGGAATCGATGCCGTGGCATTGAGCTGGGCGGAGCTGAGCGCGATGCCGTAAGAGATGGGGGACGGAACCGGCCAGTTGATGGTGGGCGTTGCCTTGGTAACCGTAAGCGACACTGATGCCTGCGCCGGGGGGAAGTTGGCGTCGGCCGGTGTAAAGCTTACCGACAGCGTATGCGTTCCCGTTGAGAGTATTTCGCCCGCGGCCGGAGTATAGACAAAGGTTCCCGGAACCGGCGCCGTGGCACTCAGCTCAGCGGCGCTCAGCGCGATGCCGTGGGGAATGGCGGCAGGAGTTTGCCAGGTGATCGAGGTTGGCTTGGCCTTGTCGACGGTAAGGTGCACCGTAACATGCACCGCTGCATAATCCGTAATGTCGTCCGGAGTAAAGGTTGCCGAAAGCGTATGGGTCCCTGCCGCCAGCACCTCGCCAAAGTCGGGAGTGTAGGTGAATCTTCCCGGAACCGATGCAGTGGCATTCAACTCTGTGGCACTGAGCGCGGCTCCGTAGGCGATTGGAGCGGGTCCCGGCCAGGTGACAGCCGGCGTAGCCTTGGCGACAGTCAGCGACACAGCTGCCTGCGCCATGGTGTAGTTCACCGCGTCCGTCGGAGTGAAGGTGACAGAAGGCGTATGAGTCCCAGCCGACAACACTGCTCCTTCGGCAGGAATGTAGACAAATTTTCCATCAACCGATGCCGTGGCGTTGAGTTGACTGCTGTCCAGTGCGGTTCCGTAAACAATCGAAGCAGGGGTCGGCCAGGTGAGGACCGGCGTTGTTTTGGTGACGGCAAGCGCCACCTCGCTTTGGGCCGAAGAATAATTCGTGACGTCTGCCGGAGTAAAGACTACCGTCAGTTTCCGCACTCCGACTCCAAGCACTGCGCCCTCGGCTGGACTGTAGTCAAATTTTCCTTCAACCGATGCCGTGGCATTTAGCTGAACAGCGCTCAGCGCAGTGCCATACACAATTGGAGCGGGCGTCGGCCATGTAATGGATGTTTTGGCCTTGGCAACCGTGAACGACACGTCAGCCTGAGCGGTGGTGTAGTTCCCCGTGTCCGCCGGAGTGAAGGACGCTGTGAGCGTTTGCACTCCTGCCGCCAGCACGGCGCCCTCGGCCGGGGTGTAGACGAATCTGCCCGGAACCGAAGCTGTAGCATTCAGCTGCGTGGAGTTGAGTTCCACTCCGTGCACAATCGAAGCGGGAGTTGGCCAGGTGATGATTGGCGTTGCCCTGATAACCGTGATCTGCACCGTGGCATGTACCGGGGAGGTTTCCGGTGCGTCCTCCGGCGTGAAAGCTACCGAGAGCGTATGCGTTCCCGCCGCCAGCATCTCCCCTGCCGTAGGGGTATAGTCAAAGTTTCCCGCAACCGATGCCGTGGCATTCAATTCGGCGGCCCCGAGCGCGGTGCCATAGGCTATTGGAGCGGGTCCCGGCCATGTAATGGTAGCGGGCATAGTCTGCTTAACCGGTTTCACCGCAGGCTGAGTTTCCGGAACCGCTTTCACGGTCTCATTCTTCTGCAAGTGCCATTCGCCATCCGCGCCCTTTTCATACGTGGAGCCCTTGTACGTGCGCGTTTCAGGTTTAGCCGGCTGGCTGGGAGCGTTGGCGCTCTGTGTCTCCTGCAGGTGCCATTCGCCATCCGCGCCCTTCACATATGTGGCGCCCTTGTATGTGCGCGTTTCCAGCTCAGACTTCTGCCTGGCTTCGCCGACGCTTCGTGACGCAATCTGTTTGATACTTTCAGGCTCCGGACGGTCTACCTTGTCCGCCGGCTTGGAAACCTCGGGTGGAGTATAGGTTGGCCTGCTCTGATTCTTTTCCGTGACTTCAGGCTTGACATCCCCGTTTTCCGGGCCGGATGTCAATCCCAGCTTGGTCAGTGCAGATGACTCGCTGGGAAGATGCGGCTTTGATGAAAAGCCGCGGCTGAAGCTCTTGAGGCTGAAGCCGCCCCTCTTCTCCGGGATGGGAGGCAGGCCGCAAACGGTCCGGGCCATTTGACGGATCAGGCGGGATATCGGCGAGTCTTCAAGCGCCAGTGGGACAGCGGTGTGCTGCATGCGCTGCACTGCACCGTAATCGTTGGGGATCTTCCACTGCGCCGGCCGGGTGAGAGCCTTTGTGATCTGATCTTCAGGCACCCCCAGGGCGCGATGCTCATACCGGTTGAGCACAATCTCCAGCTTGGGAACATCGGTGGCAAAATACTGCGAGATCAGGCGATTCGAGTTGCGCAGGCCGGCGATGCCAGCCTGGATGACCAGGTAAACCGTCGAGCCCTCTTTGAACAGGCTCGTACCCATCAAATCGAGCCTGGAGCCCATATCAATCACTACGTTGTCAAAGTCCTGCCGCGCGACAGCGACCAGCCTGTCGATAGCTTCATTGGTGGCCTGATACTGGGGAAACTTGCCCGGAGCCGCGAGTACGAAGACTCCCGAGCTATGCTTCACCAGCAGCTTGGAGAAAAAGCTCGAATCAAGCCGGCTGTAATTCTGCAGCGCATTGACGGTCGAATATTCTGCCGTAATCCCGAGATTGAGCGCGGCGTCTCCCAAGGGCAAATCAAGATCGATCAGCAGCGTGCTCTGTTCAGATTCCCGCGCCAGGGCTACCGCAAAATTGCAGGCCAGCGTTGTGACGCCGTCGCCGCCCTTGGCCCCGAGAAACACCATCAGCTTGCCGCCCGCCTTTTTCTGATTGCGCGCAGCCGGACGCCGTGCAGAGGCCCGGATAAGAGCCTCGGCCATGGTGTTGTGCGCAAAAGGCAGAGTCAGAAACTCGCGCGCGCCGGCGCGCATGCAACGTACCAGCAATTCAGAATCAGCCTTCGCCGAATACACCATCACCGTGGCTGTGCCGTTGGCGCAAATGCTCTCCACCAGTTCCAGCGCATATTCCGGCTGGCTGTCCAGGTCAATGATGACAACGTCGTAATTCTGCTCCAATAGCCGTGGCACATCGTCCAGGCTGGGCGGATAGGAAGAAAACTCGTGGACACCGCCCGTCTGACATTCGCCCAGGACCGTGGACGCCGCCTTGCGGCGTTCCTCATCGGGACCGATCAACGCGATGGACAACACATTGCCGCCGAAGGAGTCGGGATACTGTTCATCGAGATACTGAGAAGATTCTGAATTCACGGGATTGGTACCCCTTTCCGCGTCCAACCTACCTTGCGGGTTAGCGGAGAGCCGATAGGATGATTGCCAGTTGGACATAACTATTACTCCACTCCCTCAACGAATAAAAAAGGACATCAGCGTTCCAATGGCGATAGCCGGAACGTAGGGCACATAGCGCTTCATCAATTCAGCCAATGAAGCCTCGGCCTCGCGATCCGTTTCGCTCCGCTTGCCGCCAAAGATCAGATCGCCCGCTCTGCGCAACAGCCCCTTGATCAACTTGAGATAGGCGATCCAGCCCAGAATCATGATCCCCCCGGCCATGGCAGTGAAAAACAATGCCCAGAGAACTTGCATCGGACCGATCCAGGCCCCAATCGCGGCGGCGAGCTTCACGTCTCCGGCACCCATGCCGAACTTGTACAGAATTCCGAAAATTAAAAATCCCAGCCCCATGCCAGTCAGGCTTTGACCCAAACCATGCCAGCTGAAGTTCCGGCCATACCCATGCCACAATCCTCGACCGATGCCGTCCCAGTCATGGCGCCAGGGAGAAACCACAATCCCTACCAGAAGAAATGGAAGCACCAGCCAGTTGGGTACGCGACGGCTGCGCAGATCCGTGAAGGTTGCCACTGCGACAACGATCAATGCCGGCCACCACGCTAACCAATGCTGCATATCCCAGGCTCCCCCCGGATCTTCCCGGAGAACTTCCGTATTGCTGCTGTTCAAGTATCCTTGCAATTCTCTAACCAAACCGAGGAATCCTTAAAATCGCCCTAAACACGCCAATTAACCCTTACCCTGTCCATATCGGTGTACACGGATGTTTACTGAGGTGCGCCCGGGGGTGAAGCGAGGCGTATACACCTGTCTGATGTGCACTGCCGGCGTGCAAGTGCACAATCAAAAGAGCAATGTTTTGTGTGGAATAGAGCCACGGAAGACTTTTTAAGGAGTGCCTTTATAGTAAGTAACACTAGTACTTATTACTAAAGGCACATTAATAGTAAACTAATGGAATCTCATTTAGAGTATCGCCTATCCGGATAGCCCTTGGCCAGAACGGCGCTCCGCGGTACTTTCTATGAAGAACTGTGGAATTATATTATTTATAATAAAAGAGTTATACCTTATCAATCCAAGCGAAATTCAAGGATGGAGCCATTCTTTTCGGCTTTGATTGCCCCGTTTTTTCGTCTCATAAATTATTTACTTAAATGATGCGGAATTAGGGCAAAATTACTAAAGTCATCTCGACATGGAGCCCGTCGGTCACTACTATGATTAGTCAGTGTTGACAATTGCCCTTGTAGCCTTTGGGAGTTGCCTCCCGGTTGATCCCTGCTGAACGGATTCTGCCTGGCAATCATCTTCTATCGGTATGCAAGACGCTGAAATTCAGTGTCTTAGAGGGGTTTACGCCTCATTTCCAGAGGCGGTTCGGCCTTGTTCTCTGCGGGAGAAAGTCCACCGATGATCAAAATCGGGCTTTATTCGGATGATCGGACGCTCCACACGCTGCTTTCCTCAGCACTTGGAAGGGAGTTCGAAATCCTCATCGAATCGGATGAGGATGGAATGAACCTCCTCCGCGCCGCCGGCGATTGCGATGTCATGGTTCTGGATCTGAACTCCAATCATGATTCGCTGCAGGAGCGGATTGGGTGTACCCAGCGCCTGATTGCATCCCAGGTTCCCGCGATCATCATGGCCGACGACGGCCTCCGCTCGACCGCTTTTGAACTGGTCCGGACAGGAGCCTTTGGTTATTGCCGCAGGCCGCCCTCGATTCGTGATCTCAAGACGATGCTCAGCCGGGCGTACGAGAACTCCTCGCTCCGGCATCAGCTAAAGACCGTGCAACAGCAACTCGAGGTGCCGGGCAGCTGCGACCAGCTGATCGGTTCGAGTCCGCAGATGCAGCGGGTTTACCAGCTAATCCATCGCGTGACCGACCTCAACGCCTCGGTACTGATCACCGGAGAGAGCGGAACCGGCAAGGAATTGATCGCCCGCGCCATCCACAACCTGGGCAACCGCGCCAACCGCCCCTTTGTGGCAGTCTCCTGCGGCGCCATCCCGGAAACCCTCATTGAAGCCGAGTTGTTCGGCCATGAAAAGGGCGCCTTTACCGGAACCGTTGGAGCGCGCGAAGGCTACTTTGAGCAGGCGGCAGACGGCACGCTCTTCCTGGATGAAATCGGCGACTTGAGCCTCTTTACCCAGGTCAAGCTGCTGCGCGTCCTGCAGCAAATGGAATTCAGCCGCCTGGGCAGCAATCGGCTCATTCCCTTGCGGGCGCGCCTCATCTTCGCCACCCACCAGGACCTGACCAAATTGGTGAGCGAAGGAAAATTCCGCCAGGACCTCTACTATCGCATTAACGTCATGCGGATTGATTCGCCGCCGCTTCAGGAGCATCCGGAAGACATTCCGAGGATTGCTCGGCACTTCCTGCGCAATTACGGGCAGGTCTTTCAGAAGCCGATGGATGATATTGAGCACGATGCCGTGGCCCTGCTGCAAAGTTATCCCTGGCCCGGCAATGTGCGCGAGTTGGAAAACGTCATGCAGAGGGCCATTATTCTCGCTCCGGGAAAGATGGTTCGCGCCGAAGATTTGAGCCTGAACGTCGAAGAGGCTGAAGTTGATGCCGGCGACATCGGCGACATCAGCGACATTGTCGATATCGGCGATTACCATCCCGCCGGTTCCTTTGAACGCCAACTGCGCGACTATAAGGTGAAGCTGGCCGTGGCGGCCGTTCACGAGAACAATGGGAATAAGACGCTCGCTGCCCGCAGCCTGTGCATCTCGCGGGCCTATCTGCACCGCTTGATCAGGCTCGCCGAGCCCGACGCAACATTTGACCAGAATCTCCGCGATGTGGAGTCTGCCTGAGCGCAGCCTTCCCGAAGCCGGAACTTTTCCGCTGAAAACTCATTGTTTGTCCTTGCACTGGCCTGAGGATTACGTGTGCCCGTTGTATTCGGGCGGCCCGGCAATGATCAAACCGCTGCTCTGCTGCCCGTGAATATACCAGCAGCACCAGTTGGTTTCATGCGTTTGATCTTCGTCAGGCGCAATCAGGTCTTTATAGATAACTTTCCCGTAAAGATAAATCTTCTCGTCCCAGGTTTCGATGCGTTTGAATCTCTCCTCGGAATCGCATAGCCCGCGCGCGTCATCCCGGCAAAATGTCTTGAGTGTTGTGGATTCGCCCGGAAGAAGAATGATGGGGGCAAGTTGAACGCTCATCATCTTCTTCTTGTACTCGGGGATGGCGGGGAGATGCTTTTCGTCGATAACCAGCTTTACCTGATCCTCGGTTTCAGTGATCCTGGCAGGCGTGCGGCCCCGGTTGGTGGCCATCACGGCAAAGCTGTTCTCCTTGCTCCCCGATGGTTCGACGCCGATCAGAACCCAGGGCCTTTCAGCGCGGATGATGGATTGAGCATTCAACAAGGCGGCCTGAGCGGCAGCGGCGGCGGCCTCGGCAGCGGTTTCCACATATCCCGTTTGGCGGTCGATTTTTCTCAGCAGAGAAATAGCCAGCATGATGCCGACGTATCCCAGAATGACGAGCACCAGATTGGCGGCCCAGGAGATCTTGTCCCGCAGGGTCCAGATCACCGGCGCCGGCGCTGGATTGGCGACCGTAATATGCGGCGGCGGCTGGTCTGGATGGAGGCCGCCTTCGCCATCAGTCTTTGCTGCCGGGTTGGCGGTATCTAGCGGAGAGGGGTTAGAAGATGTTGATAGCGGCGGAGCCTGCCGGGTTGTGCCGGCGGACGTGCCTGCCTGGGCTACGGTTGCCGAGGGCGCCTGCGCGAGCGCCAGCAGCACCGCGAGGATCGCTATACCTTTCAGCCTCATGGGGCAAATGTATCACACGACGCAATCATCGTTCAGGCCCCGAGCCGTTTGCAAACCTGCTGAGGCGGTTTACTACGGCACCACTTCCACGCCCCGCCAGAAAGCCACATATCCCTTGATTTTGCGCGCGACCGGATTGGGATCGGGGTAGTACCATGCTGCGTCCGGGTTATCCTCTCCGTCGATCAGCAGGGTCATGTAGCGCGCCTGCCCCTTGGTAGGGTCGAGAGAGGTGGTGGTGCTGGGGCGAAAATACTCGCGCTTAAGACTGGGTTCGGGGAAGTAGACGTTCCCTTCCATCGTCACCGTCTTTTCGCTTTCGGCAATCACTTTGCCGTTCCAGATTGCTCGTGCCATGGAATGTTCCAGTCACATCGATATCGTATGCTCGCCGGCTCCTGCCACGGAGCCGTCATAGCTGCCGCATATGACATTAGCAGAGATTCGCCGGCAGGTCGAGTCCGTTTGGATGCCGGCGAGCCTCAATCCTTACTTGGCCCCGGCAATCGCATCGATATGGACGCTTTTGGTGGACGAGTCGACGGTGGCCGTGATGGTCACATGGTCACCATAGAAGTCCTTCACAGCATCAGGATTTTCGATTGTCCAGACTGCCTTCTGGGCTTCGTCCACAAACACTGGAGCCGAACCCATCTCGTGGATGCACTTCTTCACGCAGGAGGGATTGTCTCCCATGTGCTTGGCGCCGCACATCGAGTCGGATATCCAGCCGTTCAATTTAGTGGAACCGGGGGAGCTGAACGCTACAGTGGCCAAGCCGAAAACCACCACCATCAGAGCTACAAAACGCTTCATTGAGAACCTCCAGGGGAAGCTGGGATTATCAAACAATTACCATCATGCTACCGCGAATCGGTATTCGACAAGAACATGCTTCAAGGCTTGGGCGGATAAGAATACCGCCCGTGAGCTTCTTGCCGGGCAGGCAGGCTGTTGCGCCGCGCTTCCACATTTTTCAGCACCGCCTCGAAGCGCTGGGTCGCAGCTGAAAAACGGTTCACCAGTTCGGCCGTCTTCATCAGGAACCCCGGATTCCGCTCCCGAATGGCTTCCAGAATCGGCGTAAACTTGGCCAGCAGAAAAAATCCCTCGCCATTGCAATCCACAAACAGCTCTGCTGAAACCGCCCCGTGCAGCACCATGGCCGCGGCCATCTCCCAGTAAGTGAGCACCTGGCGCAGCCATGCATTGTGCGGATCGGCGGGATTCTCCGCCACGGCAAAAAATTCATCGGCCGTGGCCGGCCAGAACTCGCCCGTCATCCAAGCGCGCGCCTTGCGCATCTCCGCCTCGGTGCGCAATTCGTAAAGCCTGAGAATGATTTCAGCGTCGGCCGGTGTTGCTAACATTCGCTCCATAAATGAGTTTCTCCGTTGCCAATACTACAGGAACCAGCCAGAGATTGCTGCGCGGCAGATCTACCCGAAAAAGCTTAGACCGCAACCATCGCCTCTCGCTATGCGCTTTGCAACACCTTCTTGACGCTCTTCTTTGCGGCCTTTTTGGCTGCTGGCTTTGCCGCCGCCCCGGCGGATTCCTTCTCCACCACCGGTCCATGCGTCGCGGCCGTCGGCAGCGGCGGCGCATCCCCAATCCGTTTGGAGTAGCTGCACGTCACCGTGCTCGCTGCCGGCTCCGCGCCCTTCTTGGCCCGCTTCTTCGGCGCAACTTCCTCCTCCGCAGCTTTCTTCTTGTTGGGACATTCCAGATAAATTCCGGACCGCAGCGTCTTCTCCACCAGGTACGAACTGCCGCACTCCGGGCACTTCATCGCCACCGGCTTCAGATTCGAGGTAAAGTCACACTTCGGATAATTGGTGCAGCCCCAGAAGATGTTGCCGCGGCGCGCCTTGCGTTCAGCTATATCTCCCACGCCGCACTTGGGGCACTTCAAGCCTTCGATCAGGTTCTGTTTGATGTACTTGCACTTGGGATACCCGGAGCAGGAGACAAACTCGCCATAGCTTCCCTGCCGCAACACCAGCGGCTTGCCGCATAGCGGGCAGTCTTCGCCCGTGGGTTTGGGTGCGGCCACTTTCTGCTGCTGCTTGCTGCTCAGCTTGCGGAATGTCTTACACGGTGGATCTTCGTTAAACCCCGGGCACGACATGAACATTCCGAAGGGCCCGCGCCTGAGCACCATCACCCGCCCGCAGTTGTCGCAATACTCTTCCTGTTCGCCGGCCTCCTGCGCCTCGGGCGTATTCATATCCGGCTTGCCCGCTGTATTTTCCCGGGTGAATGTGCAGCTTGTCTTGTCCTTTTTGTCGTACGCCGAACAGGCATAAAAACTGCCAAACTTGCCCCACTTCAGCAGCAGCGGCGAACCGCACAAGTCGCACTTTTCATCTGTCTTTTTCTCCATGCGCTTGATGTTTTCCATCTTCTCGCCGGCGTCTTTCAGCTCCTCTTCGAAGTAGCCGTAGAATCCCTTAAGCAGGTCCTGCCACTTCTCCGTACCTTCTTCAATCTCGTCCAGCTCTTCTTCGAGCTTTGCCGTGTACGCCACATCGAAGATGTACGGAAAATTCTTGACCAGCAAATCGCAAACCACCATCCCGATCTCGGTGGGATAAAACCGTCCGCTGATCTTGGACACGTACTCGCGATCCTGGATGGTGTTGATGATCGACGCATAGGTCGACGGCCGCCCAATGCCTTTTTCTTCGAGGACTTTGACCAGCGAAGCTTCGTTGTAGCGCGGAGGCGGCTGCGTGAAGTGCTGCTCCGGCTCCAGATGATCCAGTTCCAGCCGCTTCACGTGGTCCAGATTCGGCAGCTTGTTGCTGGCCTCGTCTTCGTCGTCTTTTTCGGCAACCTCATAGATCTTCAGGAAGCCGTCAAAGCGCACTACCGAGCCGCTCAGGCGGAAATCATACGTCTTGCCCGTCTTTGCCGATTTCGCGGCAATCTTCGCCGTGGTCACGTCAAAGACGGCCGGCGTCATCTGCGATGCCACAAACCGCTGCCAGACCAGCCGGTAGAGCTTGAGTTGCTCCTCGGTGAGGTAGCGCGCAATCGATTCCGGCGTCCGCGAAACATCCGTGGGACGGATCGCTTCGTGTGCGTCTTGCGCTGCCTTCTTGCCTTTGTAAACATTCGGCGTAGCGGGCAGATACTTCGCTCCCAACTGCTTGCCGATCCACTCCCGCGCCCCGGCAATCGCTTCCGGCGCCACGCGTGGCGAGTCGGTTCTCATATACGTGATGAGACCGGTCGTGCCCTCGGCGCCCACATCGATGCCCTCATAGAGCCGCTGCGCTACGCCCATTGTTCGCCGCACGTTGAAACCCAGCTTGCTGGACGCGTCGCGCTGCAACTGGCTGGTGATGAACGGCGCCAGCGGCTTCCTCTGCTTCTCGGTCGATTGAACCGAAACCAGCGACCACTGCGCATTTTCCAGCGCCGCAATCACCGCCTTCATCGACTCGTCATCGGGCAGCGCATTGGCGATGAATTGCTCTTTGCCGTCC
>Ga0364920_10332_pt1 | contig 11741 bp, 8 predicted proteins | sample SorcelJu500001C8_FD_206961 | JGI IMG/M metagenome (GOLD analysis project Ga0364920, IMG submission 206961) | Enriched cells from Trout Bog Lake Hypolimnion, Wisconsin, USA - BchlTB.June20.5000.01.C8 | ecosystem: Environmental > Aquatic > Freshwater > Lake > Hypolimnion/Profundal zone | place: USA...
GAGCTTCGCGAACATCGATACGGGCATCTGCAGTTCGGTCACTTACCCGAACGCCACGTCTGCGGTTTGTACTCCCAACACGCCAAACGCCGCAAATCATGTCGGATTTGGCACAGCCAGCGCAACCATAGCAGGCGCCGACAGCAACCAGATCGGTACTGGCACGGCAAGGCAGACGCAACTCTCACTCAGACTCACTTTCTGAGATGCTGTTCTGCCCTGCTATCTCTCACAGTGTCCAGCGGTCACTTGGTGGCCGCTGGATGCACTTATACTTTCTGGAGCTGATCAAGATGAGATGTAAATTCATTATTGGGTTGTTTTCCTTGTTGTCCATGGCTGTTGCTGGTCCAGCATTTGCCTCCAATTGTCATCCTGATTTTTCACTTGAGCATGGACAAGCACTCAGCTGGCAGGGTGCGGATGATGCCTATTCGATTCCACTAGCCGACGGACGCGATGTCTGGATCTTTGGAGACACGCTTTATGGCGCAGAGAGGCTGGTGGTTGGCAACGATCCGCGCATGACACACAGTAGTATTGGCATCTCAACATGTGACGCCAATACAGGATGGCATATTACCTACTACATCAAGCGTGATGCAAAAGGTCAACCGGCAAGCTTTTTTGTCCCCGAGAATCCTAATCATTGGTATTGGGCGATGGATGGCTTTGTGGCGCGCGGCAGTTTATGGGTTACGCTCATGTGCGTGAAGCCCGCCGAAACGGCCCAGCCATGGGCCATGAATTTTCAAACCTGCGGAGCCGATCTTGCCCGTGTCAGCAACCCCGGAGACGATCCGCAGAAATGGAAGATTACATACTCGCAACTGGTTGCGGATGGCGTGAAGGCTTATCCATCTGCGACTGCGTTCGTTGCAGGAAAATACGCCTATATTTTCGCACTTTATGAATCTGGTACTCGCCCTATGCTACTCACGCGCATTGCGCTGAGCGGGCTCAATAAGCCAGCAGCTCATCTTGAATATCTTGATGCAGACAATACATGGAAACCGGGGCTGGTTCCAGACAAAGCCAAAGAAGTGATGCATCTGGGCACATCTGAAATGTCTGTTCGCTATCATCCGGATAGTAAGCAATGGGTTGCCGTACTCATCGACCCCGCCTTTCTCTCCGACAAAATTTACATGCGGACTGCGCCTGAGTTCACGGGCCCGTGGACGGATGGGAGCGTAATCTATCACATTCCTGAGATGATCGCTGGACCGCAGCATGAGAAGGACACCTTCTGTTATGCCGGAAAGGAACACCCTGAGTTTGAAGCAAGCGGCGAGGTTCTGTTTACCTACGTTTGCAATACTTTCTCGGTGCCTAAACTGATGACAGAGCAGAACATTTATTTTCCCCAGGTAGTGACTGTACCGATGCCAAAGTAAAAGCAACCTTGTAGCTTGCCAGCGTTTTGCTGGAACTATTCAAAAAGGTTCGGCATCAAATCAGGCACTTACGCGTGCTGTGGCAAACAGTTGAGCTTCTTCCATGAAGAAGCGACAGAAGTTGTTGACGGACGAACAGTGGAAACTGATCGAGTCCTTGCTTCCAAGCCTATGTGCGGTGCGATAAGCGGGGTAGTCACCCGCCCCGAATCGAGCCTGTTTGGAGGGCATACTGTGGGTTCTGTAAACCAATGCATGTGGCTATTTCTGCCCGACGGGTTTATCTCTCCCTGACGGTATTCTTAACGGTGGAAAACTAACTTATTAAAACACCGCGCTGCCCGGGGCTGGATCTTGTACTTGATCGTGACAAATTCGCCAATTGCAGCGAGTAGGCGAAAAAGCCGGAAGTGGGCTCGTGGATTGAATGTCCTATCCGGCCTGGCGTCGTAACTGTTCTACCGAATTGGTGAGGAGTTAACCATGAAACGTGCTCTTCCTCTAGTCTTGCTCATGCTGACCATCAATGCCTCCGCGCAGCAACGTGAGCTGTGGCGAATAGGGCAGTTTGACAAGTCGTCACAGGAGTTCAAGGACAGCCATGACGTGGACTATGCGCACTCGGCCGATTCCCTGGTTTATCGAATTGGACAGAGCGTGGAGAAGGACTGGTTGCGCTTTCAACCCGGGCCGGCAAATGGACTCTCGGGTGGCCGCGTCCATCCGTTCACTGTGCTCTTCAATCTGGATTCGGTACCGAGTGGCCAATACATATTGCGTATTGCCACGCTCTATGAAACTCCGCGCCGTTCTTCGTTGCAGGTGGAAATCAACGGCCACCGCGGTATGCTGTTTTTTCATCCTCACCTCGATTACTCAGCCGGCGATTGGGAAGGCACATTCGTGCCCCAGACCTCAACTGACGAACGCACGCTGGCAATTCCAGGTAATTTTCTGCGGTCAGGACAGAACCAACTTGTCCTTACAGCATTAGACACTCCGGCAATTGCGCAGATGTCCCTTGGAGACATAGCTCCGGGTATAAGCGGTGTTGTCTACGATGCGCTTTCGCTCAACTATAGTACGAGCTCAAACGATATGGCGCCTGTGGTCACACAGGCAGAGGCGACAGTATTCTTCAAGCACGCTGCAGAGGGTTTACGCGAAGGCGTGCAACTGTGTGCCAATTCTTCTGCGTGGTCAGGGCATTCTTCTGCAGGTAAACTGAACGTCGGTGATCAATCGTATCCCCTGAATTTAGATGGGGGACAAGAGTTTGGTGACCGCTGCACTGAGCTCTACATTCCTGTCTGGCAAGGTGATCTTCAGGCTAAGGTGGTGCTGCAAGGGCAGACTTATTCAATTGTTCTCAAAGCCCAGCGCCGCTGGACGGTTCATATCGTTTCAAATGAACACCTCGATGTGGGTTTTACGGACTACCGAAGCAAAGTCGGTGAACTTCAGTCGCGCAGTATCGATCAGGTTCTCAAATTACTGCCTGAACATCCTGAGTTCCTCTGGACGATGGACGGAAGTTGGGTAGCGGAGCAGTTTTTATCCACGCGATCGCCAGACCAGCAAAGGCTGTTTCTCGATGCTGTGCGTGCTGGCAAGGTCATTATTCCTCCGCAATATGCAAATCAACATACAGGTGTCGCATCGCTTGAAGGGCTTATCCGCTCGCTCTATCCATCCCATTCCCTGGCGCAACGATATAACCTGCCTTTGGGCGCGGCGCATATCACTGATGTGCCCAGCTATTCCTGGTCCTACGCATCGATACTCCATGACGCAGGTATCCGGTACTTTGCGGCAGGCAGCAATAACTGGCGCGCTCCAATTCTTTTGCATGCACGATGGAATGAGCGCTCACCCTTCTATTGGGAAGGACCAGATAGCGGTCGAGTTCTAATGTGGTATTCGCGCGCTTACCTGCAGGTAGCTTCCATGTTCGGCGTTCCCCCGCAGACGGAAGCCGTACACGATGCGTTGCCAGTTTTCCTTCAGTCGTATGAAAGGGCTGGCTACAAGGCGGATGCGGTTCTATTGTTCGGCAGTCAGCTTGAAAACACTGAGCTGGACCCCGGGCAGGTGACGTTGCCGGAAGAATGGATGAAGGAATACGCCTATCCTAGGCTGGACTTTTCGACATTTGCTGATGCAATGCAGGAGATTGAGAAAAAGAGCGGCGACACCATTCCAGTTTTACGCGGCGATTTCGGCCCTTACTGGGAGGATGGGTATGCAGCGGATGCCGCAACTACCGCCCAGCACCGCGCCAATCAGCAACGCATTCTGAATGCAGAGACCATGGCGGCCGCTGTTACCGAATTGCGTCCCTCGCTAAGGCCGGAATCCGGCTTGCTTGAGGATGCATGGAAAAACACTCTGCTGCTTGACGAACACACATGGACTTATGTCGGCGCAACCAGCCAGCCGGAAAGCGATGAGAGCAGAATACAGATCGCTCAGAAAACTGCCACAGCAACCCACGCTGCCGAGGAGATAGAGCAATCCATCGAGCGTAGTTGGGCTCAGCTGGAACCCCTTATAGCCCAGCCACAACCTGCAATTGCAGTGTGGAACAGATTGAACTGGCAGCGGGACGGATGGCTGGAAGCCGATCTCGATGCCGGTCAGGTTCTTCTTGACCCTGATACGCAGAAGCCGTTGGCCCAGTATGTCGTGCGTCAGGAAGCGGGAACACAACTACCGGGCTTTGGCGGCCCTGCACAGCGGGTGCGTTTTCATGCGCAGGGTGTTCCATCGATGGGCTGGCGGCTCTTTACTATTGCGGCTTCAACACAGTCTACGGAACGCAAGGAACGCGAAGGAAACTCGATTGAAAATTCTTACTACAAGCTGATTCTGGCAGCTGATTCAGCAAGCATTGCTCACTTGATCGACAAGAGCTCTGGGTTGGATCTCGTAGATCCAGCGAGCCCGTATCCCTTCGCGTCGCTCGTGTATGTTACTACTCCTGACAAAGTTGATTCGGATAGTTTGTATCGATATGGCGTTGCGCAGAAGCCAGCTATTGTGGTTCCTCACGTGCCGGCAGGCGGAAAGATTGTCTCTCTTTTCCACGATGCAGAGGGTGAGCACGCGGTTCTCGAAACATATAATCTCAGATTTCCCTTGATACGAACGGAGATTCTTCTCCCCGCTGACGCACGGCGTATCGATCTGCGCATCACGCTTCATAAAGAAGCTACTCTTGAAAAGGAAGCGGTGTATATTGCTTTCCCATTTCTTAAAGAGAAGCCGCGCTTTGGCTATGATTCGCAGAATAGCTGGATCGATCCTGCTGTCGACGAGTTGGAGGGCGGCAGTCGTGAATGGTACGCCGCTCAACACTGGGCTGCTGTGCGAAACACAGACAGCTTCGCCGCAGTGATTCCTGTCGATGCTCCGCTTGTTGCATTTGGGGATATTGTGCGTGGTTTGTGGCCGGAGGAATTTTCCTCGCACAGCTCAACCATCTTCTCGTGGATCATGAGTAACTATTGGAATACGAATTTCCCCGCATCGCAAGGCGGAACTTTCACTTTGCACTATTCGATCGTGAGCGGCGCAGGTTTCAATCCAGCGCAGCTAACCCGTGATTCCCTGGAAGCAATGACACCACTGGAAGCCGACCGTATTGACGGAACAATCGCCCGCAGCAATGTTTTGCCAATAGAAGGCAGCATGGTGCAAACAAACAATAATAATATTCTTGTGAACACCTGGAAGGCAGCGGACAGACATGCTGGAACGGTTCTTCGCCTGGAAGAAATTGCTGGCAAAATGCAGGAGGTTCAGATCTCATTTCCGCAACTCACAATGAAGAGCGCACATCGATGTTCCATCCTCGAAGACGAACAGGAGGATCTCTTTGCAACTGCACACGATCTCCATATCGTTATCAAGCCGTGGGAGATAGCAACAGTCTGTATCTCATCTGCCACAAACGAGCAGGCTGGTGAGAGACCATGAAACTTCGTTTTGATGGCAACGTTGCTGCATTCACAGGTAGGGCCATGGGGATTGGTACAGCTAGGGCGCAACAGCCTTTCCTGTTGGGTGACCACGCAGAATTAATCCAAAGCGGCGAGTATATGCATGTTCCAACAGCGCAGACTTTTATGTTTCTCAGTGGAGGCATTGTGTTATGAGTCCAGTTGTTGCGGGGTTTCTGCTGTTGTTAATTGCTGGAGTTACGAACGCTAATTTTGCCACGCCCATGAAGTACACCCAACGCTGGGCATGGGAGAACACATGGCTCGCATGGACGGTTTTCGCCCTGCTCATCATTCCTCCTATCACGACACTATGCACGGTGCCATCACTGGATGATGTATACGTTCAAGCTGGCTTGCACTCAGTACTTGTGGTTGCCTTATTCGGTGCAGGCTGGGGCGTTGCTCAGGTATTCTTCGGCCTTGCAGTGGATTCGATTGGTGTAGCTCTGACGTTTTCAATCGTCATGGGAATCTCCGCTGCTGTGGGATCTCTTGTTCCACTCCTCCGGCTTCATGCGGATAAACTTTACACGCATGCCGGTGAGCAACTCCTTGGCGGAATCTTGTTGATGCTTCTGGGTGTTGTTTTTTGTGCCTTCGCAGGCAAAAGCAGGGAACGGGCTCAGAAGAGTAGCAGTACGACAAACAGCAAAAACTTCAGCGTAGGTTTGCTTCTTGCGATTCTCTGCGGATTGGGCGCTTCATTTGTGAATCTCGGTCTCGCTTTCGGCGGCGAGATCAGCCAGGCTGCAGTTGAACACGGTGCATCCAGATTCAATGCGGTGAATGCAATCTGGATGCCTATCATGCTCGCCGGTGCCATTCCCAATCTATTGTATTGCGTATATCTGTTGCTCCGGAATAAGACTGCGCGTAAGTTTCACGCCGGGGGAATTTCACATTGGGCTCTTGCGTTGCTGATGGCGGTTTTATGGTTTGGCAGCTCAATTCTTTATGGGCTCGCAACCGTGAATATGGGTTCGCTGGGAACGGTTCTCGGCTGGCCGCTATTCATGTCGCTAATTGTCATTTCTGCCAGTGTGGTCGGACTAATCACCGGGGAGTGGAAGGGCTCTGGACGTAAGCCCATCATGCTGCAATGCGGCGGTGTGGGTCTGCTGATTATTGCTGTGTTTGTCTTAACCACATCGTAGCCAAAGATAGGGACAAAAAGATGAAAGCACTTGCTCTGGATATGGGCGGAAGTCACGTAGGATGCGCTGTGGTTGATGAGGATCGAATTCTCTCACGTAGCGCCCTTGAGGTGGAAACGGCTTCGGGTCTCTCTGAGTTACTTGAACCACTGGCCCGCACTTTGCGTGGACTTCTGCAATCTGCAAGTTTGACTGCAACTGATTGTGCTGGGATAGCCATCGGGTTTCCTGGAATTGTCGACTTCAGAACAGGCAAGATTTATGACACGTTGAAGAAGTATGAAGATGCGCGAGAGATGGATCTTGTAGGTTGGTGCAGGGAGCAATTCCATCTTCCACTTGCTATGGAAAACGATGCTCGCATGGCACTGCTGGGAGAAGCATATGCCGGTGCAGCGCGTGGCTATCAGGATGTGACAATGATGACGCTCGGGACCGGGATTGGTGGCGCTGCGTTGATGCATGGAAGCCTTGTGCGCGGGAAGCATGCTCAAGCTGGCTGCCTGGGTGGACATCTGCCGGTAGATTTCAATGGCCGACTTTGCGCTTGCGGAAATATTGGATGTGCAGAGGCCGAAGCAAGTGGCTGGGCAATTCCCGCGATTGCCCGCGAGTGGCCTGAATTTGAACACAGTACATTGGCTAAGATGACGACTCTCGGTTTTCGCGAGATTTTTGCTGCTGCTGAAAGCGGCGATGCGGTAGCGCTAGCGCTGCGGGATCGCTGTATTAGAGTCTGGTCCTCCAATGTTGTTGCTAATATCCACGCCTACGATCCAGATATAGTCGTGGTTGGCGGCGGCGTTATGCAGAGCGCCAGTGTGATTATTCCGCGCATGCAGGAGTATGTAAATCGTCACGCGTGGTCAGGATGGGGCAAGCCGGAGGTGCGTGCTGCTTCCCTTGGAAATGAGGCTGGCCTGTTGGGTGCAGTGCCGCTATTGCGAGAGGTCATTGATGAAACGAAAGTCTAATTACGACAAGCATCCATTTGTGGCTTGTGGACCGGTAGAAGAATGTGCAGTGGGATGGGCTGCCATTGCACAGCGGTTGCCGAAGCATGGTGTGTTGTGTGTCGAGTGTTATCCCGGCGTAGACGTAGATGAGGTCGCCAGTCAACTCGTCAGTTGTCTACCTCCTCATAAAGTTATTGATATTCGCGGGTTATATCGCAGTCCGGAAGAGTTGCGTGAAATCTTTGCTCCGCATTTAACTGACGACCGTGTCTTCGGCCACATGAACGACATAACCATTGCTGATTACTTTGCTCCTCATGCGATGGAGACAAATCGCAGATACATCGGAACCCTCGATCCTCTGCAGCTAACCGTAGTTATCGGTACAGGTGCCTCCCTGATCGTTGGCAAGAACGCCACAATTATATATATGGATATGGCGCGCTGGGAGATTCAACGGCGTTTTCGCAGTGGGAAGCTTGGTAATCTGGGCCTTTTAAACGTGGACGACGATTTATCGGACAAATACAAATGCGGCTACTTTCTGGAGTGGCGCGCAGCCGATCGATTGAAGAATCAATTGTGGGAGCAGATAGAGTACTTCGTCGACACCCACAGCAGCAATCGGCCTAAGCTAATCTCCGGAGTAGAAATGCGAAGCTCTCTAGACGAGGTCGCAAAACAGCCCTTTCGTGTCGTTCCCTACTTTGATCCAGGTCCTTGGGGTGGGCATTGGATGGAGGAGGTCTGCGATCTACCTGCGGACAAGCCGAATCATGCCTGGTGTTTTGATTGCGTTCCCGAGGAAAACAGCTTGCTTCTCGGATTTGGAGACGAGCGATTTGAGATTCCTTCCATCGATCTTGTCTTTAGTCATCCAAGCGAGTTGCTTGGGGATGCAGTGCATGAAAGGTTCGGAGCTGAGTTTCCAATCCGCTTCGACTTGCTCGATACCATGGGTGGCGGCAATCTCTCTCTGCAAGTCCATCCTTTGACCTCGTATATTCAGCAGCAGTTTGGCATGAACTACACGCAAGATGAAAGTTATTACCTGTTGGATGCCGGGGAGGGCGCCACTGTGTATCTGGGATTGCGTGAGGGCATCGATGCAGGAGAAATGATGCAGGAGTTGCGTGTTGCCGAGGAGGGGACACGGCCATTTCCTGCGGAAAACTATGTGCAACAATGGCCGGCAAAAGCACACGATCATTTTCTTATTCCTGCCGGAACTATTCACTGCTCTGGTAAGGACTGTATGGTGCTCGAAATTAGTGCGACACCTTACATCTTCACATTCAAATTGTGGGACTGGGGAAGATTGGGTATGGATGGTCGCTCCAGACCCATTCATCTTGAGCATGGCCTGCGTAACATTCAGTGGGATCGGACAAAATCCTGGACTGCAGCTAATCTCATGAATCGTTTTATACCGGTTGCACAAGGAGATGGATGGCGTACCGAGCGAACCGGGCTGCATGAGCTCGAATTTATTGATGTGAATCGCACCTGGTTTACTAAAATTGTTTCTTTCTCGACAGATGACACTGTGCAGGTGCTCAATCTTGTCAAGGGAGATGAAGCGGTGATCGAGAGCCCTACACAAGCGTTTGCACCTGTACCTCTGCACTATGCTGAAACCATGATTGTGCCAGCCGCGGTGGGTGCCTGGACAATTCGCCCTACCGGACTCTCGCTCGGCTCAGAATGTGCGATTGTAGTGGCTAAAGTGCGTAATGCGAAGGAGCCCCGGTGAGTTATCAGCTACTTGAGCCATTTACAAGTGCCTGGCTCAAAAAGGAACTTGCGGTCGGCGGCCCATCGCTGACAGAACTGCCCGTCGATGAAGCTCGTATGCTGATGCGCCAGGGGCAAGGGGAAACGCCAACCTCTGCTGATCTCCTTCTTGAGCTTCACCACTCGCCCATGATGGACTTCTACGTACTAAGGCCACGCGTTGCTCATGTTCCGCTGCCAGTGCTCGTATACCTTCACGGTGGTGGGTGGGTATTGGGAGATATCGAAACCCACAAACGCTTGATGCAGGATCTGGTGCACTATGTGGGCTGTGCCATCGTCTTCCCCGAGTATCCCCGCGCACCTGAAGCACAATTTCCAGTTCCGGTTGAATCCACGTTTGCATTTCTCGAGTGGCTTGTTGGGCAGGGAATGATGCTCAATCTTGATACGCGTTTACTTGCATTAGCGGGCGATAGTTCCGGCGGAAATCTTGCGGCGGTCATGGCTGTTCTGGCAAAGCAGCATGGCGGCCCAACTATACGGTTGCAAGCGCTTCTCTATCCAGTTACTGATTGCGATTTCACGCGAGAGAGCTACAAGCAATTCGGCTCAGGCTTCTTTCTGGACACTAATCTTATAAAATGGTTCTGGCAGCAATATTCTCCAAACCCAGAGCAGAGAACAGATCCGCGTGCATGCCCTTTGCGTACTCCCTTGAATAATTTGATTGGAGTTGCTCCGGCACTCGTTATCACTGCGGAATGTGACATCCTGCGTGATGAGGGGGAAGCCTACGCAAGCCGGCTTCGTCAGGCTGGTGTGCCGACTGCGTTGTGGCGTTCATCTGGAACCGTGCATTCATTCTTATTAGTCAACGAGTTATCCAATAGTGAACCGGCCAAACTTGCTATCAAGAAATTGGCTGAGCAACTTCGAGATGCGTTTGTATTGAAAGACGATGACCGGCCCGATCATTTGTACCAGCAAGATTGTTAGTGTAGCGCAGTTTATAAGCGCCGTAGCAAATGGATGGCCCGCCGCATTTCAGTCGATTTCTGCTGTTTGTTGGCCAAGGCCACGGCATTGTGGTGAGCGCGGATCGCGAGTTGCTACAGCCATGTGCTGATGCAAGGTGCCTGCTTCGTACATTGTTGCAAGACGGCAAGTGCGCCAACTACATCACCCATCTGCCACGGCAATCCTGCCCTTCCGATGCTTACTTAAGCCCTTCCTGGTCCCATCTTCGGTGCCATGGAATTACTTATCCAGTTGAGTCGAAAAGTAAATATAGGAAACATTAAACTGATTGAATTAAATATCTGTCACCTATGTAACCATAGTCCATCGCCATAGCCCCAATTCGGGCGGCAAATGAATTCAGAATGTGGGTTCAAGCAATTGCGGATCGTTATTCCGCACATTTCCCACGCGATCACCCACCGGCCAGGCCCGCATGTGTTCTGCTGGGTAAGGCCGCAGCAAATCCGCGGGAGGTCTTGCCTGATCCCCGGAATCCAACCAGCGAATATAATCCTTCGGTTCCAGGATCACCGGCATACGGTTGTGAATCGGCGCCACCACTTCGTTGGGATCAGTGGTCAGAATCGTGAAGGTTTCCAGTGGCTCGCCATTCTTTGGCAGCCAGATCTCCCATAAACCTGCAAAGGCAAAGGGCATTCCGCTGGTCAAAGCAATAGCAAATGGCTTCTTTAACTTGGCATCCAGCCGCTGCCACTCGTAAAAGGCGTCGGCAGGCACCAGGCAGCGCCGCTTCTTCAGTGCCTCACGAAAAGCAGGTTTTGTGGCTGCTTCTTCTGCGCGCGCATTGAAAGTTGAGAAAGCCAGCTTCGCGTCCTTTGCCCAGAAGGGCACGAGGCCCCAGCGCAGCAGTGCGAACTCACGGTTGCCGCTCTTGTGGCTCAATCGCACCACCGGCTGTACGCTCTGCGGCGCAACATTGAAACTGGGCGCAAGCCGTGGCGTCTCCTCCAACTCGACTTCAAACCAGTCAGCGAGGAATTCCTGCGTTGATCGACGCACAAATCGGCAGCACATGCTGATCTCAGAATAGCGCCCGAACGGGTAGCGCCTGCCTCCTGGTCGGCTGTCGCGTAGACCTCCCGGTGTGCGGATTCTCCTCCCGCGGTCTCTATATCTCTCGCCCCGCTCTACAATGAAGCGGTATGCCCACTGTCGTTCGTTCGCACGCAAAGATCAACCTCGGCCTTGGAATCGGCGCGCCGGGTCCCGATGGTTTTCACTCCCTGGCAACCGTCTACCAGACTCTGGAACTCTATGACCTGGTGACGGTTACAGCGCATCTCGCCGCCGCAACGGCGCTCCGGCTGACCTCCAACGATGAGCGAGTCCCGACCGACGAGCACAACACTGCCTGGAAGATGGTTGCTTTGGCTCTGGAGGCGCGAGGCCTTTCCGCGGAAGTCGAGATTCTTATTGATAAGCGTCTTCCAGTGCAGGGTGGCCTGGGGGCTG
>Ga0364920_10283_pt1 | contig 11739 bp, 12 predicted proteins | sample SorcelJu500001C8_FD_206961 | JGI IMG/M metagenome (GOLD analysis project Ga0364920, IMG submission 206961) | Enriched cells from Trout Bog Lake Hypolimnion, Wisconsin, USA - BchlTB.June20.5000.01.C8 | ecosystem: Environmental > Aquatic > Freshwater > Lake > Hypolimnion/Profundal zone | place: USA...
CACGGCCCTGTGGATGTCGGAACCGACTTGCAGTTGCTTAAACGCGATTTCGTTAGCCGACTTGTCCGTCATCAGCCCCGCGTTGCGTACCGCATTCTGCGCGGACTGTACCGCGTTCAGTATCGGACTTTCAGACTGGTCGGCACCGTCCGGGCTTAATGCCTTGGGGTCCATCCAGTTATTGACTGCATCATTTTTAGCTAGGTCCATTGTCCCCTGCTGCACTGATTGTTGATACAGGCCGTGCTGTTGAAAAACATGACTTTGAACTTGGCTGTTGAACTGAGTTTGTATTTGTGCCGCCTGGCGTGCGAACGCCTGACGCTGGTCGTCGTTGGCGAGCGTGCTGGATATCTGGTTGATAGCGTCTGAAAGCTTCTGGCCGTACTGGGCCGTCAGGCTCTGTCCGTTGACAGGATTTAGGGCATCTTGCCCCTTTTTACCTAAAAAACCGCTGTCCGGGTCCCAGGTCAGTTTTTCCGCTGCAGCCCTCGCGTCATTGGCACCGGCATCAACGCGCGTTTGATTGGCGATCATGTTTTGCTTTGCCTGCTCTTTGGCCTGCGCGTCCATCCCTTGCACGCCCAAGTTCTGGACGTTCTGGCCAGCCTGTTCTTGTTCGTGTCCGGCGATCTCGCCCTGCATTAACTGTCGCGGCGAAAGCCCTTGCAGCTGGACGTTGGGCAGGCCCGCGGGTGCGACCTGCGGGGTATCATAGGTTGGTACGGTCGCGGCCATTTGTTAAGTCCTTAAGGAATGTTTATCGGTATGCTGCAAACTGTCTGCGCGTGCGGCCGGGCTGAAGTGATCCGTGGCATTCTGCATTTTCAGCAGGTCACCCGCAGTCATGCCGGCTTTGTATATCTGTAGATACTGTTTGGCATAAGGCAGGTTATTGTTTTCCAGCGATGCCTTTATCACGCGAATGTGCATGGCGCTGCTCAACTGTCGCATCTGCAGCTCGACCGCCAGCGGTTGGGTGCCATAACCCGGTATCTGACTTATTTGCCAGACTGCGGAATTGATAGCTCTGATGCTTTGGTCGATGACGTCAGGTTCATTCCAGCGTTGCTCAGCTGTGCTACTCGCCGATGCAATTTCATCTTGAAGGTTCTGCACCTTGAATTTTCTGTACTCGGTAAAGGCGTGAAACTGCAGAGCGGCAATGAACGCCTCGGCGATTTTGACAGACTGGCGTTGAAATACCTTACGCTGAACGTCGTTAGTCAGCCCTGTATGAATCGCACTGATCACCTCTTGTAATTTAGGTGCGAACAGTTGCTGCACCTCCTGAATATAATCATCCACTGAGAGCTCTGCTTTACCCCGGGGCGCCACATAGCCAGTCTCAGGCCCCTCAGAAAACCCTTTCACGGCCGCGCGCAACTTGGCCAGCGCGTCATTGGTGCAGATCAGGTCGACAGACATCTGCTCTTTAGCCGCCACAATTTGCGGGCTGTCGTCTTGGTGTGCAGTTAGCATGGTTCACTCCGTTTTGGTTTTGGATCTAAATGGCGGCGTATATTTTGGCAGGCGATGCATTGGCGTCGGCCGTCTGGCAATATCTGCAAATTGGCTCCATCCAGGGCGTGACCTCGGATGCAAACAGTCTTGCGTGCGTTTACGGCGGCGATACCGTTTCCTCGAAGAGTCCGGACGCGTGGCGTTACTTCTTCCAGGTGGTCGGGATTTACGCAGAGCCGGTTACGGCAGGTCTGGTAAATGACGTGGCCGTTCGTGATTGCGCCTTTGAAGTGCGCGTAAAAGGCCCTGTGCGCAAAGAGTCGTTGCTTGCGAATCGCTGTCAGTCCATAGCCGTGACTCAGGGAGCCTTTCCACAGCCAGCAGTCACCGTTTGTATCGACATTGGCCGCCAGCATTCGTTCTATGGTGTTGGGTTTCCGTGACATCTGCGTACTCAAATTAAGAAGTACGCCTATCGTATGTACTTTGGGTCTATGCTTGTATACCCCCTGGCTCCGCCTGCCTTACTGCGCCAAATGAGCATCACGTACGCGAAGTCATTGCGCTGGTTGGGTGCCTATGCAAGTATCTAAACTCCGTAGGCCCTTATGCAGGTTCAACACTGAAGAGGTGATGTATGGTTCGGTTTGTTAAGACTCGTATCATGAATGCGCTGCTCCTCGTTCTGGTTCCGGTACTGATTCTGAAATCAATAATCTCGTTGGTCGGGCCGAATTGGGATACTTCGCTTGCCCCAGTAATCGTGCTATTGCTGGCCACAGCGGGAGTCACTTACTCCGCCCTGGGGAGATCCTCGCCCAGGCAGACCACCCTCGCGGTTTATTTGAATTATGCGTGTTTGGTGTTTTCTGCGGCGGGCGTGGCAGCTACCCTGAATTACATGAGCTCTGCCGCCGGCGTCCTTGGTTCGCTGGCCTTGCTCATTCCGTGGGCTATAAACTTGAAAGCGCTTTACACCCAGCGCGACCGGTCCATAAAGCCGGGTCCATCGCCGGCACCGGGTAAGCCTAGCGGCCTCCGGCGGCATAAACGGCTCGTGGGGGTTTGGCTGGTGCTGACCATCGGCTGGTTCGGGCTGCTGTTTTATTCTGTTCAAAATGAAAACAATAACATCCGCGTCAGTGCGGCCAGTCAAAAGGCCTACAACACCTGGTATGAAGACTTTCGCGTGAAATTCGATGCAGAGATTGAAGCGCACGTACGCGCAACGTGCACTCGATGGCACACGCTAGGCGTTGTTGCAGACGTGGGGCAATGCGGCCAGGTCGCATTAGCCGAACGTAAAGGCCTCGGCTATCCGACCGGCAAGGACCTTTGCGCGATAATAAAACGGGTAAGGGTAGACTCCGGTCCGAAGTCGGATAACCCATATATCGATGCAGGATCGCAGTCGGGGCAAGAGGCTGAGTGGTGCAATTTTCCGACAGCGCCCACCGCCCCGTTAAGGGAACAATCACTTTTTGGTAATCTGCGCGCATTGATTATTCCGCCGGTGCTGATGGCGCTGGCGCTGGGCTTAGGATCGTTCGCTTTCCACCGCTTTCGAATTCTCGAATTTGCCAGGGGGCTTTTGGCCCCGCGATTCGCGTTAAGAAATCGAATCGGGTTTGCTCTGTTTGCCGGGTACGAACTCTGGCTCTGCTTTTGGGTGCTGGTCATCGCCAGGGGGCATGATGGCATGTGGCTTGATAATTATTACTGGTTACGGGACTGGATCGTCTTGGCGGTGACCGTACCTGCAGGCGCGTTGATTAGCTTTGCGCTGTACCGTTGGGCCTTCGTTTCTTCCGGGATTGCAGGGGAAGGTGCTCCGAAAGACGGCGGTTGATTCCGTCGCGTTACTGATCGGCAGTTTGTAACCCTCGCGCGCATACGCGTGCGCGCAACGCTCGAAATTGCGTATATTATGCGGATTCAACTCCCGCAAAAATTGCGGATTTGATTCAGGGGACTGCCTGACAAGGGGCATATTTGACCAGTGGGTCTAAAGGAGCAGCCTTTTAACCTGTAAGGTTTGAGCCTTTTAACGTGTAAGGTTTGAGCCTTTTAACGCGGCGGATAAGGACCTCTTTTAAGTTGTCAGCTTTCCCTTTTTTCTAGAGATAGATTCGGCAGTCCACACATAATACGCATTGCATTTAATCCGCATTAAAAACGCATTCGTCCAACCCACCGAAAATTACACGTTCACGCAAGCAGCAATCAACGGCGAGACAATGGGATTAAGCGGGACACTGTCCCGCCTTGTCCCGAGACAAGACAAGACACAACCCAACAGGGGGTGTCAGTGTCTCGCCGTTGTCTCAGTCGCATGTTGTCCAAACTTGACCGTCAAACACCGACACCAGACCAAGATCCAACAACGAATTTTTTGCTCTGGTGAAAGCCTTGCTTTTGGACGTCGGGTCTGAATCCGCATCAGAAATCCCGGCTTGAATAGCTGCACGTTTCCAAGCGGATTCGGCTACCACCATTTTAGGGGAATCGCCTGGATACCTTTCAACCACAGCCGTGGTCGGTGCAATTCCAGTTTTTTCAATCAGATACCGAAGCGCATCGAGGGCTGTACGCTGCGGCACGGACAGCTTCAACTGGCCTTTTGAGTTTGGACGGTTTTGTCCGACGCTTGACACAACGCACGAAGATACCTGATCTCCGGTTGGTGAAACCCCAAGGATGACTGGATCAAGACTGAAGGGGAATGCGTCACCGTCCCGGTCATCCTTGGCTTTATGCAGACTCCACTCGCGTTTTCCAGATTTCAAACTTACCAGGATGGCCGCATCCAATGCCGCGTAGAGCGAACTGTGCCCACGAGCGCCCCTGGATTCATCCTTGCCGGTATGGTGCACCAAGACAACCAGTCCGGCAGTTTGCATCTGCAGTGATTTGGATGCTTCCAAAATGCGTCCCATGCCCTGGCTTGAGTTTTCATCGACGGTCGGTGCCGCCCGGTTAAGCGTGTCGATTATGACCACCGAACCGGAAGGGATCACTTCTGCAAGAGCAGCGATATCGGCATCACTGGTCAGATTGAAGGGTTCCATTATGAGTTTCAACGTAGACGGCATCTTGCGATTATTATGCTGTTCCCAGGCTGAAACGCGTTGCGGGAATCCACCGTCGTTTTCCAGAACGATATATACGACCGATGTGGCCTCGACCTTACGACCGAACCAGTCCGTACCTGATGCAACTGCGGCAGCGAAGTCAAATGCCAGAAATGATTTCCCGCTCCCACTGGCCCCGTACAACCCAACGATTCCGGTCGACGGAAACACGCCAGCAACGCGCCAGGCTAACGGCGGCAATTTTTCCAGCTCAGAACTGCCGATTAAATTAAATTTCGGCTTTTCTTCCATTTCGTCCATCGGCGTATTGTCCTCAAGGTACGCTTCGAATTCGCGTTTGTACGCTCGGCTGCCTTCTCGACCAACTTCCAACGCCACTTCGTGGGCTTCTTGCTCGAGAACCTGTGCCGCTCGTTCAATCGCCAATGCTTCACGTTCCTGTTCCCGCGCAGCTTTGTTCTCGTCATATATGCGCCGGTGTTCATTCGCAGTGTAAATTTCTTCCATACCTCTCTGAATTCGTGAAGCCTTGAATGTGCAATGTTCGAATTGCGGGTCAAACATGTGAAGAGTCTCAGGGAATTTTATCCAGTCCCCCTGAAGTACTCGACCACGTGACGGTACGCTTACCAGTTCTATATCTGGGTAGGGTGCAATGAATTCATCAACTGTTCTAGGCGCGCTTTCTGTCGTGAAAGCAGAAATGGCTGGGTGGCCACTTTCTGCCGAACATAACCATGCGGCCTCGGTGTCGCCGCAAACGAAGATCCGGCTGGATTCTGAGGTGGGGGTCCCGACGCAAAACAGCCCACTGTCCTCATAAAGAAAGATTTGACGAATGTGTCGGCCTTTAGCCCAAATCTCATCAGAAAGCAGAAACTCAAGATTTGTAATGCGTCCGGTTGAATTGGCCAGCGGCACTACAATGCCCCCTGACAATTTCAACGTCTTGACGCGAAGGCCCAGACCAAAAGGCACCGCGCGTGCATATTCAGTTAAGAAATCACGCATATCTGGCCTTTTCTCGAAATAAGCATGATCAACTGGCACCGGGTCGCACAGGTCCCACAACTCCTGCGGTTCGGTACAAAGTGAATGCTGGCCATACTTTTCGGCGATAAAGTGAAGCGCCTCATCGCCGTACATCCCCTCCCAACGTAATCCGGTTGGAAGTGCATCCCAGTAGGTATGAACCTTGACCGATTTAAATTCCGTGTCTCTAACAGTGTCCTGTTTGTGCCAACATAAATAATCATCGACGGATAGACCTGCCGATTTTGCAATTTCCAGAACATGCCCGGACCATCTTGGGCTCACATTGGTAGGAAGAGACATTAGTGCTGCGAACGCAGCGGCGGAGCGTTTGCTAATCATTGCACACCCCGCTTACCATGCTCCAGCGCCAGCCGGGCTATCATCTTGCCCTCCGGTGACAGTGAATACTGCCCGGCCTGAGTAAAGCGGCCGTCTAAGGTTGGTATGCGGACCCGAGGGCACAGAATGTTTTGCTTGCCAATGCTGGCGCGGATTCGCATTATTTCGTCGGGCGAATTACTTAAACCGGCAATAAGGTTAACCTCGGTGCGCCAGAGGTACTCACGTTCCAGTAGGGCTTCAACTATGCGCTTTGTTGGCGAGTGGCGCTTGATTCGGTTGGCCAGTTTTTCAGCACATTTGGTGATAGAATCACGCTTGTCTAGGGCGCTCACATCGGTTTGTTTGGTGTGGGCGTTTTTCATTGTGCCACCCCTCTGAGTAATTCTAAAGAATTCGCAGGCCACAGCAATCGGCCGTTTGGTAATTTCGTTGGGCGAACCCCGTAGTAGTCGCCCGTTTTGCAAACCCGCCAGCGAATTGACTGGGGCTTCAGGTGCAGCGCTGCCGCAAGTTGTTCCGTGTTCATATGATTCAATCCTTTCAAACGTGATCCAACGTGAATCACTTGCGATCACTCTATTTCTCAAGTTTGTATCCCCCAATACGGGCGAGTCACAGCGAGTCACAGCGAGCCCCCGCAAGCTTCAGCGCGTCGCGTTTTTCACGCCACATCCGGTCTTTTAGATTTTTGCGAGTCAGCACGTCGTATTCACCGGACTCGTTGAATTTTTCGCCCTCGTAATTAACGCCGTCGGACGAATGCCCCACCAGCGTCCCAAACCTTACTCCGGCCAGTTTGGTCAGTTCGCCCCACACACTCTTCCATTGGGTTGGATCTGGCGCGGTCCGTTTGGCTTCGTTGATTTCGGCAGCCAGCGCGGCAGACCTGGTCGACACCAAACGGTGGGTGACGGCTGCGGCAAAGGTCGGGGAAGGGGAGTTGTCAGGTTCTGCCAGCAGCGTGGGGCTGTCAGGTGTTGCCGCACCAGCTGGCGCCACATCGAACGGCGTGAGTCCCTGGCATGAGAGCCAGTGATCAATACTGGTCGGCAGTATGCGAACACGACAGCGCGCCAATTCAGTATTGTCGTCTTCTCTGAATGGCCTTTCCTTGCCGGTGAGAGCAGAGCGTATAGGCAACTCGCCAGAACGAATGGCTGCGGTGGCTTCCGCGAGTAGGGACGCCTTTAATCCGGGAAAAGATAAATAACCAGTGCCCCGCAATTTGGTTTCTTGATCTGCCCAAGCACTGGCCCAGTCCTCGAGGCAAAGACTGCCACCCTGTTGTTTTAGCTTGTCAGCTGCGAATTGATTCATAGTAAGGCACCCCTTCAGGTGTCTGCCTTCAATAATTAGGTTCCCAGTCAGGCCGGTGAAGGAGTCCGGCTTTTTGACCGCTAAGTCTAGACTGGGAATTGAACTTGTTACTCTCTGCTATTGCAGGAGTGCCGAATCGGGTTTGACGGCTGCAGCCAGTATGTCGTTCGACTCAGCATCCGGAGCCGGCGCGCCAAACATTGAAGCTATCAGCTTAAGAAAATCAGCTCTGGCGGATTGGTAGTAGGGGAGAATGCTGTCGATAATTTCCGCGGGTGGTACGTACGGCTTCCAGTGACATTCGAGTAAAGTATCTTTTGGCTCTGGCGACAGGATATACACAAACCGAATTGAGTATTCGCCAGGCAGAATTATTTCCTCGCTCGGGAAAACAACATCATCATCGGTAATCACTCGTTGTTTAGCCGCGCTCATAATGGCTCACCAGATGAAATCTTAGAAACAAGGGCGCGATAGTGCGCAAACAAATCCATGGCTGAATTTGACATGACAGCGACCAAAGGCGTTTTAATGACTTTCTCGCGAGGCTTAGTGGAAACTTTGTTGCCTAACAGCTGTGACACTTTTTCGGATTTAATGGCACCGAGGCCGTCGAATTTGGCAACTGGTTGAGATGCCATCCAAGCATCTACTTCGCCTCGCACCCAGGCTATGGAATATTGCGCAGTGCGTCGGGGCTTTGGAAACGTCGGGTCGCTACGAAGGCGTGAATAAACTGTCTGCCGCGATTTGATGCCAATAAGGAGAAGTACTTCCCGCATTGGAATAAAGTCTGCAGGGGTCGGAGTGGTAGGTATTGGTTTCTTCTTCGATTCAGATTTCATATTGTGCGTTTCTGTGCAAGATTGAACACCCTAATTTTCGCGGGCTTGGCCACGTTAAGAAACCCCAGTAAGGTTACTGATGCCTACCCCCTCCCCTCCTTTATTTTACGGATCAAGTTAAGTGCCTTCTTGTCGTCCACCACGTACACACCAGTCAAAATACCAATCTTGCGGGCGTCATTCATAATTTTACGATTTACCCTACCGGGCGTTACCGACGACGTATCCAAGTGCTCAAAACTATAAACAGGGGAATCAATCAACCGTCGAAGTTCCGCATAGCCGTCAGGCTTGCCGGACAAGTTTAACGCGGTCAGCACGGCGGAGCGACGCGCATTGACATCAATCAGATCATCCGCCTGTAGCAATGCCGTGGCGACCCCTTCAATGAACCCGTGCAGGTCAATCGGATCATCTTGCGCATGCTGCAGATCACCCTTCGCGATCCGCTGCCATAGCGTCCTTGCTTCTGCGCGATTCATACTGCCACCGCCTTAGTCACTGCGCACCCCCTGCCGCCACTCACGACGTCCAACTGGGGCTCTGCGACGGCGAGGCTGTCAAGATACCCGCCGAGCGTGGTAAGCCATTGGATCCGCGGCTCAAAATATTTAGCACGGTTATATGTTCCGGCCACGCCGCTAATCCCATGCGAGAGGATCGCTTCACCAACATCATGCGGACACTCCAGGTTGGCCAGCAAAGTCCTGGCAGTGCGCCGTAGGTCGTGCGGGGCCCAGTAGTGGCCGTCACTATCAGCACCAACCGGACACACGCGTTTTAATTTGTAGGCCTTAGACTTCGACGTGCCACGGTGAGCGAACACAGCTACACCTAATACCTTCTGTAGAATTGGACGTTCACCACTGCGATCCATGAATAGGTAACCTTTGGATTCTTTCATCCGTCGCAATACGATTTGCTCTGCTTTTCCGACCAGGGGCACAAAATGGTCTTTCCCCATTTTCATCCGATCCCCGGGAATATCCAGCCACAGCGTGCCGTCAATGCGTTTAATCTCCCGTGTATGGATTTCACACACTTCCCCTGACCGCAGCCCGGTTCGCAATGTCAATTCCAGAGCATCCCTGACCGTCTGGCTGTATGTTTTGGGCTCTTGCATCCAGCGCAGCAACAAACCAACTTCATGGGCAGATAGATTGCGCTCTCGACTACTTGACGGTTTCAGTGCACCCCCACCGAATTTGTCCCGCTTACCGGTGGCACGTTTTTCAAACGGGTTGCCCTCAGAAAGAAAACCTTGTTCAATGCCATACCCCCAAGCCGCGCGTAGTTCGGACCTAACCATTGCGCCAGCACGCGGCGCAGACTCTGAATATGCTTGCAGAAGTCGGCCAGCGAGCTCCCGCGAAAAATCTTTGGCCGGGAGATCGGCAACGTCCACCACACCAGACGGCAATTTTGCGCGCCGCCTTCCCAACGCTTCCTTCTTACGTTGCCCGTCAACCCACGACTTGAACCGTATCAACTGCAGCAGCATCCGGCGCGCTTCATTGGCCCCCTTGGGCTTTCTGTTTTTCTCAACGTCCTCAGCCAGGTAGCGCTCGACTACCCGTTCGACCGTGAGCCCGAGTTCTTTTTCTTCGCGCGCGGCCTGAACCGCGGCAGCAATGCGTTGCTTTTTCTCGGCCTTCTTTTCTGCTCGGGGGTCGCCACCGTTGCGCACGATGGCCTTCAGACGCTGCCACTCAGAGCGCACATCTGTAAGTGTCAGGGTACCGAGTACGCCCAGCTCAACCTGGCGCAGAGCGCCCTGGGCGTTTCGATACCGATAAGCGCATACTCGTTGGTCACCTACTCGTCGAACGCGTAACCCCGGATGTGCAGGGTCGCCGTACTCGTCACCGTCAGACATACCCTTTATAATTGCGCCAGTTAATTCCTTAGAGCCGCCGGGCAATTTATGCGCGCCACCAGGGCCGCGACGTGGTGGCAAAGTGGAGTCTCCAGGAATAGGCAAAGATTCAGCAATACTCGTTTTAGTAGTCATAGGGGTGTGCTTTTCAGGTGTAGTTTCTACGCTCAAATCTACACCAACCACACTAAAACCACACTAAATATATCGACATGATTTGACATTATTGCTCAAGACTGGACAAGATAATGCGCGCCACATCAAAAATAAATTTAATAAATACAAGGACTTATACAAGTGAAACCCAGTAACGGCGCGGAACTATCAGAAGAACCAAAAACACAACACACACCCATGATGCAGCAGTACCTGCGCATCAAAGCCGATTATCCGGACACGCTGGTGTTTTACCGCATGGGCGACTTTTACGAACTGTTTTTTGAGGATGCCGAAAAAGCCTCGCGCCTGATCGGCATCACGCTGACCCAGCGCGGCGCGTCCGGTGGCAATGCCATCAAGATGGCCGGTGTACCCTACCATTCGGTGGATGGCTATCTGGCCAAACTGATCAAGCTCGGCGAATCGATTGCAATCTGCGAACAGATCGGCGACCCGGCGACCAGCAAAGGCCCGGTGGAACGCAAAGTCATGCGCGTCATAACGCCCGGCACGCTGACCGAATCAGACCTGCTGCCGGCCAAGTCGGAACGACCGCTGCTGGCGATTTCGGTGACCAGCCAGCGCAAACAGTTTCTTGTCGGCTTTGCCTGGGTCTCGCTGTCCAGCGGCGCCATGCGTCTGCTGGAAGTCAGTGCCACTGAAAAAACCCTGCACCACCAGATAAGGCAGGAATGCGAGCGCATCGCCGCAGCCGAAATTTTATATACCGACGACGCCACCCTGAGCGCCCTGTCCGGCCTGGGTAGCAAACTGACCGTTGTGCCCAACTGGCACTTTGATTTCAGCCATGCAAAAAAAGCGCTCCAGGACCAGCTCGGCGTAGCCAACCTGTCCGGCTTTGGCGCCGAACAGTGCACTGCTGCCATTACCTCGGCCGGCGCGCTGCTGCGCTACCTGCAGGCTACCCAGGGCAATAATCTGCGCCACATCAACAGTCTGATGCTGGAAACGGTCGATGAATTTATCGGACTCGATGCCATCACGCGGCGCAATCTGGAGCTGACCGAAACCATACGCGGGCAGGAATCGCCCACGCTGTTTTCTCTGCTGGATCACTGCAAGACCAGCATGGGCTCGCGCCTGCTGCGCCACTGGCTGCATCATCCGGCACGTGACCGGCAGCAGGCGATCGGGCGCCACCGGTCGATAGCCGCATTGCTGGAATCGGAACGCAGCGGGGCTCTGCTGAGCACGCTGGCCGAGATTCCCGACATTGAACGCATCACCACGCGCATCGCACTGGGGTCGGCGCGTCCGCGTGACCTGGCCGGTCTGCGCACCGGACTGCAGCAGTTGCCGGCACTGCGTGACGCACTCGAACCGTGCAGCGCCGACGCGCCTTTGCTGATCCGCCTGCTGGATGCACTGGCCACACCGGACGCCTGCCTGCACCTGTTAGAAATCGCCATCATGCCGGAACCGGCGACGATGGTGCGCGACGGCGGCGTGATCGCCAACGGCTTTGACGCCGATCTGGACGAGTTGCGCGGCCTGTCGGAAAACGCCGGCCAGTTTCTGGTCGATCTGGAAACGCGCGAGCGCGAGGCCACCGGCATTGCCAATCTGCGCGTCGAATACAACCGTGTGC
>Ga0364920_10312_pt1 | contig 11693 bp, 7 predicted proteins | sample SorcelJu500001C8_FD_206961 | JGI IMG/M metagenome (GOLD analysis project Ga0364920, IMG submission 206961) | Enriched cells from Trout Bog Lake Hypolimnion, Wisconsin, USA - BchlTB.June20.5000.01.C8 | ecosystem: Environmental > Aquatic > Freshwater > Lake > Hypolimnion/Profundal zone | place: USA...
CTGCCCTGTAGTTGGCGTAGTTCCTGAACCGCAGGTATTTGGCGCAGTGAACGGTATGCTGATTTCAGTGGCAAATATATTGGCATTGAAATTCAACACATGGGTCAGCGAATTTAATGGCAGGGAAGCGTAATTGAGCAGATTAGCCGACGGATTCGCAACGGTAGCGTCACCGGCCAGATAACGGCCGTCATCGGGCACGGCTGTCGGAGCATATGCACCTACGGCAAATCCGGTAGTGGCTGAGGCTACGCCGATTGAAGTGCTTTTCGCCATTGGATTGCCATATTCATCGGACAACCAGAGCGCCAGAGTGCCGGAACAGCTGCCGCTGAAATCAAAAGTGGTGCCTTCTGTCCAGACGAAGTGAGAGCCATTGTAGTAATAGAAATACGGCACGCTGCCACTCATATATACCGTGATCGTTGAGCTCAGCGGCGTGGTCGTGTTGTTGGTGCTGGTCCCGGTAATGGTTGCAATACCGTACTGGGTTACCCCGCCCAGCACATCGGTAGCCGGATTTTGCGTGGTAAATGTCAGCTTGCACTGTCCGTTCAGGGTGGTACATCCCGGTGAGCTGCCGGTCGCGCCGCTTACGCCGCCCTCATTGGTTGTTGCTGCTACCGGTGTGCCATCCACGACCGGGTTGCCGTTGGAGTCCGACAGGAAGAACGAAATACTGGTCGTGGTGCCAAAATAATCGGCGCCTTCAATATTGTGCGAGGCCGGAACCATCGACATTGCGGCCTGCACCGGCACGCCGGTTGAAACGACGACGTTGCTGGAAATGGCCGTAACACTCACGGTGGACGACACCTGTGCGACTGCGGTGACAGCCAGCGTGCCGGCGGCGGGATAGACTGGCGGCGAACCTGTTGGGCCTACAGCATTTACCGTAGTTGAAACCTGGCCGTTGGAACCTGTCAGGCCGGAGCTGTTTCCAAGCGTGGACACTGTTAGATTGTTGTCCGAAAAACTGACGTGTACACCCGACAGCGGATGGCCGTTCGTGTCCACGACTTCAAAAGTCAGCGTCGCAACGGAAACGCGACCGGAACCGCCTGAACCAAGGAAAACGATAGATGCATCGCTCGGAACGGCAGAAACAAAGTTGATTGAACCCACCCCAGGCTGCGCGTCAATAATTGTGGTATTCACACTCTGCGCTCCCGAGACTGAAGCCGTGATGGTATCGGACTGGCCACAACCTGCGTCGGTATACGTGACCACTGCCTGACCATTGATCGTTGAGGCCGTGGCAGGCAATGTCGCTTTTCCGGCCGCCACACAGGTTGAGGTGAACGTTACCGCAACAGGCTGCGCGGTATACAGCGTTCCGCCTGAACTGACATTAACTGCAACCGTGGTCGAACCATAAGCGTTCAGATTGAACGGTGATGTGGCTGGGCTGGCAAACGCCAGCGTCACTGCAGAATTACCCAGAGAATAGTTTTTAGAATTGGTCACGGTTGCAGTTCCCACCGTGGCGCTGACAGTAATTGTTCCGGCAGTGCCAGTCTGGTTGACACCGGTCCCGGCAATTGCTACCTGCACAGTTGCAGTTCCGGTTGCATCGGTCAGCACTGTGCCGGCCGTCGGCGCCAGCACGGTCAAAGTAAGCGAATTTGCAAAAGTAACCACCTGATCAGCAACCGGCTTGCCGGCAGAATCTTTGAGCACAGCCGTTGCAGTCAATGGACAGGTGGAGGTAACCACACTGGCCGGGCAACTGGCATTGCTGACCAGCGACAGCGATATGGTGCCCACAGCCGTTGCAACGGTAGTCGTCCCTGTGCCCGTCCCTTTACCTTCGCCCAGCGGCGTGCCGGCCGAGCCGTTGCCGCCGCCACAGGCCGACAGAGTAAGCGCCGTCAGCACGGTCAACAGGCCGGCAAGTCTGCGCGCAGAAAATCCAGGTATTAAATTCAGCATCATTTTGCTTTCCAGTTCAGTGTTTGTCCGCTGACCTTCATTGGATTTCGGTTAATTCCAATTTTTAACGTCAGCAGGTTTCCCATAAATTACGTCGACAGTGCTGTCAGCTCAGGATCAATGTACCGACGAATGGTCAGCTATGATTTTTGGCGTCAGGAAAATCAACAGTTCCGATTTATTTTTGGTTTTGCTGGTCGATTTGAACAGGTTGCCCAGATATGGAATATCGCCCAACAGAGGTATCTTGGTTTCGCTGTCCTGGACGGTCTCCTGATAGATACCGCCCAACAGGACCGTGCCGCCGTTTTCAACCATCACGATGGTTTTTAAATGCTGGGTATTGATCGCATAGCCGGCGGTGGTTTCCACGCCCAGTGAATCGTTGTGCACTTCTACATCCAGAATAATGTTGCCGTCCGGCGTAATCTGCGGGGTGACGTCCAGGCGCAGATTGGCATTCTGGAACGACACCGCCGTTGCACCGCTGCTGGTGGCAGACTGATACGGCACTTCGGTACCCTGTTCAACTACCGCAGGCACCTGATCGGCGGTCACCAGACGCGGGCTTGAAATCACCTTGCCCAGACCATCTGCTTCCAGAGCCGAGATTTCCATATTCAGGAAACGATTTGCAGCTGAAGAAAACAGACTGACGGCAAAGCTGCCGGGTGACGAATTGCCTATTCCTGCGGCAGGCAGACTGAAAAACTGACCCGCTGTGGTAAACGCAGCAGTGGAAGTCGCATTGACCGAAGTCTGCAGGGTCTGATCACTGACGCCCTGATAAGTACCGGAGACCGCCGCGTTGGTGCCACCGGTGACAGGGAAACCGGCAACGCCGCCCTGCATGCTGCGCAGATCGGTAAAGCCCAGCGTCGATCCCAGATTTTTACTCCAGTTATCGGTCGCCACTACCAGACGCGCTTCGATCAGGACCTGACGCGACGGGATATCGGTTTTCAGAACCAGGTTACGCACCGCTTCGATACGGGACGGCACGTCAGTGACAAAAATCTGATTGGTTCTGACATCGATGACCGCACTGCCGCGCTTGGACAGAATCTGGATTTTCGGGTTTTGTCCATTCAGACCGAACGCCGTATTGAACGTGGAAACCTTCTGGTAATTCAGCTGAAAACTCTCGGTCTTCAATTGTTCCAGATCGCCGATCTGTGCTTTCTGTTCGGCTTCCAGTTTTTCTTTGGTCAGCAACTCGTCTTTGGGTGCAACCATGATGACTGAACCGTTCTTACGCAGATCCAGTCCTTTGGTTGCCAGAATGATGTCGAGTGCCTGGTCCCATGGAATGTCTTTCAGGCGCAAGGTCGTCCTGCCGGTTACCGAATCGCTGGCAATGATGCTGAACCCGCTGACTTCAGCAATCACCTGCAGCAGCGACCTGACATCGACGTCCTGGAAATTCAGGGACATTTTTTCGCCGCGATAACCCTGGGTGCCCTGGGTAATCTTGGTCGGGTCCAGCCTGATCGGTTTGACTTCGATAACCAGTTGCGCATCACTCTGGTAGACGCTGTGCTCCCACGGACCTTTTGGCTCAATCACCATGTGCACATTGTCACCCTGCTCGGTGGTTGTGATCGACTGTACCGGTGTGCCGAAGTCGGTCACATCCAGACGGCGACGCAACACCGCAGGCAGACTGGTTTTCGAGAAATCGGCAATAATCACGTTGCCCTGCTGACGCACGTCGATACCGACCTGCTTGTTAGGCAACTCGACAATAATACGTCCTTCGCCGGCGATGCCTTTGCGGAAGTCGATATCGCGCAGGGACTGCCTGCCGGTTTCAGCCTGCGCCGCTGCGACGGGCGTACCTCTGGAATTGAGCGCCGTGGCAACATCGCCGGTGCCATCAATCGAGATCGTGAGTATATTGCCTTCAACGACGGTGGCGTAGTTGAGCGGCTTGCTCAGGTTAAATACCAGGCGTGAGCGTTCGCCGGCCTGCACAATGTTCAGGGTTCGGACATTTCCCATATTGATATCAACGGTTGACTTGCCGGTATCATTCGTTGTCGACGAAAAATCCAGGGCAATGCGTGCCGGAGCCAGTGTTGAAAAACCCAAAGGTGCTTTGTCCATCGGGCTCTTCATCGTGACTTTCACAATCACGTTAGCACCCTGCTGACTGGCGAGCACCTGCTGGATTGAATTGGACTGCGCGTAGGCAGATGCCGTCACGCTTCCGAAGCCCAGTACACTGACTAACAAGAAAAGTCGAAACATGAAACACCACCTTTTGATATTTGCGCACATTTTTATTACCGTCTTCATTTTTTTGCCTCCTGCAATTCTAATTTTTGGGCACGCTCAGCCCAATCGCCACCGGCATCCAAATAGATCTCTTTAATTTCAATGGAATCATCGTTCACTTTGGTGATGAGGCCGTAATTCTGTCCGATATAATTTCCTGCCTTTACCTGGCTGACGCTTTTACCGTTGATTTCAATCAGGGCGTAATGCATGCCGCCCTGGGTAATCGTGCCGACCATGGTCATGACATCCAGCGGCACTGATTCCAGCGCTTCACGCCTTCTGTCCAGATCGGGCTTGATCCCGTGCGCACTGCCCGGATTCATTTTCGCCAGCGCGGACTGCAGCTTCATCGGATTGAAAGGATCAAGCTCATCCTTCTGGTCATAGCTGAACGGAATAAAGTCCTTGGGTTCCTTCAGCCTGGGAATCGAAGGTCTGGTTTCGGCCTTGGTCTGATCCATCCATTGCTGAACCTCCTGCTCACTGCTGGCGCCGCAGGCAGCCAGCACAAATGGAAGCGAGATAACGCTCAGGAGTTTTTTCATTTTCTGACTCCCTTTTGCGATTTCTTCTGACTGGCCACTTCCTCGGGATCAAGATAACGGAAGGTTTTTGCCACGGCATCCAGAGTCAGCACGCCGTCTTTGCCGGAACTGATATTCAGATTATTCAGTGTCACGATGCGCGACAGATGGGCCACATCACTGGCGAACTCGCCCATGTCGTGATAAGAGCCAAAGAGTTTGATTTCGATCGGCAATTCGGCATAGTAATCTTTAGGCGTCGCCTGACCTGGCTTGAACAGGGCGAACTGCAGTCCGCGACCCAGGCCTGCCTGACTGATATCGGACAGCAGGGCATCCATCTCGGCTTTGCTCGGCAACTGTTTTTCAAGCGCAGAAACATAATGCTCGACTTGAACTTTCTGCTTGCGCAAGCCTTCCAGATTGATCGACTGCTGGATTTTCGACTTGTAGCTGTCACGCAGGGCCAGTTCTTCCTGGCGGCCCGCATCCAGTTCGGTGAACTGACCGTTCCAGTAAAAATACCAGCCTAACGCCAGCATCAGCAACAGCATGCCGAACGCGCACAACATGCGCGGCACTATCGGCCACAGACCGGGATGCACACCATTTAAATCACGAAACTGAGCCGATACTGACTCTGAAATCTCAGTCATGCTTCTCATAACGATTCTCTCTTGGCGACTGTTTTGATGATAGTCATGGCTTCACCGCAGGGTCTTTTGTTCCGGAGGCCGGTGCCTTTGCCGCCGCTGCCGCCGCCGCAGACTCCTGATCACGCGGACGATTGATGCCGACATTGATCGTGAAATCAAACACTTTCTTCGCGTTTTTGCCCTCGCCAATACCCGCGGCATTGATCACCACCAGTTCCGGCTTGTTCAGCCAGTCTGAATGACTGTATAAATTTTTCAGATATTCTGAAACACGTTCGTTGGATTGCGCGTAGCCGGACAGAACGATTTTCTGCCCGTCCTGCTTCAGCGAGCGCAGATAAATACCCTCAGGTGTCTGCGTGACCAGTTCCGACAGGAGGTACACAGGCTGATTCCGGTCGCCCTGCAGATCTTCAACGGCCTGCTGACGTGCTTTAAGGCTGTCAATTTCTTCCCTGAGCGTGGCGATTTCCTTGATTTCTTCATCCAGCTTTTCGTTCTCGGCCTTGATCAGATGATTGCGCTGATTCTGAACCAGAATTTCCGTAGCATTGAAAATGCCGGCGCCGATAATAATCACCACACCGATAATGCTGGCCAATACCAGCAAAGTATAAAAGTCGTGCTTTCTCTGTTGCCGTTTCTCTTCGCGGTGTGGAAGCAGATTAATTTTTATCATCGGTCAAACCTCCGCATTGCCAGTCCACAGGCAACCAGAAATGACGGTGCCTCGCTGCGCAGCTGTTTTTCTTTTATGTTGGGAGAAAGTTCCATGCCCTTGAAGGGACTGATGACGGCAGTGGAGATTTTTGTGCGGCCGGCGACCATATCCAGCAAGCCCGGCAGGACGACACAACCGCCGGCCAGATAAATCTGGTCAACCGCGTGTAAGGCGTGGACGTAAAGAAGAACTGGATTGCGCGCGTGACTTCCAGAGCGGCGCTTTCCAGAAATGGATTTAATACGTCTTCGGTATAACCATCCGGCAATCCTTCGCTTTTTTTCTTCAGCTCGGCTTCTTCAAATGACAATCCGTACGAGCGCACGATTTCCTGGGTTAACTGGTTGCCGCCGAAGGCCTGTTCGCGTTCGTATACAGTCTGTCCGTTCAGAATGACCGAGATATGCGTGACTTTGGCGCCGATCTGAAACAGGGCAATAATCTTGTCCTTACCTTCATGGTCCGACTGGGCGATAATCCGCGCAACTGCTGCGCGCGCGGCGTAAGAATCAATATCCATGATCTCAGCTTTAAGGCCGGCAACTTCAGCAACAGCCACCCGGTCTTCGATTTTTTCTTTCCGGGACGCTGCCAGCATGACTTCAATATCGTCTTCCGAGTTTGGCGAAGGCCCGATCACGCAGAAATCCAGCCTGACCTCGTCGAGCGCAAACGGAATATACTGACTGGCTTCCGATTCGACCTGCATTTCCAGAGAGGCTTCCGATGCGCCGCCTGAAAGGATGATTTTTTTGGTAATAACGGCCGCCGAAGGCATGCCCAGCGACACTTTTCTGACTCTTGTCCCGCTTTTCAGCAGAACACGACGAATGGTCTCAGCCACCTGCTCAATGTTTTCAATATTGCCGTCTGCCATCGCGCCGCGCGGCAGGGTCTCGGATGCGTAGCGTTCCAGGCGCAACTCTTTATTGTTGTCCAGCGACAACTCTACGAGCTTGATGCTTGTTGAACTGATGTCTAATCCGATTAATGGCGCGTCTTTCTTGCCAGTTAATCTGGAAATCGCATCGCTCACTATTGTTCCAATTTCTAAAGCCAAAGCATCCCCCGCATTGAATTTTTCCAGATATCAACAAGCAAATATTGCAATATTTTTCTAAAGCAATTTTTTATCTGGAAACTATTATGAGCCAGTTTATCAATATTTCTTAAAGAAAATTTTTTAGGCTATCAGATCCTAGCAATAACACTATTGCAATGTAAAGTGATTTCTCACGAAATATAACAAAAACATAGCGAACTGTTAAAAATTCCCTCAGGAAAATCTAAAACGCAGAGCTTTCGCCGTATTTAGTGCGAACCGCTATAATACCCAAACACAAAATTGGACCTGAAGCGCATGACAACTGACCCTAAAGCCAACAAATCAAAGCCGAATTCCCCGGATTCTCTCAATTCCCAGAAGAAACGTCACCCCGCTGTTACGATTGCTTTCAAGTTTGTTGTTTTTTTGGTTGGGATGGGCACCATCGGGCTGCTGATCCTTGCCTTCGCGTTGACCCTCGCATATCCCAACTTACCAGATTTAGACTCAATTACAAGTTACAGACCCAAAATTCCGTTACGAGTGTTTTCTGCCGACAACGTTTTATTGGGTGAGTTCGGCGAGGAACGGCGCAGTGTCATGCAGCTTAAAGACATCCCCGAAGTCATGAAAAAATCCCTGCTGGCCATTGAGGATGACCGTTTTTATGAACACGGCGGGGTCGATTATCTGGGCATATTACGTGCCGGCCTGCACAATCTGATGGGGGGCTCAAAGCAGGGCGCGTCCACCATTACCCAGCAGGTGGCACGGAATTTTTTCCTTTCCAGCGAGCAAACCTTCAAACGAAAAATATATGAAGTGTTAATGGCCTGGAAAATCGAACAGAATCTGACCAAAGATCAGATTCTTGAGATTTACATGAATCAGATTTATCTGGGGCAACGTGCCTATGGCTTTGCTTCGGCCTCAAAAATTTACTTCGGGAAAAATTTAAAAGACATTACGCTGGCAGAAGCCGCCATGCTGGCTGGCCTGCCCAAGGCGCCGGGCGCATCCAATCCGATATCCAATCCGAAACGCGCCAAAATCCGTCAGCTGGCCATTCTGCAACGCATGTTTCAGCAAGGATATATAACACCGCAACAATATGAACAGGCAAAAAACGAGGAAATTCATGTAGGCAATAATATCAATGTGTATGGCACGCATGCGGACTACGTCACTGAAATGGCGCGTCAGATGGTATTCGAGCAATTCCGGGAAGACACCTATACCCTGGGTCTGAACGTGTACACCACCATCACCAAGGCAGACCAGGACGCGGCCTATCTGTCACTGCGCCGCGGCGTGATGGATTACGAGAAAAGACATACCTATCGCGGACCGGAAGGCTATGTGGAAATACCTGCAGACAAATCCGATGCCGAAGATGAAATCGAAAGTGCGCTGGCCGAGCATCCCGACAGCGACGACATTGTCTCTGCCGTAGTGCTGGAAGCCACACCGAAAAATGTGCGCGCGGTCATGACCAACGGTGACGAAATCAACATCACCGGCAGCGGCCTGACCTTCGCTGCCAGCGCACTGACCGCCAGCGCCGCGCCCAAACGCCGCATCGTGCGCGGCTCGATCATTCGCGTTACTCAGGAAGACAAGGCCTGGAGCGTTTCACAGATGCCCGAAGTCGAGTCGGCTTTTGTCGCTGCCAGCACCTCGGACGGCGCGATCCGCGCTCTGGTCGGCGGCTTTGACTTTAACCGCAACAAATTCAATCACGTCACGCAGGCCTGGCGCCAGCCCGGTTCCAGCTTTAAACCATTCATCTACTCGGCCTCGCTGGAAAAGGGCCTCTCGCCGGCTACCGTCATCAACGATGCGCCGATTTATTTTGGCCCCGGACAGACCGGTGGTCAGGCCTGGGAACCGAAGAACTACGACGGCAAGTACGAAGGCATGATGACCATGCGCAAAGGCATTACCAAATCCAAGAACATGATCTCGATCCGTATTCTCAACCGGATCGGCGCCAAATACGGTCAGCAGTACATCACCCGTTTCGGTTTCGACGCCGACAAAAATCCGCCCTACCTGACACTGGCTCTGGGCGCCGGCGCAGTCACGCCGCTGCAAATGGCGGGCGCCTATGCGGTGTTCGCCAATGGCGGTTACAAGATCAATCCTTACCTGATTTCGAAAATCACCGACAGCAGCGGCAAGGTATTGAGCCAGACCAAACCGGCTCAGGCCGGCGACGAAAACATTCGCGTCATCGACGAGCGCAATGCATTCCTGATCGACAGCATGTTGAAAGACGTAGTCCGATACGGCACTGCGGCGCGTGCCATGTCCTTGAAGCGCACCGATCTGGCGGGTAAAACCGGCACGACCAACGATTCCGTCGACGCCTGGTTTGCAGGTTACCAGGCAAAGCTGGTCGCCATTGCCTGGATGGGTTTTGATCAGCCCAAAAACATGGGTAATCGTGAAACCGGCGGTGGTCTGTCGCTGCCGATCTGGATGGGTTTCATGCAGACTGCGCTGAAAAATATTCCCATGGAAGAGCGCGCCGTTCCCAACGGAATAATTCAGGCCGATGGCGATTACTATTACGTGGAAAATCCACCCGGCAGCGCCGTGCAGATCCTGGATGCACCGGAAAATGTCGAACCTGACGCTCCGGCGGCATCCAACTGAGATGACTGGACAGCTGCCTTCCCGGCATTTTCGGATACCCATTGCACATGATTAAATCTGGCACCGGCAAGACCCTGCTTATCGTCGCTTCAGGACTGGCACTGGCACTGGCGCTGCCTGTCGCGCTGGTCGTGGCGCTGTTGTATCCCGGCCTGCCGGAACTCGATTCGATAACCAGTTACCGGCCCAAAATGCCACTGCGGGTCTTTTCTGCCGACGATGTGCTGCTGGCTGAATTCGGCGATGAACGACGCAACGTTACGCCCATCAAAGACATTCCCCTGATTATGAAACAGGCGCTGCTGGCAGTTGAAGACCAGCATTTTTACGAACACAACGGCATTTACATCACCGGCAATTTCCGCGCCCTGCTGCACAACCTGACCAATTTCCACGGCGGGCCGAAACAGGGCGCATCCACCATTACCCAACAGGTCGCGCGCAATTTTTTTCTGACCAACGAACAGACTTATAAACGCAAGCTGATCGAAGCGCTGCTGACATTTAAAATTGAACACAATTTGAGCAAAGACCAGATTCTGGAGCTGTATATGAACCAGATTTATCTGGGGCAGCGCGCCTACGGTTTTGCTTCTGCCGCGCAGATTTATTTCGGCAAAAAACTGGCGGACATCTCACCCGCTGAAGCGGCGATGCTGGCCGGACTGCCCAAGTCGCCGGGGCGCATCAATCCGATCACCAACTACGCCCGCGCCAAAAGCCGCCAGTTGCTGGTTTTGCAGCTGATGCGGCAAATGAATGTGCTCAACGAGGCGCAATATCAGCAGGCAAAGGTCGAGCCGCTGCAGATCAAATCCTCCAGCAACGAATTCGGCGTGCACGCCGAGTATGCAGCGGAACTGGCGCGCCAGGCTGTGCTGGAGCAGTTTCAGGATGACAGTTATACCCGCGGCATCAACGTCTACACGACCCTCATCAGGACAGACCAGGACGCCGCTTACAAGGCCCTGCGTAAAGGAGTCATGGATTATGTGAAGCGCCACGGCTATCATGGCCCTGAAGGCTTTGTCGACCTGCCGGAAGGCGATGACGACATTGACGAAGCGCTTGAGGGCGCCTTCAGCGATTTTCCGGCTTATGACGAATTGCCCAGTGCGGTCGTGCTGGAAGCAACACCCAAAAAAGTTGTCGCGGTCACTCCGGACGGCAATGAAATCAGCATCACGGCCAACGGACTGACATTTGCCGCAGGCGCTCTGGCGGCGAATGCGAACGCCAAAATTAAAATCAGGCGCGGGTCGGTAATACGGGTGATGAATGAAGCCGGTGCAGAACAGTCAGGTGAGCAGTGGAGTATTATTCAGCTCCCCGAAATAGAATCCGCCTTCGTCTCGGTCGACGCCAATACCGGTGCAATTCACGCCATGGTCGGCGGTTTCGATTTCAAACATAATCAGTTCAATCATGTCACCCAGGCCTGGCGTCAGCCCGGTTCGACTTTCAAGCCCTTTATTTATTCAGCTGCACTGGAGAAGGGATTTGCACCGGCTACCGTCATCAACGACACGCCGCTGTCGTTTGATGCCAAAGAAACCGGCGGCCTGCCCTGGGACCCTAAAAATGCCGACGACCAGTATGAAGGTCCGATGACGATGCGCGATGCGCTGGCCAAATCCAAAAACATGGTCTCCATCCAGATACTCGATCATATCGGAGCCGATTACGGGCAGCAGTACGCCATGAAATTCGGCTTCGATCCGGCCAGAAATCCGCCCTATCTGCCGCTGGCATTGGGCGCCGGCGCGGTCACACCGCTGCAGATGGCTGGTGCCTACGCGGCCTTTGCAAATGGCGGATTTAAAATCAAACCGTATCTGATCTCGAAAATTACCGACGCCGGCGGCGCGGTCCTGGTT
>Ga0364920_10336_pt1 | contig 11511 bp, 9 predicted proteins | sample SorcelJu500001C8_FD_206961 | JGI IMG/M metagenome (GOLD analysis project Ga0364920, IMG submission 206961) | Enriched cells from Trout Bog Lake Hypolimnion, Wisconsin, USA - BchlTB.June20.5000.01.C8 | ecosystem: Environmental > Aquatic > Freshwater > Lake > Hypolimnion/Profundal zone | place: USA...
GCATCCAGTGAAGCGGCGCGACAAACGATAGAATCAAACGATATCATCAGTCTGTCCCTCAATGATCAACGCCTGTTTGCAGAAAGTATTATTAACCCACCCGAACCCAACGCAGCACTCACACGCGCCTTTGCTAAGCATCGTGAATTGTTTGGCAGTCAGTGACCGCCCCTTTTCGGCTTGAAGCCTTACAAAACAGCCACGCTCGTAAAACATTCTCCAGCGGTGAAGTAAAGCTCGACGAATACTTTAAGACGCAAGTAAGCCAAGATATTCGCCGGCATATCGCTAATTGTTTTGTAGCCATCGATGTCAGTAATGAACAAATAGCCGGCTACTACACCATCGCAGCCGCCAGCATAGCCACACCTGATTTACCACCCGAAGACCTGAAACGCTTACCGCGTTACCCCACCCTACCGGCGGTACGTATTGGTCGCTTAGCGGTAGATCAACACTATCAAGGCAAGGGCTTAGGCAAAGCCCTCTTATCCGATGCCGCCATTAAAGCGATGACCGCCGCCCCCGCATCCTATGCACTGATTGTGGATGCCAAACATGAAATAGCCGTGCAGTTTTATCAACACCATGGTTTTCGCCCGCTTATCGACTTACCCAACGTGCTGTTTTTACCCTTAGCCACAGCAGAAAAGGTCTTATTGGCTTAAAATAATTCCAACATTCCCGAACCAAATCGAGCACACCGTAATCCTCCATCATGTTCATACCATCAAAAAACACTTTAATCGTTGTTTTCTGTGTATTCCATATGACAGCTATCGTAGGGTGGACATTACCCCTCAGTTTAAATAACAACAATCCGCTAACGCGCTTATTGAGCGCTTATATTGATCTAACAGGTAATCAACAATATTGGGATTTTTTTGCTCCCCAAAGCCCCAAGTACCATCAATATTTATCTGTTTGTAATAGCCTAGACACGGATAAAACGATTGGCGAAATCAACTGCGCTGGCACGGCTCTATTTAGCAACTTAAAGCATAACCATGAACCCTATTCTGTCTTTAGCAATACCAGCCGTTACTATCGCTTAACAGAAACCTTAATCAATCAAAATAATCCCGACTTATTTAAAGCTTTTGCGCAGTATTATTCAACACATCAAGCAGACACCCTTACTCATCCCTCTGCCACGCAATTAGTAGGGCACCAATACGAACTCTACCCAGATCTTAATGACTTACCACATGCCGGATATCGCACAGATACGATCCTATGGGAGAGCCAGTAATGCAGCACGCATGGCACACGCTTTGGTTTAAATTAATTGACGCAAGACAATATGCAGTCTTAAGAATTTTATTCGGGGGCTTGTCGGCGCTCTATTTCTTAGAACTATTGCCCTATATCAACAGTCAATTTAGTCATTCCGGTTGGTTAGACGATATACAGCAAATTGCACAACAAAATGGTGGCAGTTGGTCTGTATTTTTTATCCCTGTAGACGGGCATGCCAATACCATCGCCTATGCCATTATTAGCACGGGGATAGTGTCGGCTTTTCTTATGATGATAGGTTGGCAAAGTCGGGCCAGTAGCTTTATGACTTGGCTCATTTGGGTGTCTCTATGGAATCGAAATCCATTAATATTGGATGGAGATGATGCGATACTCAAAATAATGTGTTTTTATTTAATGCTAGCCCCCTGTGGAAACGCGTGGTCAGTTGATGCCGCTCTCAGTAAAACCCAGCAAAAAGTCGCGGTTTGGCCGATACGGCTTATACAGTTTCAGATTGCTTTGCTTTATTTTGTCTCAGGTTGGGTTAAATTCCAGAGCTTAGAATGGGAAAACGGCACCCTGTTGCACTACGTATTAATTCATCCAGAATATTCACGTTGGAATGGCTGGTTGCTAATGGATTCTGCTTTAATAAACCACCTATTAGCGCTACTGGTTTGGTTTATAAGAGATTGGGAAGTGTTATTTCCACTCCTCTTGCTCAACCGATACACCCGTAGAGTGAGCATCGTAATAGGGATACTATTCCATATTGGCTTATTACTCACACTGCATTTACGCTGGTTTCCAGTGGTTATGCTCGCACTTTATCCGGCATTACTCTCAAATAAAGTCTTTATTACACTAGAAAAGAAATGGCTTAAAACCCATAAATAGCTATTCAGTAATTTTTACTAACCAGCTACCCGTGCCTTTACAATTAGTTTGTGCCTCAATAAGAATTTTTGCGTACTCGCCTTTTAATTCAGCTGGTAGCGTACCGTGCACGACAACGCTAGTACCGGGACTTTTAGCACCGACGTTAATAACGGCAGGAATCCCTTTAACACTCACCTTTATAGTCTCTGGATGCGTATTACCCGACGCCCTAAAAGAGAAACTAGAACCGGGAGCAACTTCTGATTTATCGGCGGGCTCAAAATCCGTAAAGCGCGGTTTATTACAGGTATTAACGCTACCACTTCGACTATTATCACCCACACCATAAGCACTCGCATGCGTTGCGACCGCCATTAAAATCAAAACACCTAGACCACGAGAAAGTGTCATTATCAGACTCCTTTGTATTGTTATTATCAAAACAAAATATCTGGATAAAATAGATTGTCAAACGGGATATGACCGATGATAACAATTTATTAATGCGTCACAGTTTGTCGTCGTGCCTAATTAAAATATTCCTCAACAACTGGGAAAGGGTTCCGGTTCTTAAAACACAATGAGGAAATACAATGTCAAATTTAGCTTTTGAAATAGGTTTTGATCACTATCTGTTTAAATTACCTTTAGATATAACAAGATTTTCTAATGAACACCGTCAACAAATACGTTATGGAGAAGAAGCTGCCAAACAGCAACGCGTCAGTCAAAGATCGCCTGATATATATGAAAGCAAAATAATCAGCCTACGCGACAGAGCTTTAATTAAAGGCTTCGAAATGACCTTAACGCCAGAAGACTTAAGAATAAAACTACAAAAAACTGGCAACCGTTGCCCCATCACCGGCGCAACATTCACCTATGCAAGACAAGCATTGACCGATTGGTCTGTGGATAGAGTCGATAATAATATAGGCTATACACTTAGCAATATAGAGATAGTCTCAGTCATTGCGAATCAGGCGAAAGATGATTTAGATTTGGCGGGCATCATTAAAAAGGCGATCGGTAAAGCAGATCCCGACAGCACATTAACCGAAGATGAATGGTTCAGAATGGCGCGGTTTTATTATCAAAAAATGAAAATAGAAAAACCCTTAAGCATTTGCAAAATACTCACCGACAAACAAGCCTTTTATGATTATATTGTCTTAATGCAATTATTTAAAAATGATAAGAAACCCAGTAAAGCCTTCTTATTGCTGTTACAAAAATATTGCTCTAAAGAGGTGGTCAGTAAGGCTAGTAAATTGACTCAAAAACGCATATACCACCGTGCAGATATCAATGTGGACGTGTTATATAACAGCCCAAAACTTTATGCGTGGGTGAGAGGCTTTATAAAATCTATAAACGCACACAGCGCTGAGTTTGATCCTTTGTTATTGGATTGTTTATTTGCGTAAAGAATTATCTATATCCTTATAAGTTTACTTTATTCTCGTGTTTTGGAGGTGTTGAAAATGACTAAAGAAAAATGGCTCTATATGATTTATAGTGGGTGGCACTATATAATAAGATAATGAATAGTGAAACTTTATTTAGCATGGCTTTAGGCTTGCATACACCTTGGCAAGTCAAAGACGTGAGCTTTTCTGCCGATGACAAGCACCGTAGTGAACTTCATCTACGTATTGATTTTGTCTCTGGCTCACGCTTCTTGGATGAGAAAGGCAAGCTGTGTCCAATCCACGATACTGTTGAGCGCCAATGGCAACATTTGAGCTTCTTTGAGCACACCTGTTATTTGCATTGTGCGGTCCCCCGCATTACTTGTTCAGATGGTAAAGTCCTTACTGTTGAAGTACCGTGGGCACGTCCGGGCAGTGGCTTTACCTTGTTATTTGAAGCGTTGGCATTAGCCTTGATTGAACGGGAAATGCCGGTTAATCGTGTTGCCGAACTATTAAAAGTTAATCCACAGCGTATCTGGACTATTTTCAATCACTGGATTAGTAAAGCGAGAGCGGCAGATGACCCCAGTGCTCTAACCAAACTGGGAGTCGATGAAACATCGACTAAAAAAGGTCATCATTACGTCACCTTAGGAGTCGATTTGGATACCTCTCGTGTTATCCATGTGACTGAAGGTAAAGGTAAGGCAACATTAAAAAGCATTCAACAACACCTTGAAACTAAGGGCGTTGAGAAAGAACAAGTCAAACAGATCAGCATGGATCTTTCGCCCGCTTTTATAGTCGGTGCTGCGGAGTCATTTCCTGAAGCACAGATTACCTTTGATCGGTTCCATGTCGTTAAGTTATTGAATGAAGCTATGAACCAGGTACGCATGATTGAACGTAAAGAGCATGATGCCTTAAAAGGTCATAAATACACATTCCTGAAGAAGCGCGAGAATTTATCCGACAAGCAAGAGCAATCATTGGCGGAAATGATTACGCTCTATCCCACACTGGGCGAAGCGTACCGCTTAAAAGTATTGTTTAATGATCTCTGGGTTATGCCTAGTAAAGAAGCGGCAGAGGCTTTTCTACTACAATGGTGCTATGAAGTAGAAAATTCCAAAATACCTGCCTTTATCAAATTTACCAAGACGGTCAGAGTCCATTGGTCGGGGATAGTTCACTTCGTCACTTCACGCATCACTAATGGCATTCTCGAAGGTATCAATTGCAAGATTCAACTGGCTAAACGTCGTGCCAGAGGCTATCGCAATATTAATAATTTCATCAATATGATTTATTTTCTTTGCGGTAAATTAAAATTCGATTACCCACTCTATTTCACATAGAGCCATATTTTACAGCGTTAGAAATTAGGTTGAGTAGTACTTGAATCAATCGTGTGCCATCACACCCTGTAATCACTTCATCTTGGGCTTCATAATTCAGGTGAATGCATCTTTTCTTAGCTATTGGCGCTATAGAAACCAAACACTCATCAATCAATTTAGAAATATTTTCATTCCGAATGCTTATCGTTATAAGCCCTGCTTCAATTTTAGCAATATCTAACATTTCATTAATAAGCTTTAAGAGATGCTTGCCCCCTTTTGAAATTTCAGAGAGATACTCCATATGCTTTGCATCCATTGAATCATCTTCAATCAGCAGTTCTGAATAACCGAGAATTATATTTAAGGGGGTACGTAACTCATGGCTAATATGAGAAACAAAATGAGATTTGGCTTGGCTGGCTTGCTCGGCCGTTCTTTTGGCTAACGCGAGCTCTTCAGATGCTAGGATTCGCTGAGTCACATCACGTTGAAAAAATAAAATATTAGCGGGATTGTTATCGGAGTCATATAGCAAACTAGCACTGCCTTCCATGTAAAAGTGACTGCCGTCTTTTCTAATCGTCTCATAAATATGAGAGCCCGTATAATTACCTTTTAAAAGCTCTGTAATCACATGATTTGCCAGTTCATAAGATCCAGGCGCAATCACTTGATAGATGGGCATGCCCTTAAACTCTTCTTCTGTATAGCCCCACATAACTTGAGTTTTAGGGGACGAATACACACAAATACCCTCAAGTGAAGAAATACCAATACTATCGGGTGAGGCTTCTAATATCGCTTTAAATTTTTGCTCACTAGCTTTCAATGCTTGTTCGGCTAACTTACGCTCCGTTAAATCCGTATTTATTCCCGATAGCCGAATAACCTTCCCACTGTCATTTCGACTGATAATACCCCGTGAAAGCACAGTAACATAATGACCGTCTTTGTGACGTAAGCGAAACTCAAAGGTAAAGTTTTCCGATGGTAGCTCAACAACGTCAAGACTATCTGCTTCCAGCGTATGACCAAAAATATGACCTACTTTTGCTAGATCGTCAGGATGCATAAAGTGCTGCCATAATGACCATGCAGCGGATAACTCTTTATTGGCATACCCGAGCATAGTCCACCAACTCGGGGATAAAAAAAGAAACCCTGTAACAAGATCCCAATCCCACCAAGCATCATTAGATCCACGTAAAATTAATTGCAAGCGTTCTGCGGCGCGTTGAAAAGAATCTTCTCGTTGAGCCAACGCTTTTTCATGACTATAAGTCACGTCTAAAAAAGTACCCATCATACGCAAGGGTTGGCCGTGTTGATCACGTTCCACCACGTTACCCCTATCAAGCACCCAAATAATACGACCACTCGGCAAACTTAAGCGATGCTCACTTAGATAAGGCCCATTATCCGTTAAGCAAGCCTGTAAACGCTCCCATACAAGTGCTTTATCTTCTTCGTGTAATAACTGGGTAAATCCAGCCACAGGATGAGATAAATAGTCATCCCCAAGCCCTGTTAATCGGCACCACTGACTGTTATGAGTCACAATATCAGTGCTTAAATCCCAATCCCAAAGCGCATCGCCAGTAGCATCCAGCGCATAACGCAATTGACGATTTAAGTTTTCAAAATCTACCGTCGACTTTAATGCGGTTTCTTGCTGTTTAAGCTCGATAAAGAGCACGCAAATAAATTGCGCCGTTATCGTGAAGCCGGCAATAAGTATATTGAGTGCCGCAAAGGACCATTCTCCAAATGCAGCAATTGGTCCAAAGCCCCTACCTGTAATGTGTATTAAAATGAGTGAGCTGAGTAAACACGTTAAACTGAGTAACAATAAAGTTCTGTTGTAGGCCGACCATAAGAGCAGAGGTAACACGCAACTGATGGCAATCGGCAGGTAAAGCAATTGATCATCAAAGACTAAAAAGACTAATAACGGCAGCAACAATACAGGGATAAAATCAACGATACGATACCGTGATAAGGGTTCTGCTTTAGTTATAAAAAGCATAATGATGGGGGCAAATAATATCTGCCCCATCGAATTACCTATCCACCATTTTATGGAGGAAAAGAAAAAATCCGGGTATGCTTCTAAATCACTCATCAATAAAATCAAATTACCCAATAACGCACTAAAGGGTTGCAATACCAATAAGATTAGCATCACTAAAAAAACGTAATCTTTAAGGGCCCTTAAGGCCGGATTAATAGGTAATAGCCCAGCAATACGCCAAGCTATTAAGGCTTCAATACTGTTGACAATAGCGACACCCAATGAGGTACCTAACGATAAACCTGATGTTAATGCTAGTATTAATTGCCCCAAGAAAACACCGACGGCCATTCTGGGACCAAAAACTAAAGTGAAGGCTAAGGCCACCCCTTCTGAAGTAAATAAAACAGGGGTTACAATGGAATTACCTACCGCTTCATTAAAAGCGAGATGACCTAGAATGACATATAAGCTTGCGAGAATAAGAATTCTGATTAAATCTTTTGGCATCTATGTGTGAATGTTTATTTAAGATTTCATTTGAATAAGCTCTGCTAAGGAGCCTACGTTTAACTTACGCATCACGGCCGTTTTATATTGCTTAGTCGTGGGAAGGGAGATACCTAATGCCGCTAATATTTCGTTATTCTTATAGCCTTTAATCATTAAATCATATACCTCTCTCTCCCGAGGCGCTAAAGCACTCAAACGCTTTTCTAATGTGGCTTTATCAGTTAGGGACTGTGATTTTATTGCCTCGAGCTCAAAGGCCGCTTCTACCGCTGTTTTTAATTGCTGTTTGTTGACCGGTTTCAATAAAAAATCCACCGCTCCTTGTTTTAAGGCCGTGATTGATTGAGGGACAGTGGCTACGCCACTGATAAAGATGATCGGCATTAACCGCCCTAATGCTAATAACTCCGTTTGCAGCTCAATACCTGACATTTTAGGCATTTTTACATCAGAGATGAGTACAGACGGTCTTAAATCAGGGATACATTTTAAGAAATCAACTGCATTGTTATAAACATAGGTTGAATAACCCATCTTATCTAACATAATTTTTAAGAGTTTCGCTAAAGCAGCATCATCTTCTATTATAAAGATATGCTTAGCATTTTCTACATCAGCGATGGAAAGGTCATGCATGATTAGGATCAATGGATAGACAGTAAAATCACATATTCTATCTTCTCATATCCCTTGTTGGGAAGTAATCATGCGATCGCATGACACAAAAAAAGGGGAGCTAAAAAGCTCCCCTCGAATGAGCGCACCTCAAACTTGTCCGGCAGGTTTATTCTTGTTGATGTGAGTATTAACGGGTTTTACGACGTCAACTTTTTCCTGCTGTGTATAAACGGTTTTAGTGGGCTCTTCATCTTCTTTAGGAGGACGGGCATCATTCCCACTCATCAAATCATCGATTTGATCTTTATCGATGGTTTCCCACTTCATTAAGGCATCTGCCATTTTGTGTAGGATTTCAATGTTATCTTGCAAAATGGTTTGGGCACGTTGATAGTTACAATCGATCACTGCTCGAATTTCTTCATCAATTTGCTCGGCAACCACTCCTGATACTTTGCTACCTTGTGAACCGGGGTAACCCATGAAAGGTTGTCCACCTTCTTCACCGTATACCAAAGGACCTAACTTATCTGAGAAGCCCCAACGAGTTACCATTTTACGAGCCAATTCTGTTGCTCTTTCAATGTCGTTAGAAGCACCTGTTGTGACTCTATCGCCACCATAAATCATTAACTCTGCAATTCTGCCACCAAACAAGCTGGCGATTTGGCTGTCTAATTTACGTTTACTAGCACTGTATTGATCTCTTTCGGGTAAGAACATGGTGATACCTAAGGCTCTGCCTCTAGGCATAATGCTTACTTTATAAACGGGGTCATGATCGGGTGATAGTTCACCTACGATACAATGGCCTGCTTCGTGATAAGCGGTTAACAATTTGTCTTCTTCTGACATCACCATGGTGTGTTTTTCTGCACCCATTAATATTTTGTCTTTCGCTTTTTCAAGATCACTCATGTTGACTTTAGTTTTGTTTGATCTTGCGGCAAACAAAGCTGCTTCGTTAATGACATTGGCTAATTCAGCTCCAGAGAACCCAGGGGTACCTCTAGCAATATCTTTTAATTTAACGTCGCTGGCCGCAGGTACCTTTTTAATATGCACGTTAAGAATTTGCTCACGGCCTTTAACATCAGGTAAGCCTACGTTGACTTCTCTATCAAAACGACCCGGTCTTAATAAGGCTTTGTCCAATACATCAGATCGGTTGGTAGCGGCAATAACAATCACCCCTTCGTTGCCCGTAAAGCCATCCATTTCGACTAATAATTGGTTGAGCGTTTGTTCTCTTTCATCATTACCGCCACCCATGCCAGCACCGCCACGTTGACGACCGACTGCATCAATCTCATCGATAAAGATGATACATGGTGCATGTTCTTTAGCTTGAGCAAACATGTCTCTGACACGTGATGCGCCGACACCTACGAACATTTCTACAAAATCTGAGCCTGATACTGTAAAGAACTTAACCCCTGCTTCACCTGCAATCGCTCTAGCCAATAAAGTTTTACCGGTACCTGGAGGGCCAACCATTAAGATACCGCGGGGGATCTTGCCGCCTAGTTTTTGGAATTTTTGTGGATCCGCTAAGAAATCCACTAACTCGGTCACTTCTTCTTTGGCTTCTTCACAGCCTGCTACATCAGCAAAAGTGGCGGTTAATTTATCTTCTTCTAACAATTTAGCTTTGCTTTTCCCAAACCCATTGCTGCCCATACCGCCTTGGCTTCTACGCATGTAGACAATCCAAACCACTATCAGTAATAACATGGGGAACCATGAGATAAACATCTGCATCATTAATGATTGTTGTGCAGGCGGTTTTGTTCTTACTTGCACGCCTGCACCTAATAGATCATCAATCAAATGTGGATCATTTGGATTATACGTTTCAAGATTTTGACCATCATTGGTACGCAACTTAATGGTTGCACCCGTAATTTCTACTCTATCAACTAATTTATTTTTAACTTTGACAATAAAGTCCGAATAAGCAATTGAGTCATCAATAGCCGGCGCCGTATTGACACGGTTGAATATTAAAAAAGCACCGGAAATAATGACACCCCAGAGGAGCGCGTTGAGTATATGTTTTTTCATGGTTTAATCTCCTGATCTCGTATAAAGATCAAATATTGCGTTAGGTGTTTACCTGAATTATTCTTTCCTACCTATTAAGTAGGATTTCATATTAGCTATGTTTGACTACTTTGTACATTATAAAAAAGCGCCTAACTCATCTCCCAAATTGCGCTTTATTTTTTCTAAGGCAATCACTTGTATTTGTCTAACTCTTTCTCTTGTTAAATTAAGCACAACACCAATCTCTTGTAAGGTCATTGAGTTGTCTTGTTCTATTCCAAAATGACTGCAAATCACCATCGCTTCTCGCTCATTTAGCAGGGTGATCGATTTTGCTAATAGTTTTTCTAAGTCGGCTTGTGTCATTTGATTAAAAGCAGACGTAAAACTATGTTGTTCTACATAGTCAATAGGTGCAAAGTCTGATTCACCATCATCTTCATAGCCTTCTAATGCCATAGCCGATTGAGAAATGGACAATAAGTTATTCACTTCATCAACTGAAAGCTTAGTTAAATCGGCTAACTCTCTAAGATCAGGTTCTCTACCTTCTCTGTTTAAGAATTGATCTTTGGTACGGAATAATTTATTGATATTAGCAACTTGACCGCAAGGCACTCTGACCACTCTTTCGTTGCGAGACAAGGCTCTTGATATTGCTTGTCTGATCCAATAACCCGCGTAGGTCGAGAATTGAAAACCTAAGCGATAATCAAATTTATCAACCGCTTTTAATAACCCTGACTGGCCTTCTTGAACTAAATCTTCAAAATCCAAAAAATTACCTTTGTATTGATTCGCTATAAATAATACGAGTCTAGAATTTGCGGTGGCAATTTGTTGTCTTAACGCTAACCAACGGCTTTCAGCGAACACCACGTCCGCAAAATATTTTTGCATCTCAGTGCTGGATAAGAACAAAAATTGTTCTTCGTAGTGGGTCATTAGCTCTGATAATTTTGCGTGGTTAATGGTATGTCTTCTATTAACACGCTCTAATCTTTTGAGGATTAACTCTGATTGCTTAGGCCCATGTTGCGCATTGGGTTGATAACAAAGTCCTCTATATTTGTAAGCGTAAACAATTACGTCTACAATCTTTGTTAGATCGGTAAATGAGAAGCTAAACTCATTGATCGCACTGATCAAATTCTGTTTAAGTACACCGCTACTTGCTTCTTCTGCGTACTTTTCTACTAAGACTTGAAAACATTGATTAATCCCCGTGAGATCGGTAGTAGACTCGGTATCAACACCAAAATCTTGCTCTTGATTGCCGTTAACATCCGCCTGTTCGTACTGACGCAACAACCAGAGCGCTGTAACTGGAAATTGTGCCAAGGCACTGATTAATTTTTGCTTCTCTTCTTTTAACTGACTGGCAATGTAAAAATTACTGTTTTCTGCAATTTCAACAGGTTCAGATCCCCTCACCTTTTCTTGA